>Ga0307992_1001003_pt1 | contig 17009 bp, 16 predicted proteins | sample EllFjometagen133_FD_203162 | JGI IMG/M metagenome (GOLD analysis project Ga0307992, IMG submission 203162) | Marine microbial communities from Ellis Fjord, Antarctic Ocean - #133 | ecosystem: Environmental > Aquatic > Marine > Unclassified | place: Southern Ocean | collected 2014-10-08
TAACATTCTTTAAAAGCATTTGCAATGCTTGCGCCAATGTCATTGGTTCCTTAAAATTAAACATTTTTTGCAATAAAATTAAAGCCTTTTCTTCTGCTTGTTTGTTTTTACTTTTTATTAATCTACTCAATTCCTCTATTGGCAACTCTTCTTTTTTAGGTAAAAATGCTATTTCTAATTGTTCCTTCCATCCCTTTTCTCTATTATCAATAATATTGATTCTTGATAATAACGCATTATAGCTTTCAAGATCAACAGAATGGTGCATTTTTAAAAAAACAATCTTATCAAATTTGTCCTGCGATTCTCTAATAATAGCTGTTTCAATTTCTCTGCTAACAATTTTTCCATCATGTGTGTCTTTATGTGCGACTAGCAAAAAATTGTTGGCCCATTTCAATCCTTGGTCGCATTCAAAAGGCCAAGAATCACCACCTTTGATTGCTTTTTTATCATACCAAACATGAAAATTAAATTTTCTAAGCAGCTTTGCAATAACAATAATGGCCTTTAGTCTATTTTTGTCTTTACGTCTATATGCTATATATATTTTGGGTTTTGCTTGAATCATCTTGTCTAAATTTATATTTTTCTTCCTATTAACGTATCTAGGCTTATATCTAAAGCCTCTCCTATTTTAATAACCGTTTCAATCTTTGGGTTTTTTATCCCGCCGCTTTCAAGCTTAATAATAGTATGATAGGAAATATCCGCTTTTCTCGCTAATCCCTCTTGAGTTAGCCCCTTTTTCTTTCTCAATTTTGCTAAATTTTTTAGATACATAATTCTCCTTGACTTATATTTAAATACTATGTATTGTAATACATGGTACATTAATCCTATTTATTGAGTTATTCTAACTCCAAGGAGGCTAAAATGCAAGTATTTCTAAAATGTGCTATTTATACCCGCGTAAGCACAGATAATCAGGCAGAAGTAGAGTTTAATTCATGCAAAGCTCAGGAAGAGAAAATTCATTCATTTATCAAAAGCCAGGAAAATTTAGAAATCTTTAACGTATATTCTGATGCTGGATTCACGGGAGCTAATGTTGAACGTCCTGCTATGCAAAAAATGCTCTCCGAGATCCAACAAGGAAAAATCAATCTGGTTATCGCTTACAAGATTGACCGCCTAACCCGCTCACCAAGGGATTTTTATCAGCTTATTGAATTATTCGAAAAGCATAATGTTGATTTTATTTCTATAACCGAGCGCTTTGATACCTCTACCCCTGCCGGACGACTTTTACGCAACATTATGCTTACATTCGCCCAGTTTGAACGGGAACTTACCAGCGAACGCACAAAAGATAAAATGCTTCAACGAGCACAAAAAGGCATGTGGAATGGTGGCAATATTCCGTTCGGATATAAAGCAGAAGATAAAAAATTGCGAATAGCGGAACAGGATGCTCAAACAGTCAAAGAAATGTTTGATTCATATATAACAGACCAATCCACTGCAAACATTTATCAGAACCTTCAAAACCAGAATATTAACTTATCGAAAAGTCGAATTTCATCAATCTTAAGAAATCCTATTTATACTGGCACGCTGAGATATTCAGGTCAAGATCATCAGGGAAACCATGAAGCCATAATCTCCGATGAAATCTTTGCGCTAACTCAAGAACTTCATAAGAAGAAACAACGTAATCTTAGGTTATATAAAAACTATCCACTTGCCGGATTGGTTAACTGCGAGGAATGCGGCTCAAAAATGACTCCTTGCCACACTAATAAAAAATCGCGCGGCAAGATAAGAAGATACTATTATTACCGCTGCACAAGCACATTCAAGAAAGACTGGAAAAACTGTGACACAAAACAGGTAAGCGCAAACAGGCTGGAAAATTTTATTTTTGAGAACCTGCAACGAATCTCCATCGATAAGCAGTATATTGATAGTTTGATATTCAAGCTTAATCATGCCGCGCCGGACGGCCGCAGTGGACTCGAACCATCGTTCGATTCCTCGCAAATCTCTGCTGAGGTTTTCGCGCACACCCTCCAGGCCCTGGTCGCCGGCATCCGGTCTCGTCGAGGAACAGACAAAACACTTTTACTCAAAAAACACATCAAAAATATTAAATATTCCCCCTCCCAAATACAAATAAGTCTTTTTGTTTCAACAGCTTCTGAAAATGCTTTTTTAAATCCCCCCGCTTTAATAGATTCAAATAAAAAAGAGAAAACCCGATTAGGATTTTCTCCGTCTTTACACGAACCGAAGGTTCGTAAGTATAATTTTGGCTCCCCCGCGAGGACTCGAACCTCGGACAAGTTGATTAACAGTCAACTGCTCTACCAACTGAGCTACAGGGGAACAGATATTTTAGTTATTAGTTACAAGTTATAAATTATGAATTAATACTTTATAGTTACTAACTCGTATTTGCTGCTTTATTTTACTTCTTCTACTTTCTGCTCCTCAGATTGCTCAATACCTAGAAGATAGGTCATTATGCATGCCGCGGAAAATACCGCAATCGCACCATTAGCTACAGAGGTCAGAATAATACTTATTGCCGCCGCACCCATGCCTTTGATCGCATTGCCTAATAAAGTACCGATAAAATTGGCAATGAATGAAAATGTAAAAATGGATATAGCCAGGATAAGGAAAAATATTACGGTCCTCCAAAAATATTTTTTAACAAAAGTAACGCTCTGCCCTAAAGACTCGCGGACTTTGCCACCCTTTATAACAACAAAATACTGGCTTATAAGTATCGGCATAGCCACAATAATTACAACAATAATCGTTGCAAGTAAAACACTACCTCCAATAATATTAAAGAAGATATTTTTTCCCCCTCCTAAAGCAACAAAAACCCCGGTTAGAAAAGCACCGATAAGCCACAACACTGTTGAGATTAAAGCACCTATGGCATTAAGACCTAAAAGACGCAAAAAATACTTAGAACAATTGCCAAAAAATTCACCCATATTAAGCTCCCCTGTCTTTAGCACAGACATGGCCGATGAAAACAAACCGCCTTCAATGAAAATCCATATTAGCATCATCAAGGCAAATATTATAAACAGTGGTGCGGTAACCTCGGCTATCTTTTCCGGTGTAGGATTCAGGCCTATAATCATCAGCATTGTGAAAGCACCAATAAAGTTAAATATGCATATTATCACCATGGGAGGAAGAATGTCCTTAACCGCTGCTCCTCCTCGCTTAATCGCTTCAAAAATTTTCATACCTTCTCCTTTGTGAATGGTTAAACGCCTTATATTTATCCCCTCAAAGGGGTTATTTTATATGGATATATCTATTGTAAACAAAAAGTTTATCAAGAATAGATGTTATTGTCAAGAGCTAACTTACCTGCGCCCATCGAAAGCCTCTGAAATAGTCGCCTTATCAATATGTCCAATATTGCTGCCTACAGGTATTCCCCTGGCAATACGTGTGATCTTTACCTGTAAAGGGGCAAGCAATTGCTTTAAATACTGCGCGGTTGTCTCTCCATCACGGTTTGAGCTCGTAGCAATGATCACTTCTTGAATTTGCTCGCCTTTAACGCGTGCGATCATCTGTTTTAGCGGCAAATCTTCCGGACCGGTTCCTGTCAGGGGAGAAAGCCTGCCCCAGAGAACATGATATAATCCCGCATATCTTCCTGTACTCTCAATGGCAATCACATCCTGAGGATCCTCCACCACGCATAATACCTTATCCCGATTATGCTTTTTCTGGCAAATTGGGCAGGCATCCCCTTCGGCAAAATAATTGCATTCTTTGCATTTTTTGGTATTTTCCTTAGCCAGGACAATCGCCTCAGCTAAAGCTTTAGATCTCTGCGGAGCGGATTTTAAAAGATGCAAAGCCATCCTCTCTGCTGATTTAGGACCTATGGTCGGCAGCTTTGCTAACTCCTGGATTAGTGTGTCTAAAAATTTAGTATATCCGCTCATGATAGTTTATTCGTTTGATGATACTATTCTGCCGTTAAAAACATCCATGGCCGACTGGATGAAATCATTAAAATCCTGCCCTTCCTGCGGATTATCAGCATCTGTGGGAAAAGATTTTTTCTCCACAGGCATATTGCCTTCGTCATCTTTAGGCAGCTCCTGGTCCTGGCAGCCGACAAGGTTAAATTTGACACTTGTATTTAAAAGGCTGCTTGCCGCCTGCTCTATGATCTCTAAATTTTTCAACTCCACCAGGTTCTCCCTGTGGAAATCACAGTCTTGGACAAAACCAACCTCAACTACATTGCCCCTAACCTTAAGAGGCCTGCCTTCGGCAAGATACATGCCTATACTTATCTTGTCCTTGCGTAGCTTCTTGATCAAACTTGGCCAGGCCTTCCAAACAGATTCCATGGTCAATGTGGATTCTTCAACCGCTGTACTTAAGGCGCTTGGCGGTGTTTCCTGCGGCTTTGCCGGATCAGCACTTATTTTTTCAGAAAAAGAGCTGCCTTGCGCAGGTAATACGGAATGCGTCTTTTCAAAAGGCGAAGATTTTCTTACGGCTTTCTCTTCCTTGGGTTCAACCTGCACAGCCGGTTTATTGCCTTTGCTCATGCTCTGAGCTGCAAAAGGCAAGGATTTTAGATTATTTAATTGCTCTTCCATTGCCCGCACCTTTTCGATCAATAATTTTACCGGCAGTAATTCCTGCTGCTTAGAAAGCTTCAGCAATGCTGTCTCCAACAGCAGCCTGCCCGTACCCTGTCTCTTTATGCGTTCCTGTGCCTGCAACAAAACCGCGATAGAGTAAAGAATGTTTTCCAATTTGAATTTACTGCTTTGCTTCTTAATGTTTTCTTTATCCTCTTTTGGCAGTGTTACCAATTTTTCGCTCTGGCATTTGACAAGCATCATGTCCCGAAAATGCTCTATGAACGCGCTTATAATCTGCATAGGGTCCTTACCTTCCTGGATAAGGGCATTGAGCGTCATCAAGTTGTCTGATACATATTCAGGCTGCAATTTATCTACAATATCATAAACCGCTTTTTTGGACACAAGCCCCAGTACAGAACTTACCGCACTTAAAGTCACCTTTCCCTGGCTAAAACTATTAAGCTGATCTAAAATAACTTCCGCATCACGCAAGCTGCCGTCCGCGCTTTTGGCAATAGCATACAATGCCTCTTCTTCACAGGTAATACCTTCCTGTTTGATAAGCCTCTTGAGCTTGATTATAATCCCCTCGACTGTTATTCTTCTAAAGTCAAAACGCTGACAACGGGAGAGAATAGTCGCCAACACCTTATGCGGCTCTGTTGTAGCAAAAATAAATTTAACATGTGCCGGAGGCTCTTCCAGAGTTTTAAGCAATGCATTAAACGCCTCGGTCGTTAACATATGCACTTCATCAATTATATATATCTTGAACTTGCTGGCGCTTGGAGCAAATTTTACATTCTCCCGCAGTGTTCTTATCTCATCAATCCCCCGGTTAGAGGCACCATCTATCTCCAAGACATCCATGCTTTTACCTGCGCTTATCTCAAGGCAAGAAATACATTTATTGCAGGGTTTTTTTGTCGGGCCATTCTTGCAGTTCAATGCTTTTGCCAGTATGCGCGCTGTGGATGTTTTTCCTATGCCCCGGGGCCCTGAAAAAAGATACGCATGAGCAATATTATCCTGCTCAATAGCATTTTTCAAGGTGGTCGCGATATGTTCCTGGTCTATTATTTCGTCAAAATCATTGGGCCGATATTTACGTGCATAAGCAAGTTGAGACACTAAATTACCTCCGGTGATAAATTATAAATTAAAATTAAAATCACAAATTAAAAATATATTGCTTTACAATTTTAATACGCTCAATAATCCTTGTCTAATGATCTCGCTGCTGCGAAATTAAATAGCCATCTAACTTAATTTCGCTATCGCTCCTTAAGTTATTGTTTTTTTTAATAAGCGAATTTAACAATGTAAACCATATATCCGCCATACAATGACATTAATATAAGTCCATGTGCTTTTTTCAATAAAAGACTTTTTCTCGTAAACAAAAACACCAACAATGCAAACCCTATCACCAACGGCATGGTCACAAATTTGGTCTGGCTGTCAATTGCAAGCGGTCTGATTATCGATGAGAATCCCAAGACCCAGAGCATATTCAGGATATTGGCACCAATTACATTGCCCACAGCAAGCCCGCCCATCTTCTTCATACTGGCAACAAGTGCGGTAACCAGCTCCGGCAGGGATGTTCCGATAGCAATCATGGTCACCGCTATAACTATTTCTGGTACTTGAAAATAGTTAGCTATAGCAACGCCGGATGGAATGATCGCATATTTTGCTGCGACCACGACTCCGGCTGAGCCTAAAATAAATTTCGCGATATCTTTATTAAGCGATTTAGCCTTTAACTCAGTCTTATCATTGCGATTTTTTTGGTCCTTTAATTCCCGTGCAATCACATAGGCAAAGAAAGCTCCCAAAAGCACACAAAGCATAATTCCGTCCGAAAAACTCAATACTCCATCAAACATTAATAGGAATACAAAGGAACAGACTCCGATTAAAAAAACCAGTTCCTGCTTAATAAGCCGGGGATCAAACTTCAGCGAACGAATGATTGCGGCTGCGGCTAAAATTAACCCTATGTTTACCAGGCAGGAACCTGTTGCATTGCCTATAGCAATCCCGCCTGCTCCCATTTTGGCTGACAATACAGATACAGCAAATTCCGGCATTGTTGTAGCAATACTGACAATCGTCAGACCGATAATTACGCGAGGGATTTTAAAAAAAACAGCAATCGCCTCAGCTGCGCTCGTAAACAAATCAGCACTTTTTACAATTAAAAATATTCCAACAACAAGGATGATAAAATCTTTATAGATGCCCAATGGTATTCCTCGGAAAAGCAATATAACAGGGAAGTATTTTAACGTATTTAATCTGTGTTTATATTAACTCAAAGCGCCTATAAAGTCAATATTAACAAAATCCGATTTATTCCTATTTTATCTCTATCCATTTGACATCGTCCGTTACCGGAAATGTCATCTTAAGATGCATATTACCTGTCCATGTATCTGTTCTGGTAAAACCGGCAGTTTCAACAATGCCATCTTTATTTTTTATAGAATAGCTCTCAATAACAAATCTTTTACTTATCAAATAGAAAAACAGGGAAAAGACTATCATCCAAATCCCTGCGACGATCAGCCATCTTTGCATTTTGCTCATCTTTTAATCCTATTTTATTTCTTAATCTCTAGAATGCGCTATTTATCTTCCGTTTTTTTTAACTGGCTTCATTGTACCACAGCCGTAAAATTGGTACAAAGAAAACCACACTATGCGCAGAAGCCCCTATTGCAATTACATGTATTTGTTTGCCTTTATGCGGTCTATTTTCGCTCTTACTCTGTGGGCGCTTTAACCGGGGAATGTTTTTTGAGAAAGGTTTGACAAAAATGCCCCGCCTTCTGCGGAATAAACTGGGATTGCGTCCCCGTCGCTGCAGGTCTTCGCTAACCCTTGTAATACAGGGCCGTGCTCAACCTTACGCTCTTTAAGGGGCAACCCTTATGGTTTCCCCTTCCCTATCTAAAGACGTTAACTATTCAAAGTTCTTGGAATTAATTCAATAACGAATTTATGTTCACAAAATTCCATAAATTCTATTTCATTATTAATATTCCCCTTCCTTCCGCATGGAAGTTCAAGTACGCCGATAAGGAGAAACAATCTTTCTCCTTACCCCTATCTAAAAGTGGTAAGCTTTCTGAGTGCTTGGGATTAATTCGATAACAAATTTATGTTCATGACATTCCATAAATCCTATCTCATTATTAATCCTCTTTTTAGGTTCTCATCACACTCCAGCCGTGGCGCAGCCACTCATTTGAAGGGGGTATAGATTTTTAAAGAAGAGGGGAATACGCCCCTTATTCTTTGACTAAAAGAGAATTCCTTGGGAAAAGGGGTGATAGCGAAGCGCCGAGAGGGGAAAACTTCGTTTTCCCCTACGGAATTTAAAAGACCAGCCATTTTTGACTGGTCTTTTAAATGGCGGAGAGGCTGGGATTCGAACCCAGGGATCCAGTCACCCAGATCAACTGCTTAGCAGGCAGCTCCATTCGGCCGCTCTGGCACCTCTCCGTAAATATGATTTATAGAAAAAAAGTTATTTTTTACCTTTGGCTCTTTGTTTCTTAAAAAACTCAAAAAGCAATAATCCGCAATCATCAGCTAAAATGCCTTTGCGGATAATAATTCTATGATTTAACTCTTTGGCGTCAGCTATATTAAAAACAGATCCGCAGGCTCCGGTCTTGGAATCGTCTGCCCCGTAAATAATTTCCTTGACCCGGGACAAAACCAGCGCCCCCGCACACATGGAACACGGCTCAATTGTAACATAAAGACTGCATTCACTCAACCACTTATTACCTAAAAAACTTGCTGCCTGAGTAATCGCTATCATCTCAGCATGTGCTGTAGCATCCTTAAGCATCTCCACCTGATTACCGGCTCTGGCAATAATCTTATCATTATGGACGATCACCGCACCTACAGGAACTTCATTATTAATGCCTGCTTTTTGCGCCTGCTTGATCGCAGCACTCATGTAAAACTCGTCTGGATTTTTCCCGAACATATAACTGCCTTTTCACAATGATAAAATCTCCTACTCAGTAGGAGATTTCTATTTTAATGGTGCGGCAAGGCTTTTGCTTTCGCCGATAGGAAGAAACAATCTTTCTCCTTAAAATCCTCTTTTAGGTTTTCGCCCTTTTGGGAATTTTATTTTTTTGGTGCGGCCGACAGGGCTCGAACCTGTAACCCTCAGTTCCGTAGACTGATACTCTATCCAATTGAGCTACGGCCGCATAAACTGTTTGCCCGTCATTAGTCTTTTTCTACAACGTCTATCTCTACTCCGCCGACGATCATGGCAAAAATATTATATAGCACTGCTTGCAAAGCAGCCACTAAGCCGCATAAAACCGCGCATATCAAGCCAATAATGATCGCCCCTAAAAAACCATTCAGCAAAGAGCCTACAAAAGGTATTGTTTGCAGCTGCTGCCGCATTTGCGCACCACCAAAACCGCTGCCAAACAAAGCAATTATAAACCCAAGGATAAAGCTCATTCCGCCGAATAATTTAAACACAGAGGCTAAATCAATGTTTTTTATCTCTATTTTCTTCATTTCATCCCCCTCCCGCACTAACAATGCTGGTTTTATATCATTATTTTGAATATCCACTGTAAGATAGCATAAACACAGATAAAAAGCAACCTATCGTCTAAATTTTGTTCAACGCAAAACATGATGCCCATCCAATCTTCCCATCCGGGGTTTTAATACGTGACCATTTGCCTTCTTCCCTGATCACTGCAACCCTGGTTCCCTCGTATACCTTAAAATACGTTGTCGCCTCTTCTGAAGGAGCAAATTTGACATCAATAACCTCGTCAACCACAAACGCATAGGAATTAAACTCTATATCATAGAATTTAATCCCCCAAACACAACCAATAAACAGTAAAATAACTCCGCCGCAAATAATGTAATTCTTTAAGGCCTGTCTATAATGCGGCAATAAACACCACCCTATGCCTATGATTATCAGCAGCCAGTATATAAATACCCCGATTAATGTCAGTCGGTCTATAGAAAAATAACCACCAAAGTATTCCAGCATAGATATCAACCATCCCTGAGGACTTGCCAAAACAGGATCTTCCCGCAAAGACTCTAAGAATATAATGTTTGCTTTCAAATCGCTATCCCTAGGGATAAGCCCTTTAGCCTGTTCATAGCTGCGCAAGGCCTCACCCAGCATGCCTATCTTAAAATAGGTATTGCCCATATTATAATAGAGGTTTCCGCTTTCAATCCCAAGCGCTAAAATAGCTTTGTACTGCTCTAAAGCCTGTTCATATTGATTATCTTTGAATAATTCATTTGCTTCATAGAACATGCCATAGGCTGGTGTCTTCCTCTGCGCTGCCGCCTGTAGGTTGGAGGCCAGCAATCCTGTGATTGGAAAAATCGCGATCAATATTATTATTATCAGCCTTCTCTTCATAGTTTATGTCTTTCCAGATAATCTATGGCCTGCTCTAAAACAGCCATGGTTTTCCGCATCTGCACATTGTCCAGCCGCACAATAGCATAACGCGCGCTATCACATTCACTGAAACAGCTCTTCAGCTTAGACGCAACCTCAGCATCCAACCCTTCTGCTTTGATCAGGTCTTCTATAACCTCTGCGGTGATTCCCGCGGATGGGCGATTAAATCGATGCCCTAAATACTCCTGTAATGTTTTAAACAAGGCATCGTAAAATTCTTTTGCCTTGTTAGCCGCCAAATATTCTTTTGCTTTTTTAATTTTTTCACGCGCTACTTTAGGCGCCCGCAATTTACGCGCATAACTAATATCTGTACTTAAGCGTTCACGCTGCTTTTGAAAAATAAAAGCAGCACACAACAGCATAAACCCAAACAGCTGTATAATTAAAAACCAGCGGTTACTATAAATCTTTTTACCTTTTGCCCGGATTCTCCCAATATCTTCTTTTATATATACAATGTCTGTACCCAGCACATGTGTTGGCGCGGCGCCATGTACCAAAGAGCGGCCTTCTATAACCTTCACTCCCTGCTCATCAGCAGCCTCAACCTGGATTGCAATATGAGGCTGCTTAAGCATTATATATTCCTTGTTTTTCGGGTTAAAAAAGCAAAACACTATTTCCGGGATATTGATAATACTCTTATCTAAAGGAATAATAACCTGTTCAAAGCGCTTTATCCCTGCCTCTTCTTTGGAAACCTGCGCGGCATAAATCTTGAATTTTTCTTCTGAGGCTATTTCCGGGCTCTGCACACTGTCAAAATTACCAGCGCCGGATATCTTCATATTCAAAGTTATGGGATCGCCTGCTTTAAGCTTAAGCGGAGCTGCCTTTACTTTCATAGTAAAATCACCCACAGCCCCTGAAAAATTTTGCGGCCTGTCTTTATCCGGTAAGGCCATGACATCAAGTGAAAGTTCATCTGAGATAACTTCTTTGGGATATACTTGCAGCCTGTTGAAAAAATCAGAAAACAAGGAATCATCAAAAAAGCTTTCAAGCCCGCGCCTGCCTTGGCTTCGTTGAGTGCGGGAGACAATATTACATTTTATCTTAGCCGGGCCAATGCTGACCTTTCCGGATTTTGTAGGATACAACCAAGTTTGAAATGCCACCACATCATATAATTCATTACCAAGGCTTTTTTTGTATTGACGCGGCGGACCAAAATCTTCTTTTAAAAATCCCTGACCCTCAAAAATTGGATATTGAATATCACGTACTGACAGACGGCTAACATAAAGTTGTATCGTCACTGCAATGCGTTCGTTTACATATGCATTGTTTTTGTCAGTAACCAAATTCAAAAATATCTTTCCGCTGAGATTATTACCTACAGGCTGTTGCCCTGGAGATAAATCATTTTGGCGCATGCCTTGGCCGCGGTCAACAACCTCAATATCCTTTGTTTGTGTAGCGTAATTATTTCCCTTATAAGTAAAGGAAAAAGGGCCTAATGTAAATATGCCTGTTTTCATCGCAACCAATCGATAACGGTGAGTGATTGAACTGGTTAACGCTCCATTAATTATCGACACCTTGGTTGATGGCCCTAAATACTGGATTTTAAATCCATCAATATTATCAATCTGCGGCGCCGGCACATTTTGTTCGTTTTCTATATAAAGCCCTATCTGCAGCATGTCTCCAACCTCAACCATCTGCCGATCAAGCTGAAGTTCAACAGATACGTTTTTGGCAAAAACAGGCGCATTCAAGCAAAGAATGCCCGCAAAAACACTTAAAATAATGCCTGTAATTTTTCTGCTTATAAGATGCATAGTATTTATATCACCAGTCTTTTTCCGGGCTTGAATCCTGGGCAGCCTGCTGAAGCTGACGCAACTCAGTAGGCCCGTCTTCTGAGTTCTGAAAATTTTCCAAAAGCATTTTTGCCTGTTCTTTTGTCATTTCCTGCGGCTGAGTATCCTGCCTCGAATTATGCTCCCCTTGCTGCCCTTGCTCCTCTTTCTCATCTGACGATTGATCTTGATCATCGCCTGATTCCTTTTGCTGATCCTGCTGCTTTTGTTCCTGATTTTGCTCCTGCTGCTTTTGCTGCTTATCTTTTTTTTGTTCTTGTTGTTGCTGCTTGGCCTGTTCAAGCTTTAAAGCTGTTAATTCATAATTATGCTTTGCGTTTTTATCCTGAGGATTAAGCTCAATCGCCCGGCGGAAAAACTCCAAAGCCTTTTTGTAAGACTGCTGCGCTTCTTGCGGATTGGATTCCTGCACTTTTTGACCTTTAGAACACGTAGCACTGCCAAGATTATAGTTTATCCATTGCTCAATGGTACTGTTGCTGGTATTAAAAGCTCCAAGGAATTGATCGATCGCCTTATTATAATCAAGATTATTGTAAAAATCTATACCCTTATTATATGCATGTTCAGGAGTCTTTGCTTCTTCCTGTCCCTCTGCTCTCAACAGTGCTCCAGGAAAAACCAAGTTTAAAATTATAAGTAAAGTTAAAATACTGGCGCTGCTGCAAAATGTGTAGCTACAAGACATTTGCGAGCGAACGCAGAGGCGTACTTGCCGTACGGCGCACAAGTAAACAAGCGAATAACGCCGCAGACATGCTTTATGCAACAATACCGTAATATATTTTTTCATGTTTTCTTTCGGTTGCTGATAAACGGTTCCAAGAACAGCATTAAAAAAGCCAGCGCAAGCGGCAACTGAAAGCGATCTGTGCGACGTTTTTCTATTGTGCTTTTCATTTTTCTTTTTTCCATATCAGCGATCTTGCTGTCATAAAGCCTCTCCAGCCCAAACTCTGTTGATGTTGATTTAACATAAATCCCTTTGCTGCTAAAGGCGATCTCCTGCAAAGCCTTTTCATTAAGCCGGGACTTTACTATCTGCCCCTGTTTGTCTTTTATATAACTGCGCTTGCCATCTTTGGCCTCAACTTCAATCAATTCCCCCTGTGTTGTGCCTACACCTATGGTGTAAATCTTTATTTTCTCCTGCAATGCCTTAGCAGCTGCCTTAAGCGCGTCACCTACATGGCTTTCTCCGTCCGTTATAATAATCAATGCCCTGTCCATGCCCTCTGAGCCTTTGCCAAAACTCTTTATTGCCTCAATAATAGCATTTTCTATATTTGTGCCTGTCTGGGGAATAAGAGACTCATTAAGATCCCGCACTGCCAGCAAAAATCCATTATAATCTATGGTCAGCGGACACTGTACAAAAGCGCCCCCGGCAAAGGCTATCAGTCCAATGCGGTCGCCTTTTAGCTGTCCAGCCAAATCCTCCAAGGCCAGCTTTGTTCTTTCCAATCGGCTCGGCAGAACATCTTTTGTCAGCATGCTCCGCGAAACATCAACGGCGATCATAATATCCACTCCCCGGTGCTCCACCTCTTGCCAAACAAACCCCCATTGCGGCCTGAGCATAGCGATAATAACAAAAAACACCGCACCGATGACAAGACTGTTTTTGATAAAATCCTTTTTTCGGCTGTATGTCGCAGTCAGATGCGCAAGTGTTTGCTTCTCGGCAAAGACCTCTAATAAAAATGCCTTGCGCTTTGCCGAAAAAACCAAAAAGATAATCAGTCCGACAAGCAGCAAAAATAAATAATTAAACTGTGTGTTTACAAAATTCATGGGTTAACTTTCCCCTACAATAATCAAGGAATTTTTCTCAAAACAGTATTGGCCAAGACCTGCTCTATTATCAGCAAGATAAACGCGTATAACAAAAACAGGCTGAATTTTTCATCATAACGCATATAAATCGGCTGCTTAAAAGGAGTAGTCTCAAGCGTATTAATAGTTTCATAAATTTTTTGTAATGATGCCGTATCTGTTGCTCTGAAATATTTTCCCGCTGTAATATCAGCTATCTTTGCCAGAGATGATTCATCCATATCTACCTTAACATGTTGAATCCTGTCCCTGCCAAAGGCGTCTTTAACAGGATAGGGCACTTGACCAACACTGCCTGCGCCTATTGTATATATTTTAACGCCCAAAGCACGCGCTGCCTCAGCCGCGGTCAAAGGCGAGATCTTGCCGGCATTATTTCGGCCGTCTGTTAAGAGAATGATTATTTTTGTTTTTGCCAGTGAACTCCTAAGACGATTAAGAGCCGCGGCAATACTTGAGCCCACGGCTGTACCGTCTTCGACCATCCCAATCTGGACCCTGTCTAAGTTTTTCAAAAGCCAGTTATGATCCAATGTCAGAGGACAGACAATATAAGGCTTTCCGGCAAATGCAACCATGCCAATACGGTCATTAACGCGATCCTCAACAAATCGCTCTACCACTTCTTTTACAACATGCAGACGATTATACCGCCTGCCTTTTATCGTAAAATCAAGCGCCTGCATACTGGTTGAAGTATCCAGCACCAGCACTATATCCACGCCTTCCTTAAATACACGCTCTTGAAAGAGCGGCAGCTGCGGCCGAGCCAAGGCAATTATAAACAATGAAAGAACCAGCATGCGTAAAACAATAAAATACTTTAACACCTTAACTCTTAAACTCACCGGCAATCCTTTTACCAAGGTATTGGATGAAAAGCGTATAGATGCTTTGTTTTTTTTATGTTCCAGTCCTAATAACAGCACCAGGCCGAGAAGTAAGAGTACCCAGGGGTTTTTAAAAATCATACTTTGGCTGCCTCCTGTGCGTTTTCTTCCTGTTTTGTCTGATCAATAAAATTCCGGGCCCCCGCATAAGCCTCTTGGGCTTCTTTGCTTGTTGATCCGTAGCAGGCAAATTTCACAAGATCAGATAACAATAAAAAATTCCTTAACGCTGTCCTCTGCGCTAAATTTAATACCGGCGAAGCCTTAACAACCTGCAGAAATTCTTCTGTGGACATTAGCGGAGCTCTTAAAAAAAATCGGTTTTCAAGATAGCGCCTGATGCAGCCAGAAAGTCTTTCAAAATAAACCTCGATCAATCCCCGGGCAATAAGATTCTCCCGGTCCAGTTCCTCCAGCTCTCTATACGCAATAATATGCGCAGCAACAACCTTAACCTGCTTTTCTACGCTCTTCTGTTTTTTCTGCCAATAGTACCACCCCGCCCAGACTGCTCCAAAAAACAAAACAAAAAAGATCATCCACGGCAGATAATCACGCCATATTATAATCTTTGGTTTTAGCGGCTTTAGAACAGGCTTTTTTTCATCGACAAGAACACTTTGCACTTTAATTGTAATTGCTTTTGTCTTTACTGTCTGCCATTGATCTTCCGGGGAAACTCTACACTTGATCTCGTAGGCAGGGATGTCTTGCTCTCCTGTTTTAAAAATACTCAAATAATAATTCAGCTGGAAGTTCTGAGCCTCGCCTTTTTCAACACTCCACCTAAAATCTCTTATTTTAAATTCTCCAAGCTTGCCCTCTGCGGCAAAAGAGTCTTTTAACTGCGCATCATTCGGCAGGCCTATTAATACCGTATATTTAATAATATCGCCTATTGTCATCTCACGCATATCAGCGCTTGCGCTTATTCGCGCTTCGGCGCAGAAGACATTTATCTGCAAGGCGACAATAAATATCACCAGCCAACAAGCCCGGAAAAGAATTTTAAAGTTTATATTCGACATTTTTATTTTTTTCTTTTTCTTTTCTTTTCTCTTATTCTGAAAAATCTGACCAGCTCTTGCGTATATGGCGCGTCTGTTCGGATATTAATAATATCAACCCCGGCTTGTTTTAATAGCTTATCTCTGCCCGCTAAAACCCGCGCGCTGTTTTTTTCAAACGCAGCACGCGCAAACTTGTTTGCCGCGTCCACTAATTGCACGGCTTGGGTTTCTGCATCTTCAAATCGGATAATTCCAGCCTTGGGCAATGTCTGCTCCCGCGGATCTGTTATTGTAACCGCGATCAAATCATGTCTTTTATTTGTTATGGCCAGCTGTGTTTTAAACTCGCAATCAAGAAAATCAGATATTAAAAATGTAACTGTTTTTTTATGCATAACATTGTTTAAATAATCAAGCGCGCAGCGGATATCTGTTTTCTTACCTTCCGGCTTGTGAAACAATACCTCTCGAATAACCCTTAAAACATGCCTTGAGCCTTTACGGGGGGGAATGAATTTTTCAATACGGTCTGAAAATATTATCAGGCCGACCTGGTCGTTGTTTTTGATTGCAGAAAACGCAAGCACAGAGCAAAGCTCAGCAGCCAGCTCGCTTTTTAACTGTGCTTTTGACCCGAAAAAGCTCGATCCCGAGGCATCCATAAGCAGCATTACTGTAAGCTGGCGCTCTTCAACGAATTTCTTAATAAAAGGATGCCCCATGCGCGCTGTTACATTCCAGTCTATGGAGCGAATCTCATCTCCGGGCTGATATTCACGCACCTCATCAAACTCCATGCCCCGGCCTTTAAACACACTATGATATTGGCCGGCAAAAACATCACTGACCATGCGTGAGGTCTTGATCTCTATCCTTCGGATTTTTTTTAGAATATCTTTTGGTAACATCTATCGTCGCTTCGCTCCTCTTACACAGATAATCTCAGATAAACTTCACAGAAAATCGCAGATTGTATTTATCTGTGCTCATCTTACGTAACACCATCTGTGATCATCTGTGTTTAAGGGACTTCGATCTCATCAAAAATATGTTTAATAATATCTTCGCTGATCTTGCCTTCTGCCTCGGCCTCATATGAAACCACAACCCTGTGCCGCAACACATCCATGCCTATTGATTTTACATCTTGCGGTGTAACATAGCCTCTGCCTTTCATAAAGGCATAGGCTTTTGCGCAAATTATCAGATAAATACTTGCCCGGGGAGAAGCTCCGTACTGAATCATCTCGTTGAGGCCTTCGAGTTTATAGGCCTGGGGGTTTCGCGTAGCAAAAACTATATCCAATATATACTTTTCTATTTTTTCATCTACATATATTTCATCAACAATTTTTCTG
>Ga0307992_1001004_pt1 | contig 16996 bp, 19 predicted proteins | sample EllFjometagen133_FD_203162 | JGI IMG/M metagenome (GOLD analysis project Ga0307992, IMG submission 203162) | Marine microbial communities from Ellis Fjord, Antarctic Ocean - #133 | ecosystem: Environmental > Aquatic > Marine > Unclassified | place: Southern Ocean | collected 2014-10-08
TTGCCCGTTTCTTTGCTTTAGTTGCACTCATTCCAAACTTCATAAAATCTTCATAATCAATCTTAGTTGCAATTCCAGGAGTGTCAACAAGATTAAAAGAAATCTCTTTGTTCCCACTTTTTATATTTACCTGCTCCTTTATCTGTATCTCCCTTGTTTCATGGGGCATATTTGTTACTTTACCCATGCTCTCTCCTAACCAGTCTTCGCAGATTCTATTTGCTAAAGTTGTTTTGCCGGCATTTGGGGGCCCATATAAGCCAAGCTTTATGTGTTTCTTTCTTCTAAATAAATTTTTAAAGAAAATTTTTATGAATTTCTCGAATATGTTCACCATTTTTGTAAATTATAGTTTAACTATTATATATAAAGTTTTGGTTTTTAATATATAGAAATGTATTACTCATTCTCTTTTTATCTGCAGGCCGAACTTGATGATTTCCTCGGCCTTGTCAATGTCCTCTTTTTTTACTGTTTTTCTTAATTCCATTCTTGCTGAGGCTTTTGCAATTCTCATCAGGCCAATTACCATCCTTGGAGAGATTTCAACAAGATATTTTTTTTCATCTTTTTTCAGCTCTGTTGAGAAATTAACAACCTGCTTTTCAAACTCTTTTGGAAACTCAACATCAACCTGCTCTGCAAAATCAACATAATCTTTTATGAATTCCATATCGTTTATGCTAACTTTCATTTTGTCATTCTGGACTATTTTTTTTGTTATTTTTGCAAACCTTTCAAGCCCTGGCTTTCTTATTAAAAATACCAAATGAAATCTTGTCAGAAGAGCAGAATCAAAAGGAATCTGCTGTTTCAATATACCTAATATATTGCCGACAAAGCGGTCTCCTTTTGGGTTGGATGTTGCAATAATCCTTACCTTAGCATCAAGCTGAAAATGCTTGTTTGCCTTATCGTAAGTGATAAATCCTTTTTCCATTGCAGAATACAAAGCAGCATAATCTGCTCTTTTCATTAAATTTAACTCATCAATACAGCATATTCCCTCATTTGCCATTGGAAGAAGTCCTTTTAATATCTCATTTCCCTTAACAGCAGCTGAAAGCCCTGCCTTGGAAGCTCCAGAGCCAAGGCCAAAAGATGTTACTGGATGCAATTTACTTACTGAGCTGAGTATATCTGTTTTTCCTGTTCCAGGATCACCTAAAAGCAGTATATGAAATGGATCTGTTGCAAAAAGCTGCAAAGCAGCTGCCTCTTTTGCAAGCTCAAGCCCGAATATGTTTGGTGCAATAAACTCCTTTATTGTTTTTCTTGACTTTTCAGAAAATAACCTAAATGCCTTTCTCTTAAGCTTTTCTTCAATCTCCTTGTTTATTTTTTCTGCAAACAATTGCAGCTCATTATCCTCTAAAGCAAGATTAAGCTGCGGAAATGGAACATCATCACCAATTTTTTCAGATACCCCGAGGCTTGAAAAGGAAACACCTATTTTTTTATTCTTCAGAAGATTTTTTATTCTCTTCAAATCCTTTGGCTCAAGATATTTATCTAACTCAGAAACATAACCCATTTCCTTTTTTGAGAAAGGCCTTACAAAATGAACAAATTTCATGAAATCAGATGCCATAACTATTATTAAGAAGTTAAAGATTATAAAGTTTTTGTTTTATTGATCTTTGCAACAAAGAAACCGCATGTGTCATTGTCCTGAGGCCAGATTCTTAAGCACTTTTCAACTTCATCTTCGTATTGTCTTATTTTTTATTAAAATTTGCTTTTAAAAAATTTAATAGCAATTATAAGAATCACTATCTCCAATTATAAAACTTATTTTTTTATCTTTTATTAATTCACTTTTTAAAGAATTCGTAAATTTTTTTATATTTTCCCAATATTCTTTTCCTTCAACATCCCAACAAAGAAATCCAATTTTTTTTAATTCTTTTTTAGTTATTCTTCTAGTATGGGGAGAAAGCAAAAATAATTTTACTATATCTTTAAGTTTATCTATACCAAGACTATTATATTCATGAACTATAGAATAAGGTATTTTTTCTAACATTTTCAAAACAAAATTTGCTTGATTTGTCCAACAAATTTTTGCTTTGTTTCTAACTTTTTTGTCTTTATTTTTCATTAATGTTACTGTACTTTCAAGTCTTAAAAAATATCCTTTTTTATACTCAATTAATGGCTCAACTGGACTAACATAAGATAAATTATCTATAAATAATGCTGATGAAGGAAATACAGTAAAAATTAGTGAACTTGCAGCAAAGTTAGGTATTGCAACAAAATAACTTTGAGTGAATTTTGATCTAAATTCCAAAGCTAATTTTTTACCTGCCTCACTAAAACCACCAATTCCTTCTAAAATTATTAAAGCTGATTTATCTTTTAGTTTAGATAAAAATTTTTGAATTTTTTTTACATGTGAGAAATCAATTTCTTCTCCTTCATTATAAATTAAGTATATTACCTTAATCTCTAGTTCTTTCTCAACATTTTTTAACAAAACTCTTAAAGTTTCAAAATTCTTTTTGTTAATGTCTAATTTAATCATTTATATTTGTTCACACTCTAAAGGATATTACTTTATAGTGTGTAAGATAACCATCTAAATATATAAATCCTTTTATAATTAAAAATAGAAAGATTTATATAAAATGATGATTATATGATTATAATATGAATAATTATTACTCCTTTTTTAATTATAAAATACATAAAATTTATATATTAAAAGGTATATTCAAAAATATTTTTGGGGGTGGGGTGTGATAAAAATGGAAAAAGATTCAGAAAAGTTACATAAATTGCAGGTTAATCTAACTGCAGGAGCTCTTAAAACAATTGATGAAATGAGGAAGAGAGATGCAACAACAAGAACACAAATAATAAAGAGTAGTTTGAAGTATTATAAGTTTATTACAGAAGAACAAGATAAAGATAAAGAATTAAAAATTCTTTTAAAGTCAAAAGGAAAGACGAGAGAATTAGTTATTCCTTAATTTTATTTTTTATATACTATAAAAATGAAGGATTTTGATGAGATTATTAAGGAAAATGATTTAATTGTCAACGTAAAGAAAGAAGTTAAATCATATAATCCTATAAAAGAATCTATAAAACGCCAGATAAAGTTTGATAAAACATCAACTATGTTAGGAACACTAATAATTTCATCATATTTGTTTATAATAATTGTTTCTTTTTTGTTAAATGTTTTTAATATTTGTGATGATTGTTACCCTCCCTTCCTAAAAGGATTTGAGATGTTAGTTTTTATTATAACTGGTTTTTTCTTTGGTACTAGAGTAGTTCATCAATATTTTCCCTTAAATAATAAATAAGTATTTAATCTTAATATTATTAAAAAACTTTTCTAATCTTTGCAACAAAGAAACCGCATGTGTCATTGTCCTGAGGCCAGATTCTTAAGCACTTTTCAACTTCTTTGTTGTATTCAGTACCTTCAAAGCTTTTTATTGTGGGACTATGCTTTATATTCAAGTCAATCTTTTCAAGCTTTGCATTATCATATTTGCTTAACAGAAAATCAATTATTGCCTCATCCTCTTCTGGCTCTAAAGTGCATGTTGAATATGTCATTACTCCGCCTGGCTTTAAGCAGTTGAATGCAACATCAATCAACTGCCTCTGCGTTCCTGCAATCCTCTTAATCATATTTGGATTCCACATTTTTAGTGTCTTTAAACTTTTTCTTATTGTTCCTGTTCCAGAGCATGGAGCATCTAATAATATTTTGTCAAAAGGCATTTTAAAGAACCTGCCTTCCATTAATGTAACTAATGTATTTGTTGCTCCTGTCCTCTGAATGTTAAAGCTCAGTGGGGCCATTCTTTTGTAATCAGAATCATTTGAAACAAGAACACCTTTGTTCTGCATCATTGCAGCAAGCTGTGTTGTTTTTGAGCCGGGAGCAGAGCACATATCCAGAACAGCATTATCTGGCTTTGCATCAAGAACAACAGGAGGAATCATTGATGCTGCTTCCTGAACATAAAAATAACCAAGATTGTGCTCAAGCAGATTTCCGATATCTCTCCTTAACCCTTTTTTATGCTCTATGAAAAAACCCTCTTTGCACCATGGAATTTGAGTTAGTTTCCATTCTTTTTCTAATCTTTTCTTAAGTTCATCAACAGTTATTTTTAATGTGTTAACCCTTATGCTTTTTCTCATGAATGAAAGGGATGCTTCTATGAATTTTTTGTAATCTTTTCCCAAAAGAGCCCTGTATCTCTCTTCAAACTTTTCCTTTATTTCAATATCTTCTGTTCCAGGTATTCTTGTCATTTTAGATATTTAACCATGTAAGGCCCCTGCTTTTTATAGCCAAGCTTGCGATAATAACTTCTTACGCCTATCCCTGATATTATAACCATTTTATTTTTCTTGTTTTTTATGGCTATCTGCTCTGCTTTAGCTAAAAGCTTTTTTCCATATCCAGCGTGCTGTATATTGCCTTTTTTTCCGAGTGCAATTGCAGAGCCAAAAATATGAAGCTCTCTTATAAGTGCTGATTTATTTGTTATTTCTTTTCTTAAGCTTTGTGATGGAAATCTCAGCCTGCAAAATCCAATCAATGCATCATTTTTCATATCATCATAGCTTATGAAAAACTCTTTTCCATTGCTTGCATCATATTCAAGGACTTTTAGTTTTATATTTTTTAAGTTTATATTTTCTTTTATTAATTTATGGCCAACTTCTCTGCACCTAATGCAATTGCATTTTATATTTTTTATTTTTAATTCTTTTTCAACATACTGCCTTAAATTGTTTCTGTCAACTCCTGCTTCTGTTAAATAGGTTGGAATATCTCTCTGAATCCTCATGATTCTAACATAAGGCGGAACAAATCTTTTTATTTCAGTTATTATTTCAACCGCTTTTTCTGTTGTTATTGGCTTATACTTTTTGTTTCTCCACCATTTGTAAATTTTTGTTCCCTTTAAAACCATGCAGGGGTATATTTTAAGCATATCCGGCTTAAAATTATTATCTGAAAATATTTTTTTAAAAGAATTAATATCTTTTTTCCCGTCTGAGCCAGGCAATCCTAGCATCATATGATAGTTTACCTTAAAGCCTGTATCTTTTAAAGTTTGAGTTGCATTAATTGAATCCTGAACAGAATGGCCGCGTTCAATCTTCTCAAGAACATCATCATAAACAGTCTGTACTCCAAGCTCAACCCTTGTTGCCCCAAGCCTGAGCATTTGGTTAGCATGCTCTAGTTTTGCATAATCAGGCCTTGTTTCAATAGTCAACCCAACACATCTTATTTTTGAGGATTCATTTTTCTCTTGTTCTTTTTCAAGTGTTGTTTTGCTTTTTAGTTTCATTAATTTTTTCTGAATTCTTCTAACTCTTTTATCATCCTGAAAATTTCCAGGCATCTCAAAGAATTTTTTGAATTTTTCAAGGTTAAGATTATCATTCCTAAAAAACATTTTAGAGAAATCATTCATTGCTTTTAATGCATACTTAATAAAATAATCCTGATATGTCTTTTTAAAGCTTGGAAATGTTCCCCCCATTATTATAAGCTCTAATTTGTCAGGAACATGGCCTGTCATTATATACTGCTCAAGCCTGTTCATTACCTGTAAATAAGGGTCAAAATTGTTTCTTATAGCACGCCTTGCTGCTGGCTCTTTTCCTGTATAACTCTGAGGCATGTTTCCAAAAAAAGATGAAGGCCCGCCAGGGCATATAGCACACTTTCCATGAGGGCATTTCAATGGCTTTGTCATTATAGCACAAACAGCAACACCTGATATTGTTCTTGTAGGTTTTGTAATAAGATGTTTGAGAATCTTTCTGTCCTTTACATCAGCGCTTAATAGTATCCTTATGTCAGTGGGTATATTTATGTGATATTTTCTGCATAATTTTATCTTAAGTTTTGAAATCTCCTGCTTTGAGAGTTTTTTTTTCTTTAAAATTCCAATAATCTCATTAAAATATTCCTTGTTATAATCAGCCATATAGCAAGAAAACAAGCAATGGTATTTAAATATTGATGAAAATTATAATTCTCTTACATAGCAGACAGTGTAAATCATTTCATTAGGATATTGCTCCTGCCAGTAGCTTGTTCTTGCTTTTGAATATTCCCTAAAACTGTTTTTCAGCCAGAAATTTTTATTTAAGTTCAGTCTTGTTTCAAATCCATCAGCATGGATTATTTTTGTTCCTTTCTTTTTTGCGTACTCAAAAAAAAATTTCATGAGTTTTGAGCCAATGCATTTTCCTCTTGCTTCTGGCAAAAGATTTATGTGAAAATGGCCTGCATTCTTTGGAGATTTTAATTCCCTATCTTCAGATATTCCCAAAACAGCCCTGAAAATGAACTTTATCCTGCCTATCCAGAATTTTCTGTCTTTTGCAGGCATAAAAGATGCTTTTATCAAATTAGTTATAGCTCTTTTAATGAAATCTGATGTTATTTTGTGCTTTGAATCATCCAAGAACCCAATTAGATAACCAACAACCCTATTATTACCAACAGCTACAAAAATGCTTTCTGGCTCATTTTCAAGGTAATATTTTATTTCTTCACTCCATTCTTTATTCCTTGTAAGAAATTTCTCCATTGATTTTCCAAGAAATCCTGTCTCAAAATGAATTAATTCAACAGCTTTTTTATCTTTTTCATTATATTTTCTGATTTCTACCATTTTTTTGAATAAGAAGGGCATAAGACTTTAATAATTCATACTTTTTAAGCGGCATAAAAATATCAGAAACCTCACTAAAAGAGACTGCCATATTTACCCAATAAGGCTTGTAAACTCTAATCACATTTTTATGGTTTTCAACATATCTAAATCTTTCAAGTTTTTCTTTATCAACATCAATTTTTCTTTTATTTTCTGTTTTCAAGTTATTATGGTAATGGTCAGGCATAAAAACAAAAATTCCTGCATCAGCAAGTTCAATAACTGTTTTAAGTCTGTCTTCAACAAAACTATTTATGTTGTGTTTTTTTGAAACCTTAACCTTATTAGAATCAAATATTAAGTTATCTTCATAATTAACTTTATGTTTATCTAAAAAAATAATTGTTTGTTCTTTTGCATTGTTATAATAATCTGCTCTTGATGTAATAAGCTTATTGGCTTTTACTTCAGGAATTTGGATAATTGTATTTATAACATCTGCTGCGTAAGGATAAATATCAACTTCCTCCAATAATCTATTATCCTGCGATAACTTAAATATCTTGTCCCTTTCATCATCTTCAATTTTTAATGCTTTGCTGTAATCAAAATTAATCATATCTTCAATAGTTACATACCTTCCAAATTGTTTTGTAATATCTGGAAAAGACCTATTTATTAATCCAACGGTATATTCATTCAATGCAGCCATGCATCCATCAATATCAAATCCTATAATTATTTTATTAATGTTATTTTTAAGAATGTACTGTCTGTAAGATTTTTTGTTTGCCATTTTTACATTTATATGTATTGGTTATATAAAGCTTTTCATAATTACTCTTTGAGAATAGTAATTAAATTGTATTTATGTAAAACTCAATAATAACAAAGAACACATAAAGCAGAATTAAAGATATTCCTTCCTTGACATATAGTTTATCGCCACTCTCAACAAATGTTGCAAACAGGAATGCAACTACCACCATGAATATTGCACTTACAGAAAATAGAAGTAGGTTAGCAGTAATTGGAAATATGATTGCAGTTATTCCCAAGACAAGTGTTGAGTTAACAATCACAGAGCCAATTAAGTTACCCAAGGCCATCTCTGAATGCCCTGCCAAAACTGCCCTGCTTCCAAATGTAAGCTCTGGTAAAGTAGTTCCTATTGAGATTATGAATAATCCAACAATGATTGGCGGCAGTGCTAAATCAACAGACAATAAGGTTGCATATTTTACAACAAACCTTGCACTTAAAAACAATAAGGCAAGGCTAAAAACAAACAAGATAGTTGTTAAAATAATTTCTGTTTTTTTAATGCCATCCTCAATCTCTTTTTTAAACAATCTTCTCTGCTTTAATATTCTTCTTGCATAAAGTGCAAATGCAGCCAATAAAATAATGCCATCAATCCTTGATAAAGAACTGCCAATTATCATTAAAACCATTGGGAGTGCAGCAATCAAAACCATGTATAATGAATCTGTCTTTGTTTTCTTGCTCTCAATCTTTATTCCCCTTCCAAGAAGTATTGCAATGCCTATCACTAATGTTAAATTTATTATATTTGCGCCAATCACATTTCCAAGTGCTAATGCAGACTTCCCAGCTAGAGCAGAGGTTACACCAACAAATAGTTCCGGGATGGATGTTGCAAAGGCCATTATTATAAAGCCAACAACAAACTCGCTCATCTTTAGAAAAGCAGCTATTTTTGTAAGTGTTTTAACAAGCAAGCTACCGCTTGTTACAAGCACAATGCATGCTATTAAAAATACTATTAAGTTAGTTATTAACATTTAATCCTCTATGGGTCTTTTTATCTTGTTTCTTATAAGTTTTATTATTTCGCCAAATATCAACACAGTGCTTGACATTAAAACAACATAAACCAAGTCAATCAAGGAAAGTGGAACTGTTTTAAAAAACATTGCTAAGGGTGTATAAATAACTGCAAGCTGCAGTAAAATTGAGATTGCTATTGCTCCTATTAAATACTTGTTTGAAAAAATACCTATTTTAAATATAGAATTTTTATCGGACCTGCAGTTAAGAACATTAAACATCTGGAACAACATAAGAACTACAAAAGCTAATGTTCTTGGTAACTTTAATAATATTTCTTTCTTTTCATTTATTATTTTATCTATTTCATAACTTCCTGTTAAAGGATTATTTTGTATAAAATCATTATATGTTCCTGTGTAACTCCATGTATCAATAGTTTCATCATCTATGATAATATCCTTATCAACAAGATTTTGCTTTCTTGCGAGGCCTAAATTAAAGAAAAGTAATGTGCCAACACACATGATTATTCCAATAGATATCATCCTTAAAACAATATTTTTTGATAATATCTTGCTGTCTTTTTTTCTGGGCCTTCTTTCCATAATGCCTGGTTCAGTAGGGTCAACACTCAGTGCAAGTGCCGGCAATCCATCTGTGGCAAGATTAATCCAAAGAATATGTATTGCTATTAATGGCAATGGCATACCTATAAGCATTGCAACAAAAATAACAAGTATCTCACCTAGGTTAGATGACAAAAGGTATTCCACAAACTTTTTTATGTTGTCATATATACCCCTGCCTTCTTTAATAGTATTAACTATTGAAGCAAAGTTATCATCTGTAAGTATCATGTCAGATGCCTCTTTTGAGACATCTGTTCCTGTTATGCCCATTGCAATGCCAATATCTGCTTTTTTCAAAGCAGGAGCATCATTAACTCCGTCACCGGTCATTGCAACAATATTTCCATATTTTTTCAATGAATCAACAATCCTTATCTTGTCTTTTGGAGAGATTCTTGCAAAGATATTTACTTCTTTAACAATATTATCAAATTCTTTGTTAGAAAGCTCCATTAAGTCCATGCCTGTAATAACCTTGTCATCCTTATTTATTAATCCAATCTGAATGCCTATTGCCTTGGCAGTTGTTTTTTGATCACCTGTAAGCATTATGACTCTTATTCCTGCTTTTTTACAAAGACTGATAGCATCCTTTATCTCTGCTCTTGGAGGATCTATCATGCCAGTAAAACCGATAAAAACAAGGTCTTTTTCAACAGCTTTTGTTGAGTATTTTATTTTTTCAGGCAGTTCCCTGAATGCCATGGCCAAAACCCTTAATGCCTTTGAAGCCATTTCCCTGTTTTTATCCAAAAACTCTTCTTTCTTGCTCTTAGTTAATTTTATAATTTCTCCGTTCTCATAATAAAAAGAGCAGTTATTAAGAATCTGTTTTGGAGCACCCTTGACAAAAGCAATTTTCTTGCCTTTGTTTTTGTGGATGGTAGTCATCATCTTTCTTTCAGAATCAAATGGAAGCTCATGTATTCTTGGAAAGTCCTGCTCTAATTTTTCCCTAAACATACTGGCTTTTGATGCACAGATTAATAATGCTGTTTCAGTTGGGTCGCCAAAAACCTGTTTATGAGTTATTGAAGCATTATTGCATAAAGTAGATGCTTTTAAAAGAAACTCATAATCTTTTGGTTTGGTGTCAAGAAATATTCCTTTTTTGGAATAACCCTGACCTGTCACTTTTATCAGCTTATTATTTACAAAAATCTCTTTCACAGTCATTTCATCTTTTGTTAATGTTCCTGTTTTGTCAGTGCAGATAACATTTGTGCAGCCAAGTGTCTCAACAGAATGCAGTTTTCTCACTAATGCATTTTTTTTAACTAGCCTTGTAACACCAAGGGCAAGAGTGATTGTTACAACAGCTGGCAGTCCTTCAGGAATTGCAGCAACTGCTAATGCAATAGCAGCTTCAAACATCTCAACAACATTATTTCCCCTTAAGATTCCAGTCAAAAACACAATAATACATACAACAATTACAGCTATTCCAAGCAGTTTTCCTAGTTTAGAAAGTGTTATCTGCAGCGGAGTCTGCTCTTTTTTCTCAGACTGCATCATCTCTGCTATCCTGCCAATCTCTGTTTTCATTCCTGTTCTTACAACAATAGCCTTTCCTCTTCCTTTTGTTATTACAGTGCCTGAAAAAATCATATTAGATTGTTCAGCTATTGATTTCTTTTCCTTTATTTCATTAATTTCCTTTGCAACAGATGTTGATTCTCCTGTAAGTGCTGATTCATGTGTTTCCAGGCTTATTACCTCAATAAGCCGGGCATCAGCAGGTATTTTTTCACCTTCCTCTAATCTTATTATATCCCCCGGAACAAGCTCTTTAGCTAATATTCTTTCTTTCTTTCCATCCCTTATAACAGTAGCCTTAAGGCTTGCAAGTTTTTTCAATGCCTCTATTGATTTCTCTGCTTTGTATTCCTGGGCAAAACCAAGGATTGCATTGACAACAACAATAATAGTTATAAGAATAGAATCAGTATATTCACCTATTACCAAAGTAAGAATAATAGCAGCTAGAAGTATGATAATAAGCGGGCTTTTGAATTGTTCAATAAATATCTGAAAAAGGCTTATTTTTTTCTTTTCTTTAATTTCATTAAGGCCATATTTTTCAAGCCTTTTCTCTGCTTCTTGCTGCGAGAGACCTTTAGAAGATGTCTTAAACTCATCAAAAGTCTTTTTAACAGAGTAATTATAGTAGTCCATAAATCAACCTCTTTTTTAATATTGAGAAATTTATTATTTATATATGTTCCCCTTTATTTGATTATAGTTTTATACTAACAAAAAATTTATAAAATAATTCAAATTCTTTAATATAGGCACTTTTTAAGGTGATTTTTATGAAGATATTTGGAAAAAACATAAACTACTCAAAAAGCGAATGTTTCATTAAAGTAATTGATCCTTTATGTGATCACTATAAATTATTAAGTGGTTTAAATATTGAAATAGACCATAATCAAAAAGATTGTATTTGTGATTTAATTATAAATGAAGCTAAATATGATTCTCCTAAGCTTGATGATTTAATAGATTTTAAAGGTATTATTAGAGATTCTTATGGATTAAGTTTTGTAGAAGAATACAAGGGAGTATTTACTTTAAATGATGTTGAGAAAAGTATAAAAAAAATAAATTGTCCTGCAGATATAGATTACCTCAAGGTAACACAACCGGGTATTGAACTTTTTAAATTATTAAATCTTATGTTGTTTAGCAAAGAAAAATTTATGGAATTATGCAAAAAACATCCTTTAATGGTAATAAGTACAAATGGCAATTATTTAATTGATGGCAATCACAGGATTCTTTATTCAAAAATTGTTGGTATAGACAGTCTTCCCGTAAACAAGTATTACACAGAAAATAAATATTTCAGAAACTTTCTTATTGAAAGATTGAGTAATCAAAACAATGATTTTAGTTATAAGTCAGGTTATTTCAATGTTTTAGGATTAGAACAAATCCTCAAAGAAAAGTTTGAAAAAATATTAGAATTAATAAAATAACCATTTTTGCAATTAATCCAAAAGTTATTTATATGAATTAAAGACTTTAAATTATTTTATGAAGACAAAAAAAGAGGCCATAGCACTTGTTTTATTGTGCACATTTCTTACTGCAGCGGGCCAGATATTTCTCAAGATTGGCTCAGGAAATCTAAGCTTTAGTGTTTTAAAGTTATTAGGCAATTTACCATTGATAACTGGCTTTGTTCTTTACGCACTTGGTGCTGTAATTCTGGTTATTGCATTAAAGCATGGAGAACTATCAGTACTTTATCCAATCATTGCAATGTCTTTTGTATGGGTAAGCTTTTTATCCATTATTTTTCTAAATGAAATAGTGAACATTTGGAAATGGGCAGGTGTTATAACAATAATAATTGGCATCAGCTTGATAGGAAGGGGTGCAAGCTGAAATGGCAACACAACTATGGGCAATAGCAACTGTCTTGTTTGGAACTATTATAGGAAGCTTTGGAGCACTTTATTTTAAGATAGGTTCTGAAACAATTTCATTAGATATTAAAAAACTAATAAAAAACTATAAGCTGATTTTAGGATTTTTGTTTTACGGTATTTCCTCAATATTTTTTGTAATAGCATTAACTGGCGGAGAGCTTTCTGTTCTTTATCCTTTCTGTGCAGCATCTTATATTTGGGTTTGTTTGTTGTCAATGAAATTCCTGAATGAGAAAATGAATAAATTAAAATGGCTTGGTATAATAACAATAATCGTAGGCATAACACTTATTGGAATTGGAGGTTAATATGGAAAAAATAATTGTGATATCATTGGGTGGCTCAATAATCGTGCCAGATAAAATAAACATTGAGTTTTTGAAAGGTTTTAAAAAATTGATAAATGATTTTGTTGAAAAAGGAAATAAGGTAATTATAGTCTGCGGTGGTGGAAAAGCAGCAAGGCTTTATCAGAATGCTGCTTCCAAGATAAGCGGTCTTAGAATAGATGACATTGACTGGATGGGGATACATGCAACAAGATTAAATGCCCAGCTCATAAAAACACTTTTCCTTGATATTGTTGATGAAAGAATTATCCATAATCCAAATGAAAATTTTGATTTTAAGGAAAAGGTTTTTATTGCAGCTGGCTGGAAGCCTGGGTGGAGCACTGACTATGATGCTGTTCGGCTTGCAAATAATTTTAATGTAAAAACAGTTATTAACATGAGTAACATAACTTATGTTTATAACAAAGATCCAAATGGAAAGGGTAATGGCAATGCAAGACCAATAAAGGAAATATCCTGGAAAGACTTTAGAAAGATAGTTGGGGATAAATGGAACCCTGGACTCAATGCACCATTTGATCCCATTGCAGCAAAGGAAGCAGAAAAACTTAACCTTAAAGTTATAATTCTCAAAGGAACTGATTTAGAAAACCTAAAAAATTGTTTAGAAGGAAGAGATTTCAAGGGAACTGTTATTAATTAGAATAGTCTTGATTTGTTTTTTTCAAGCTCAAGAAGCCTTTGCCACTGGTCATCAACATGATTTTGCACATCTTTTATTTCTTCTTCTGTTATATGCTTGAATCTGCCCTGTGTTTTCAGGTAATCTCCTACAGGAACCTTATTTGCAGGCTTTTTTGAAATAGATAATATACCTTTTTCAATCTCGTAAAGTGGGGTTACAGTAGAATTAAAAGCAAGCTTTCCAATTTCTATTGTCATATCATTAATGAATTTCCAGCCTGTTGGGCAAGGAGTATAAGTTTGTATGTAAGCTGGGCCATCAAATGCAAGGCCTTTCTTTACCTTATTTATAAGGTCTAATGGAAATGCTACATTTGCTGTTGCAACATAAGCGCCGTGAGCTGCCATTATAAAGGGCATTGGCTTTTTGAACTCTGTTTTTCCATGAATTATTTTTCCTGCCGGGCTTGTAGTTGTTGATGCATATTTTGGTGTTGCTCCTGAGCGCTGTATTCCAGTGTTCATGTAGGCTGCATTATCAAAGCAGACATAGCAAAAGTTTTGGCCTCTCTCAGCTGCTCCTGAAAGTGCCTGAAAGCCAATGTCAAATGTTCCGCCATCACCACCAAACACTAAAAGATTTGTTTCTTTTCTTTTTCCAAGTGTTTTCAATGCCCTGTCAACTCCAGAGGCAATTGATGCTGCATTTTCAAAAGCACCGTGTATCCATGGAACGCGCCATGCAGTTTCTGGATAAGGTGTGCTAAATACTTCTAAGCAACTTGTTGCATTTACAACTATTGTATTTTTTCCAGCTGCCTTTAAGGCATACCTTGCTGCCAGAGCAACACCGCATCCTGCACATGCCCTGTGACCTGATGCAAACAATTCTTCTGTGGTTATCCCAGCTATTTTTTCTTCCATTTTATTTAATCTTTTTTTCCAAGTTTTCTTTTATTTTAAAGCCATTGCCATCCCAATGGTCATGGCCAGAGCCGTGAAAATCAACTTTAACCCTGTTCGTTGATTTGCATTCAGAGCAGACAATTGTTTTGTAATGAATTTCTGATTCAAACTCTGAATCCCATGTTTTTCCTTTGAGACTGTTTCCGCAATACAAACATACTTCCTTTGTATCTATTTCTTTAATTAAATGATGTGCTGCTGTCATTTCTATTATCCAAAAAATAAAAAACTAAAGCAACCATTCACTGTTGTTACTAGTTTCTATTTTCTTAAAAGCTGTTTTAATGTGGTCAGGGGTTATGTCCCTTCCACCAAGGCCAGCAATAAAGCCATTTATTATTGGTTTCTTATTTTGATTGTAAAATGCTGATTTAAATTCAGTGAGTAATGCACCCTCATTTCCAAGTGATATATTCCTATCAATAACTGCAATTCCCTTGATATTTTGGCAACAGCTTATTATTTCTTGTTTTGGGAATGGCCTAAATGATTTTATTTTTATCAAGCCAACTTTCTTTCCCTGCTTTCTTAGCTCATCAACAACAATTCTTGTTGTGCTGCATGCAGTTCCCATTGTTGCAACAGCATATTCAGCATCATTTATTTTATAAGTTTCAATTAGACCATTTCCATAAGACCTGTTAAAAGATTTTTTAAAATCATTATTAGCATTTTTGATTATATCAATTGCATTTAGCATTGCCTCATGCGTTGCTTTTCTGAATTCCATATAAGTGTTTGGGAATCCAATTGGGCCCATTGTAACTGGCTTTTCTGGATTTAATTTGAATAAAGGATTATATTTTGGAAGGAATTTATCAACATCTTTTTTTTCAGGAATATCAACTGGCTCATAAACATGGCTTAATGTAAAACCATCCAGGCAGACCATAACTGGAAGTAAAACTTTCCTGTTTTCTGCTATTTTATATGCCTGAATTATTGTATCAAGAGCTTCTTGTGCTGATTCAACATAAAGCTGTATCCACCCAGTATCACGTTCTGAAATAGAATCCTGCTGGTCATTCCAGATGTTTATTGGAGCACTTAAAGCCCTGTTTGCTACAGCCATTACAACAGGAAGCCGCATTCCTGCAACTACAAAAAGGATTTCGTGCATTAAAGCCAATCCCTGGGAAGCAGTAGCTGTGAAAGTTCTCACACCTGTTGCCTCTGAGCCAAGGGCAGCAGAGATAGCACTATGCTCTGACTCTACATGAATCATCTCTGATTTTAATAGGCCATCATTTATGTAATCTGCAAGGCGTTCAACAATATGCGTTTGAGGAGTGATGGGATACATAGGTATAACTGCTGGATTGCATAGCTTTACACCAAGTGCTACAGCAGTGCTTGCTTCAATTACTTTTTTCATTTCTCCTCTTTCACCATCTTTATTGCCTTAACAGGGCATTCTTTTGCGCATATTCCGCAGCCCTTGCAATAATCATAATTGATTTCAAACTCGCCTTTCTTGTTCTTTTTTATTGCATTATCTGGGCAGAACTTCCAGCAGGTTCCGCATTTTATGCATTTTTTCTGGTCTATAACCGGCCTGAAAGAGCGCCAGCCGCCTGTCTTGTTTTTTATTGTTGAGCCTGGCTCTTCTATTACAGCTCCAACACTAATTTTTGGTTTTGTCATTTTGTCTGATTATAAACAGCTGTTATTGCCTCTTTGTTAAGCTCAGCTATTTTTTTTCCTTTTGTTTTTAAAAATGTTTCATCAATTGCTTTGATTAATGCTTTTAACGATATTTCATTTGTTATTTTTGAGAATGCACCAAGCATTGGCGTGTTTACAATAGGCCTTCCAAAAATCTTTAATGCAATTGATGTTGCATCAACAGTATGAATATTAAAATTTCCCTTTATGCTTAAATCAGCTGGCTTTTTGTTTGTGTTAACTATTAATGTGCCTTTTTCCTTTAAGCCAGATGTTACATCAACTGTTTCAAGCAAAGAGGCATCTAAAACAATGACTATATTTGGGTTGTATACCTGGCTTCTTATATTTATTTTTTCATCAGAAATCCTTGCAAATGCCTGGACAGGTGCTCCTGCTCTTTCAACACCAAACATTGGAAATGTCTGGCTTTGCTTGCCATCATCAAAAGCCGCTATTGCCATTATCTGGCCTGTTGTAACAGCTCCCTGGCCACCCCTTCCGTGAATTCTTATTTCTATCATCCTCTTTCCATAATTTGGAGGTATTGAAACTATTTATATCTTTTTATTTTACTTTAAAATAAGTTTAATATCTTAAAAAGATTTATAAAGCCATAATCTAACCTTGCTTTATGAAATGCGAAATATGCAAAAAAAAGATTGATGAGACTTTTTTGAAGAAAATCTTAGGCACTTATGTAAAGGATGAAAAAGGAAAAAAGCATGCTATATGCTTTGAGTGTCAGAAAAAGTTTCCAAACAAAGAAGAACTGCTAAAACATCTTTAATTATGTAATTGCCTCGGTAGCTTAGTTAGCCAGAGCAGCAGATTCGTAATCTGCAGGTCGGGGGTGCAACTCCCTCTCGAGG
>Ga0307992_1001005_pt1 | contig 16993 bp, 11 predicted proteins | sample EllFjometagen133_FD_203162 | JGI IMG/M metagenome (GOLD analysis project Ga0307992, IMG submission 203162) | Marine microbial communities from Ellis Fjord, Antarctic Ocean - #133 | ecosystem: Environmental > Aquatic > Marine > Unclassified | place: Southern Ocean | collected 2014-10-08
TGCCTTTGAGATATCTTATGTTTGGGATATGCTGACAACCGGTTCAAAAGATCTGTATTTACTGGAAACCGCAAGCCATAATTTGTTAATGTCACTCTATTTTAAATTGGACTAAGATGAAAAAGATCCTATTTATATGTCTGATCACAACTCTCATGATATTCACATCATGTGAGAAGCTGGTTTTTTCACCCGAAATATCTTCCGACCCCATCACTACCTTCGAGTATCTCTGGGATAAAGTTGATCAGCAATATGCATATTTTGATGTCAAGAACGTTGACTGGGATGTTATATACCTAGAATATGGGGCAAAGATCCACACCGATCTCTCAGATGATTCACTTTTCTTTTATCTTGGCTCCATGTTGAATGAGCTAAAAGACGGTCATGTTAATCTGTTCTCTGAATTCAATATTTCCCGTTTCGATATAAGCAAACTTGGTCCTAAAAATATAGACTATCGCTTTATTCAAGATAATTATCTTGGAAGCGACTATTATTCAACCGGTCCATTCAGACATGATTTTATTGAAAATAATCAAGTAGCCTATGTGCGTTATTCATCTTTTTCTGACCTTTTCTCAGATAGTAATATGATGTTTATCTTTAATCGCTACAAGGATACTGATGGGTTGATCCTAGACCTTCGTCAAAATGGCGGCGGTTATATGATGAATATTTTTAAATTGCTGTCATACTTTACGCTTTCCGAAGATCCCATTTACACAACCTGTATTAAATCCGGACCCAGCCATGATGATTTTATTGAAAATGAATCTATATATTCCACAGTCTATGATACGGTTTTACACTACACTAAACCGGTTGCCGTTTTGATAGACCGTGGATCCTACAGTGCAACATCCATGTTTTCTTTGGCCACCTTGGAATTGGATAATCTTTTTCTGGTCGGGGATACAACGGGTGGTGGATTGGGCATGCCGAATGGCGGACAATTGCCCAACAGCTGGACCTATCGTTTTTCCATTACAAGAACACTCACACCGGATGGTTTAAACTATGAAAATGGTATACCACCTGATTACTATGCAGTTCTTGATAGTTCTGACATGCAACAAGGTTACGATACCGTGATAGAAACCGCGCTTGATATATTACTGAATCGTTAATACATCTCACAAAGGCGCGAAGTACACTAAGACACTAGGTGCATGGTGCATGATGCAAATTATTGCTCAAACTATAAAGATATATAATGTATTAAGACTTATTGAGTGAATAAAATATTAAGAATTAGCAAATGGGATATTACCCTAAATTACTTGTGGCTTTGTGTGCTTTGTGGCTTTGTGTGAGGTCTTATTAGTTATTCAATCGACCTTTAAACAAATAATAAACCGGAATACCCACTAAGGTAAAGCCAATACTGAATAGTAATCCTACCAATGGGAAAGTATTAAAACTCGCTATGATCAAGGGAATAGGCAGAATAATAGCCAGCACGGTCATGACTTTCCACATCGGGGAATGATATGACGGATGATAATCATCGCGTCTTTTCAGCCAAAAAATACTTCCGTAAACCAGAATATTTTGAAGCAGGTAGGAAAAAGTAAAATATCCGAGCAAAGTATCCAAAGTATCCTGACTTAAAAACACAAGAATGATAGCAAAAGCAGACTGTAAAAGAATTGAATTTACCGGCGTTCCGTATTTAGGATGGATCTTAGCAAAGGCCTTGAAAAACAGTCCGTCTTTAGCCATGGCATATTGTAGGCGCGGTTGACTCATTATACAGACATTTGTTGCACCAATACAGGATATAAATGCGGCAATAGCCAAAAATCCTGAAGCAATACCTGCAAATGCGGGTAAATACTTAAAGGGATTCAAAAAGCCTTGTGTTTGAACCACTTCTTCATGCGGGATCAAAGCACCGGAAGCAAAAGAGATCAAAATGTACATTAATGTCACAAATAAAGCACTTCCGATCAGGGCAGTTGGTATATTTCGTTTAGGATTTTTGATTTCACCAGCCATATACATGATATTCGGGAATCCGGCATAACTCCAGACCGTACCGGCTGCTCCCATCATAACCAACCAAAAAATGGAATGTTTTGCCGGTTCTACAACCTGTGGCTCAATAAATAAATTCGGTGAGTTGAAATAAAATAAACCCAAAATTGCTATAATTGCTAAAGGAATTATTTTTAGTACGGTTAGGATAACTTGTATCCATGAGCCTTGCTTTACTGATCGGATATGGATAGCGGTCAATATAATAATTATCCCGATCGCCAGCATCTTGGTCGACATGGCGTCAACCGTCAAGGCAGGAAAAAATACATCCAAGGCAGAGATCGCAGCAATACTTATAATCGTGATCGAGGGCATATCGCTGGTCCAAAAGGCAGTCCATGTATAGAGAAAAGCCAGCATAGGACTTCCGGCTTTTTGAAGGTATAAGTACCCGAATCCCTGACCGGGATAAGCAGTGCCAAGTTCAGCATAAATAAATATTTGCGGCAACATAAACAAACCACCGACCGCCCAGGCGATCACAGCTAATCCGGGAGACCCGGCAGCTCGCTGAACGGGAGCGATATTGATAAACACACCGCTACCGATCACCAGTCCGATAATAATTGCGATGACCTGAAAGAGATTCAATTGCCGCTTAACTTCGCTCATGCTTTGTCCTTTTATTTTCTATTGTTGTCATTTCGACTGGAATTCGTCAGTAGACGAATGGAACGGAGAAATCTCAAATTCCTTATTAAATTTTCGAGTAGTTTGAGATCTCTCCCAGCCTACGCTCTATGAGCTTCGGCCGGCACGGCACTTCTCCGCCAACTGGCCCCGAATAATCGGGGGTCGAAATGACATATTATATTTCAAGTTTAAATATTATGTAAAATAAACGCCGTTGTCGAAAATTCAGGGATCAATTGATTGGATGTTGACAAACTTAATGAAATTCGTTCTGCTTCCAAAAGCTGCAAAAGCGGTTTTTGATAGGACAGATCCGGGCAAGCGGGGTATCCAAAAGATCGCCTTAAACTTTTTTTAATTCCTAACTCCTTGTTGATCCTTTCGTTGATCATTGATGCCAGAGTTTCAGTGCATTCGGCAGCTAATCCATAAAGAAGAAAATATTCCGTATAATCATTTTTTTGATACATTTTTTTGGATAAAGCAACCGCTTTTTTACCAATCGTTACGGCGGTCAGAGGAATAAAATCTCTGCCCTCTTCCTTCGTCTTATAATACTCTGAAATTATCTTACCTTTTAGCTCGGGAAATTCCCATCGAACATCATTGTTTAAGATCAGATCTGCGCCATCGCGATAAACGGGAAAATAACCGTAAACCGCAGCCGGACGCATTGAAGATAATATGCGTTCATCTTCCAACAGATCTTTCAGCATTTCCTCACCGCAATTGCCCATTTTCCAGCGGGAACGGAAAAGGACCTGTATATCCAACTTATTCATAATCTCCTCAATGGAAAATTCAAGAACTTCAGCCGATCCGATAAATGGTGGTTTTAACATAATATCCAGCATATTTCTAATTGAGATATCGCTTACCTACGATCCGTTAAATATAGGAATATTATCGTCCTGAACCAATAAAAGCTTAAGGTATGACCTTCCGGCTGACCTTCACTCCGAAGCATAGGGAGCTTGTGGTTATCTAAATCAAGAAACATGTCATCCCGGAAAGATAGCCTGCAGTTATCTTATCCGGGATCTCATTTATTGATCACTCCATTTAATTAAAAAGCAACAACGCTGTTTAGATCCCGGATAAACTTGCCCCCGGTCCCAGATGCTTCGGGGTTCCGGGATGACATAATTTTTCATTATCAATTCAATAATTAAATTTTCTTTGAGTCTCACAGAGATCTCCCTACGGGACCCCGCCAACTGGCGGGGCTGAACTCGCCCCCGATGTTTCGAGGTCGTTTCAGGATGACCCGCGAACCTCTCAACATTTCAACAATTCAGCTTCCTCTCCAAAATTCATCATCCACATATCTAGACAAGGCAGTGCCTTGTCTCTACGACACCCTACACCCCGTACCCCATACTCCGTACCCCATACTCCGTACCCTATACCCTATACCCTTACACCTCCTCGGGGCTTCTGCCTACTTTTTTTGCCTGATTTGTCAGCATAAATTCATCGTAGGCGCATTTATATGCCATATTGTCACTCATTTGTTTATGGCATGATATTTGCAACTAATTGTATGTCGGAAGTAATTCCGAATTGACATAAAATAGAAACACAGCGGACAGCACCACCCTGCATGTCCGGTAATGATAAAAAAGGAGAATGAAATGGGTAAAATTATAGGAATCGACTTAGGAACCACAAATTCCTGTGTCTCGATCATGGAAGGGAACGAACCAAAGGTTTTGGTTAATGCTGAAGGTAACCGCACAACACCTTCTGTTGTAAGTTTTAAAAAGGACGGAGAACGCCTTGTGGGCGCCGCTGCTAAACGCCAATCAGTCACTAACCCTCAACATACCGTATACAGTATTAAACGCTTTATGGGTCGCATGCACGGTGAAGTTGCAAACGAACGCTCTGAAGTTCCTTATACCGTTGAAGCAGGCAAAAACAAAGATATTCGTGTAAAAATTGACAAGAAAACCTATTCTCCCCCTGAGATCTCAGCTATGGTTCTGCAGAAAATGAAACAGATCGCTGAAGATTATCTTGGTGAAAAAGTCACAGAAGCTGTTATTACGGTACCGGCTTACTTCAATGACTCACAACGTCAAGCGACAAAAGACGCAGGTAAAATTGCCGGTTTGGAAGTCAAACGTATCATCAATGAACCGACAGCTGCCGCACTAGCTTATGGTTTGGACAAAGGCAAAGAAGAAAAAGTTGCCGTGTTTGATCTTGGTGGCGGTACTTTTGATATTTCAGTCCTTGAGATCGGTGACGGTGTATTCGAAGTAAAATCCACAAACGGTGACACTCACCTTGGTGGTGACGATTTCGACCAAAAACTTATTGAATTCCTACTGGCAGAATTTAAGAAACAAGAAGGCATGGATATTTCCAAAGATCCTATGGCCGTACAACGCTTAAAAGAAGCAGCTGAAAAAGCCAAAATGGAACTTTCAACATCTATGCAGACAGAGATCAACCTGCCCTACCTCACCGCTGATGCATCTGGTCCTAAACACTTGACTGTTTCAATGACCCGTGCAAAATTTGACCAGTTGACTGCCGACCTGGTATCCCGCGTTCGCAAACCATGTCAAAACGCAATTAAAGATGCAGGAATGAAAGCTTCAGATATTGATGAAGTCATCCTCGTTGGTGGTTCAACTCGTATCCCTGCAGTTCAAAAGCTTGTAAAAGATATTTTCGGCAAAGAACCGAATAAGACCGTGAATCCGGATGAAGTTGTCTCCGTGGGCGCTGCTATTCAGGGCGGTGTTCTTCAGGGTGATGTAAAAGATGTTCTTCTTTTAGATGTAACTCCCCTTTCACTTGGTATTGAAACCCTTGGTGGTGTATTTACAAAATTGATCGAGAAGAATACGACCATACCTGTCAAGAAATCAGAAATATTCTCGACGGCTGCAAACAATCAACCTCAAGTTGAGATCCATGTTCTTCAGGGTGAACGTTCACAAGCATCATACAATAAGACACTCGGTCGTTTTATCTTAGATGGTATTCCTTCTGCACCTCGCGGTATCCCGCAGATCGAAGTCAGTTTTGACATCGATGCCAATGGTATCATGAACGTATCTGCCAAAGATAAAGCAACCAATAAAGAACAAAATATCAGAATTGAATCTTCAAGTGGTTTAACCGATCAAGAAATTGATAACATGACCAATGAAGCTGAAAAGCATGCTGAAGAAGATGAAAAATTCCGCAAGAAAGTGGAAACTCACAATCAAGCTGAGCAAACCCTCTTCTCAACTCAGAAAGCTTTAGATGATATGGCTGACAAGCTGGAAGAAACTGATAAAAAACCTGTTGAAGAAGCTTTAGCCGAATTGGAAAAAGTCAAAACTTCAGATAACCCCGATGAGATCACTGAAAAGATCGAAGCGGTAAATCAAGCTATGATGAAGGTCTCTGAAAAGATCTATGCACAAGCTCAACAAGCACAACAACAAGCGAGTGGACCCGATACGGGTGGCGCTCCCGGTGCTGATTCTAGTGCCGGTGTAGATCCAGCTGAAAACGTCGAAGATGCAGATTATGAGGTCGTCGACGAAGAGAAAAAATGAATCTCTGACATAAATAAAAAAACCTCGATCTTTCGGGGTTTTTTTATTGCAGCTTTTTAATTTATTATTTATTTTTCTTTATTTTTCTTTAAAACACCATTAAATTGTCATATTATTTTAAACAGGATACTATTATTGAAAGTACCCACGACTTATTGATGTGAATATCTTGGATTTTCTAATTTCTGATTAACCCTTATAAATTATCAACTGACCCTCTTAAAATACCTCTTTCTGCGTAAAGACGTTTTTATAGTGCAAACCAAAATATGGGAGGTAAATATGAAATTTTGGAATTTAGTTCTGAATTGTCTTCTTGTCGGAGCCCTTGCATTTCTTGCCGGTATGCTTGTCAGTTTTCTCTTCAATGTGATCTTTAAAGGTTCAGCCATGATCGCATGGGGAACAACCCTGAGGATCGCGGCAGTCTTGGGACTCGTAATTCCACTTGCTGAATTATTGAAGATCAAATCTGAATAAACACTGCTTCAACATGACTTGAAGGAAAATGATCAACTTATTTAATGATTATAGAAAATGTAATTGATATGGGAATTATTTTGATAAAAAAAGCTTATCCCATGTCTCTTTAAAGTGCACAATTGGAAAACCAATAACATTATAATAACATCCTGAAATGCTTCGGACAAGAATTGCGCTCAAGTCCTGAATGCCATATGCCCCGGCTTTATCCATGGGTGAACCACCTTCAATGTATTCATTAATATCTGCATCGGAGAGATCGCGAAAACGAACTTCTGTCAATTCGTCTTCCGTGATATTAATATTTTTTATTTCGCAAAGAATGGAAAATACTGTAATTACTTTATGAGTATTCCCTGAAAGTAAGCGCAACATTCTAAATGCATCTGCTTTATCTATAGGTTTTCCAAGCATCTCTTCATTATAAACGACGATAGTATCTGCTGAAATAACAATATGTTCCGGATATTTTTCAGCAATAGCCCTTCCTTTTTCTTCAGATAAACGACGAACATATTTCAAAGCATCTTCATTGAGAAACATGGATTCATCTATATGGGCAGGATTGATCACGAATTGTAAGCCTAGCTGCTCCAGCAATTCTTTGCGCCGTGGAGAAGCAGATGCCAAGATCACAGGCCGTTCGGGTTGAACGATCATGGTAATACCACCATCTTATTATATTGCTTGATCATTTCATCTCCTGTCTCTACTTCCAGTACGTAGAAGTATACACCTGCCGCAAGGGGATGACCGTAGTCATCTTGGGCTGTAAAAGGTATGGCATTAAAACCGGAGTGAATTGAGATATCTGTTAATCCTGCTACCGATTTACCCGAAATAGTATAGATCCTTAAGTCTGCAAGTCCACTAAATGCAGAAGCAAAAGTAATATCTGTTTGATCCTTGAAAGGATTAGGGAAATTCACCAGATTCTGCACCAGCTCATCCCCTTCATGCAGGGCCGTTAAAGAAAGCTCTACTTGAGAGTAATTGTTATAATTGTCAAATGCAGATATCTCGATCAAATGTTCACCTTCATCAAGATAATTGTCTACGGAATATTCGACCTTCCCTACAGTAAAATCATTTTGTTCATAAACAAAGAGCTCACTAAGATCAACCAACTGTTGACCATTATCAATTGACATCTCCAGAACATGCCCAGTGGTTCCTGTAATATTTATACCACTTTGGTCTTTAAATACAATTCGAACAATGCTGGTATCAAAGATCACCGCACCATTTTGCAATTCAATATCTCCCGAATGGAAAGTAATATTTGGACCAAGAACATCGGAAGAAGCATCCGGATTAATACCTCCGACATGGATATCGTCTATTGCTGCCGAACCATCAAATTGTCGGTCAGAATTCCAATATATCATGCGAACCTTACCTTCGGTTCCATGATATTGAATATCTTTGGGAATAAAAGCTTCAGTAGAAAAGGTATTACCGTCGAAAGAAATGTTACCGTTGAACAAGCGATTACCTTCTAGATAATAGCTTACCATCGAAGTAGCACCTGAGGTATTATAGACATACTCACGACTCACACTATAATCATTATCATAGATCGTGATCTTTCCCTCAAAATCATTTAGTCCGGGATCATTCCCTTCCCGGTTTAGCGCACGACCGTCTAAACTTACTCTATCCAAAGCCCTGAGAGTATCTCTGCTTAAGGAATCGATCAACCCGGCGTTTTGTGGAAATGCAGGTATAAGTGTCGGATCTCCAAAAAACATGAATTTCATATTATTATTAACCTTGGTCGGACCATATTGGTTATTTGATTCGTTCTTTGCATAAAGCACTGCATCGCCCATGAGAGGTGTATAGGCATAATCTGGATTTCCCTCGAACAATCCACATGTAAAATCCTCAACAAATTTTACATTCGCAGATGTTGAACTTCCATGAAACACTGATCGAACTGTTGCAATTGTAGCGATAGCGCCGTTTGCATCCAAGGTGACAATATCCTCTGCCATGCTTTGAAAATCAGGCAAATCCGATCTACCCCAACTGCACGTTGCAGCTAAGATCAGCGGATACTGATGGTTTACATCCAATCGAACAAGATCATTACTGACAAAGACCTTTTCCTGGGTCCACACGGAAAGATCACCATGTCCGTAATAATTCACAAAAGAAACGCCATTGAGGAAAGCTTCCATGATATCTTCACGGGCGCCATCCCGTCCCATGGTTTGAAGTTCAGTAATATATCTTTCGGGATATTCTGTAAGATATACTTTCTTTGTCTGCATCACTTTAGGAAAATGATCATTATACAAGCGCTCAGAATCACGAATAAATATTGTTTGTCCTACAAAACTGGAGCCCTGTGCAAGATCAGTCGGATCATCTGCCACCAACATGGTATTGAGCTGCCATTCTCCGGGATTTTCCCGATTGTCATATTCTATGATCTTATCAACGACAGATCGTGCTTCATCTACAGAGTTAGCAGGTATACGTCCAATTGCCATGTCATTTGATAGATCAGTGGCAGAATTGACCATCACATAAATATCATCACAGGGCCACATAATATTGGGTTCATAAAGATATGGGATATAGACCGGCGCGGAATATATCCTGTTTTGATAATCATAATGTCCATCGCCCAAAAGAAGCACATAAAGTGGTTTCGGGGATGGAGCTTGTTTATACATATCGGCTAAAAAATGCCAGATCGCATAGGGATCACGGTTACCGGCATTATATTGCCCAATGATTTCACTGTATGTTTTCACTAAGGTAGTCAATGGTTGAGAACTTCGAGTTTCTTTGAAAGCAGCAAGTCTGGTAGCTTCTGAAAGAAAGGCATCTGGTGAAATAATTATAAAATCAACCTGTGATGCATGATCGGCAGTACTCAGGGCTTCATAATTCGGTAAAATTGATAGACCGGAAGGTGTTTTAAAATGTCCTTCATTAACAATGTAAAATGAAGAACTCTGATCTGAAGCGGGAATTAAAATGTCTGTACTTGAACCGCTTGCAGGGAAATAACTTGTTCCGAAAGGATCATTTACAGAAAAAACATAGCTTAAAGAGCCGCTTAAACCACTAAGCTGTACTTTTCTGTCATTTGAATTTCTCATAAACCACAAAGCCGCGTGACCATCAATAGCTTGTGGTATTGCAGGATATATGATATCTATATAATCAAGAAAACCTTCACTAGTTGAAAAGCCGCCTTGGTATGTCATTCTCACATTTAAATTTTCGGATAAAAGGGAATTAGGTATCATCAACTCTTTATGTCTGCTTACCGAGCTTTCATAATCGTAGTCATCCGAGCTCTTCGATAGATATGCATAGGTATCATCAACTAAAGAATCGGAAACAGAAGTCGTAAATTCATGAGCTCCCGTCGTCGTCATTCCATAACCCAAACGAATAGCGCCCTGAACCTCGGAATTCACATATAAATTATTTAAATAAAAAGGGAATTGATTATTTGCCGTCAAGCGTTCACCTAACCATAATTCACCACCCTTACCGGGATTGATCAATTCATCTTCGGAATGCAATCGCTGGTAATAATAATTCTGCTCTTCTTCTGAGCCGCTAAAAACGGGGCTTTCCTGAACCATTCTCAAGGGTGTTTCACTACTGGAGCCTATGAATAGTCGGAAATGCTGATCGTCTTCATAGCTATTACGGATAAACTCCATATAGCGAATATCTGAAGTAGTTGTTTCTTTTTCCCATGTAGAAGTAGCTGTTGCATAAAACACCCATTTATCATCTTCATCTTCGGCTGCATCCAAAAAAAGCATGGGAACTTGTTTTAAATGGAAATCAAGTGAATCGGGAAAGTGATCTCTTAAAGGAGCACCAAAAACCGGTCCGGCATATAAATACAAACTGTTATCATCAATATCGCTCGTAATACCCGCAGTCTGAAGATCAGTCCTTTTCAGCGAATATATCCCCTCTTCGCTGATCCGGATATCAAGCCAATCTCCCGCGAATGTTTTTGCTTTGTTAAATGATCTAAGGGAAATGCTCTTCTCGCTTGAAAGTCCATCTGCATATTTTTGATTTAGAAATATTCGATTTGTTTTATCTGAAAGGCCTTTTCCCGGAACTTCATGAAGATCGATATTAACAGCCAATTCAGTTGCAACTTTTCCACCTGCTAGAAAAGGATTAATAGTGAGGTAAACAAATTTTTGATCACGAAATTGTCGGACATCGCTCAACTGATAAAGTGTATTTTCATCAACATTATGCTCGAAATCTTGTGTTTCTAATACTTGTACATTTACAGATGGCAAGCTCTTGCCAATAGCGATCGGATATTGAAGTATTTCATAGCTTACTGCTTCGCTTGAATTGATATTATTGGATCTATCAAAGCTAAAACGGGTAAATTCCTTTCCTTCTTCATACCATGTGTAAGTGTGAAATTCCCCCGGATCAAGTTTGACTGATAGGGTCTGCGGTGTGGGATAGGCGATGTCGATACCCGTTGTGGCAAAGGCCAAAGCGAATGAAAGTAAAATGACGATTCCTGCAATCTTCTTCAATATGCATATCCTTTGATTGTAAAGGTTTTACCAGCGTTCAATAACGATGTTCCTAATTTATCTTCTTTTCTTGGCTATTGCAAGAAAGACATGGACCCCATGAAGCTTATAAGACCTCTCACAAAGACACAAAGTACACAAAGTAACACAAAGAAGAATATTTAGGGGTATGGGGTAAGAGGTGTAAAGGTGTAGGGTGTAAGGTGTAAGGGTAGAAATTATGCAAAAAGCGGAGCTTTTTGCGCCTGTTCCCCCAAAGAAAACTGTAGAGACGCAGCATGCTGCGTCTATTTTGCTGTCATTTCAATATTTTTATCGCATAATAAATGAGATCGCGGATAATCAGCGATATGTCATCCTGAAACGACCCCGAAACATCGGGGGCGGGTTCAGCCCCGCCAGTTGGCGGGGTCCCGTAGGGAGATCTCTGTGAGACTCAAAGAAAATTTAATTATTGAATTGATAATGAAAAATTATGTCATCCCGATGTTTTGGGGCGAAAGGTGTAAGGTGTGGGGTTTGGGGTAAGAGGTATAGAGGTGTAAAGGTGTAGGGTGTCGTAAAGACAGGGCACTGCCTTGTCTAGATGTGTGGATGATGAATTTTGAAGAAGAGTTGAAATGTTGAATTGCTGAAACGTAAATAAACCTGTCATCTCGACCGGAGTCACCGTAGGTGACGTAGTGGAGAGATCTATTCATGAGAAGATAATGTTTAGAAGTTCAGGAAAATATATGATGTCTGTTGGAAAATATTTATTAGGGGTAAAGACGCGATTAATCGCGTCTCTACCCTAAAATCAATTTTGAATATTACAAAGCTGTTCTTTCAATTTTAATCTTTTTTAATCTTTTGCCTCTCCTTTTCCGCCAGCTGGCGGATTCGGAGAGTATACTTTTGCCTTTTGACTTTTGCCTTCTTTAGCTATATTCATTCATGAAATTTACATTACAAAAAGAATCAAATACGCTATCTGCCCGAGCCGGACTTATTCAAACGGATCACGGACAAATCGAGACTCCCATTTTTATGCCTGTGGGTACGCATGCGACCGTAAAAGCTCTTTCCAATGATGAGTTAAAAGCGGCCCATGCCCAGATCATTCTTGGAAATACTTACCACCTTTATTTAAGACCCGGCATGGAGGTCATGAAAGGCGCAGGCGGACTGCACCAATTTATGAACTGGGACAAACCCATTCTAACGGACTCCGGCGGTTTTCAGGTCTTTTCTCTTGCCCATTTACGCAAGATCGAGGGTGATATAATTACTTTCCGCTCGCATATAGATGGCTCTTTGCATCAGTTCTCTCCCGAGGTCAGTATGGAGATCCAACGGACACTCGGTTCCGATATTGTGATGGTCTTTGATGAGTGCACACCTTATCCCTGCGATTATGAGTATGCCAAAAACTCCCTTGCTATCACTCATCGCTGGGAAAAAAAGTCTAAAGATTATCTACTTTCAAAAGACCCGATGTGGGATCATACCCAGGCACTTTTTGCCATCGTCCAGGGATCAGTCTATGAAGATCTGCGACTGGAAAGCGTAAAATTCTTGACCGATGAAGGCTTTGACGGCTATGCTATCGGCGGTCTGGCGGTTGGTGAGCCCAAGCAGATGATGTACGACTTAACTCAAACGGTCTGCGATGCTTTACCAAAAGATAAACCACGCTATTTGATGGGTGTAGGCAAACCCGAAGATATTATTCATTCCATTGCCCGCGGTGTGGATATGATGGACTGCGTTCTCCCTACCCGCAATGCCCGGAACGGCTCTGTTTATACCTGGGACGGAAAGATCAATTTAAAGAACCAACAATACAAAAATGACTTCACACCCTTAGATCCGACCTGTGATTGTTACGCCTGTAAAAATCACACGCGAGCATATATGCACCATCTCTATCGTCAGAACGAGATACTCGGGATGCGGCTGAACAGTATTCACAATATTCACTTCTTTGTTCAACTGACCCATGAGGCACGCAAAGCTCTTATGGAAGATCGTTTCCCGAAATTTTATAAAGATTTTTTCAATCGATATCGCGTGGAAGAAGACCATAGCGAAGCCAATGCGGTGCATAGAGAGAACAGACGGAAGAAATTCGAGAAGAAATGATGAATTATGAATGATAAACTATGAATTAATGCTAAATTAAGTGAAAAGGCAACTTGTTCCATTTGGGAACAGGTTGCAGAAAGACAGTTCAATTTTCACACACAGAAATATCAGACATTACAGAATCTACAACCATTAAATTATGGAGAATTTTTTGTCTGAAAAACAATTTATCGAGATTTACAAACCCAAATCAGGATTACCTTCTCTTGAGGTTAAATTTACTGAAGAAACGGTATGGTTAACTCAAAACCAGATGGCAGATTTATTTGAATCTGGTCGTGTAAATGTTACAGAACATATCCGACATATTTTTAATGAAAAAGAATTGTCCGAAAAAGCAACCCGTCGGAAATTCCGACTAGTTCGAATTGAAGGTAAAAGACAGGTTAAAAGGGAAATTGACCACTATAATTTAGATATGATCATTTCCGTTGGATATCGCGTAAAATCAAGAACTGCCACTCAATTTAGAATCTGGGCAACAAATGTATTGAAAAATCATTTGGTTAAGGGCTACACCATCAATGAAAAACGGCTCAAGGGCCAGGCTCAAAAATATCAGGAACTCCAAAATTCTGTTAAATTACTCGAAAACGTTTTGGCTTTAGACGAGATCACACAAGGACAAGCCAGAGGTATCATTGAAGTGGTTACTGATTATGCGTATGCACTTGAAATTTTAGAACAATACGATTTCAAAAAACTTTCACTAAAAAAAACCACCCTAAAAGAGCATTATAAACTGGATTATCCTGAGAGTATAAGCATTATCAAAAAGCTAAAAGAGCAATTTGACGACAGCGATATCTTTGGTGTACCCAAGGATGAAAGTTTCAAATCTTCCATTGCAAGCATTTATCAATCTGTCGGTGGAAAAGATGCTTATCCGAGTGTGGAAGAAAAAGCGGCGTACTTACTATATTTTATAACCAAAAACCATTCTTTTATAGATGGTAATAAACGCATTGCAGCAACTTTATTCGTTTACTTTTTAAATCAAAATAAAATTTTATATCGCAAGGATGGAAGCAAAAGGCTACCGGACACCACATTGATAGCACTTACCGTATTGATTGCTCAGAGTAAACCTGAAGAAAAAGATACAATCATTAAAATTATCGTTAATTTGATCAATAAAAACATTGTTTAGTGACAGTTATAGATAAATAAACTGCCATAAACTGAGGTGGGAACCTGTTCTTTTAATGAAGTGCGTTCCCGTATTGTTTAGAAGGAGTTACTATGCGTCAAAAAATACGTAAAACTTTATTACTGATCTCTTTTCTCTTATTTCCTTTAACATTCTTTCTATTTTCACCTTTTCTACCCTTTCAGGCGGCCGCCGAAGCGATATTGGCCGGCGCGACTATCATTTATATTGGTTTATTTTTATTATCCTTTACCTTGGGGCGCGCATTTTGCGGTTGGATATGTCCAATGTCGGGACTACAGGATGTGTGCTCATCCATTCGTAAAAAACCGACTAACCCCGCCAAAGGATGGATCAAATTCCTTTTTTGGATCCCCTGGATCCTGGGATTGACCGTCATGTTTGTCGTGGCAAAACAGCCGATCTTTCTGAATTTCTTTTATGAAATGCCCCTCAAAATATCGATCGATGAACCCTGGAAATTCATTATTTATTATGCGGTGCTTGTTATTATTGTGGGAATGGCATTTATCATTGGGAATCGCTCATTTTGCCGGCATTTATGCTGGATCGCACCCTTCATGATCAGCGGTAAAAAATTAGGAAATCTGCTTCATATCCCCCGCCTGCATTTGGAAACGGATAAAGACAGCTGTGTCCATTGTGAATTGTGCAATCGTGCCTGTCCCATGAATCTGGATGTTCACGCCATGTGCCAAACCGGCCATATTATTCATGATGAATGTATTTTGTGTGGGGCGTGTGTGGATGCGTGTTCGAGTTCGTGTATTCATTACAGCTTTTCAAATCCACATAAGAAGAAAAAAGAGAAGCTGAGAGGGTAAGCAGATGAGAAGCCTGCTCTTCAAAGCTCTGAAAGAGCGAAGAAGAGGTAAGAGGTTGAGAGGTTGAAAATTTTGGGAAATTATGCGAGAAAGAGCGAAGTTAAAATGACACCGAAAGAAATAAAAAACAATCCTCATTCTTCTTCGACCAATTCTCTTTCACTTGCCTGACCTGCTTCCATTTGAGCAATTGACTCCTCAAGATGCAGTCTGTTTGCGCGATTATTCAACAAATAGGCGGTTTCAAACGATACCATTTCTGGTGAATTTATCTCTTCTTCAAGCTTAGTTAATATTTCAATGATCTTATTAAATTCAATATACTCTCCAAAGATCATATTTTTCATTGCCCTATAATCAGCCATCAGTTCTTTATATCTAAATTCAGGGGGAACTAATTTTAAAGTACCGGGTTTAGCCTCATCAAACTTTGCCCAATTACAAGGATAGAATTTGGTGTTAAACTCTATTACACTATTAAGCAATGTTAAATCTTTTAAAGCCCTATCTTTTACTTCCGAATTTGCCATCATAGCCAAATCATAATAATGCCTTGAATAACGGGGCGGCATGTTGCTCTCTGGCTTTCTATTTGCCTCCTGATGCAAAATCGTAGCTTTCTCCCAAAAGGTTCTTTTGGCCAATACTGCCTTTACTTTACATTTTGGTTTTTCAAATAATTCCGGAAATTCTTTTGCGGCATACGGACTAATTTCAAATTCAGTTGAAGGAAACCACGACGCTAAAGGACCAATTTCTAATAGAATAAAAGGTAAAAGTGCTCTATCTTCGAATTCCGAAGGATATTGAATTTCAATAGGAGATTCTACTTTTTCAGCAATTTTACATGTGCAAAAAGGATGAACTAATTCTGAAATAATGGGTAGAAGTTCTTTCTTAATGTATTCATGAGCTTCTTCTTTAATAGCCTCATTGTACTTTGATTGCTGCGTTTTTGACCTTTCCTTCCATGGATTTTCTTGTTTGATCAGATCCCAATCCAATATCAGATCAATATCCTCTGAAAATCTTTCAATTAAGCCATAGATCTTTGATAAACTTGTACCACCCTTAAACATTAGCATTTCTCTTAGTTTCGGATGTGAAAATATTTTATCAAGTGTCCATACAACCCAAAAGTCTTTTTCAACAATAGCATTAGTTGTACCCATTCTACTGGCAGTTTCACTAAACAGTTCTCGACGTTCCTGTTTACTTAAATTTGCAACCTTATTCATTCGTCCTCCCTACAAATTTGCTTAATATATTCATAGATCCAGTTTTTTGTATTCTTTGTGTCCTTAAGGATTTTAGCATACATTTTAGGATTTATTTTATTTCTGATCAGATTGACCGTGTTATTATCAATATTATCTTTTCCAAGAGATTTCAAACTTTGAACGATCAATGAACTCTCTTTGTATTTAAACCCAATATCTTTTAATACAGATTTTTTAAATTCAAGACTAGTACCCAAAATATCATATGACCTATCGGGACCATCACATATAAAAACATATCTTCCCGGTACCTGAGTCGATAGTCCTAACATATTCAATGCTGTTTCTCCCGATACCTCAATGCGCCAATTAAATT
>Ga0307992_1001006_pt1 | contig 16988 bp, 20 predicted proteins | sample EllFjometagen133_FD_203162 | JGI IMG/M metagenome (GOLD analysis project Ga0307992, IMG submission 203162) | Marine microbial communities from Ellis Fjord, Antarctic Ocean - #133 | ecosystem: Environmental > Aquatic > Marine > Unclassified | place: Southern Ocean | collected 2014-10-08
CAGAAGTTCTTTTTTCAAGAATAATAACTGAATTTGATCTAAAAGAAAGCTACACTGTTGATACTGTATTGGAAGATATGAGAGAAGAATATGCGTTCTCTCCTGCGCTTGTTAAGGACATGGCCGAAGATATAAAACAAAAGGGATTGCAAAATGAATAAAGCAAAATTAAATTATTGGGTTGATATTGGATTGGCAATATCTTTTTTTATTTGTTTTATTACAGGATTGATTAAGTGGCCAGGACTAATAAAAATAATAGGTGTTTCAACCTACAAAGTTTTACATGTAAGAAATATTTCAGTATTGCATGACTGGAGCGGCCTTATTATGGGTTTGCTTGTATTAATTCATTTGGCTTTACACTGGAAATGGATTGTATGCATGACAAAAGATATAGTATCTAGGAAGAAGAAATAATTAATTTTTTAAACTACGCAAACCTTTATAAACAACTAAAATACACTCATCTATGTAGGGTAAGTACTTAACTTTCGGCCTTTTGGCTGAGGAAAGTCCGCCCACTATATGTGACCACTCTTACAAAAGAGTTCCTGAAAAGGAGAGCAACCACTCAGAAACGAGACAGCCATTGAGGAGGATGATGCTTGCGAAGTCTTTCGCGAGAGAGATGAGATAACCAGCAGACGTTCTCAATGGAATTGGTGAAACGGTGAGTCTTGGTTTGTGCAAGTCATAATGACGCTTAGTTAAATGTTAAGACAGTTCTTACAAATGTGGACTGACAAAAGGCGGCTTATTCTTACCCTACAATTTATAGTAATATTTTTATATAACATAACATTACTTAAACAAAATGGCACGAGATAATAAAATAAGTCTTCCATCCAGCGGAGGCGGATTGATAAGATATTTTGATGAATACAGAAGCAAGATAAGCTTTAAGCCAGGCCATATAATTGTTCTAGTTGTTATAATAATAATTATTGAAATAATTCTGCATACATGGGGTTACGGTTTTTTAGGCATATAATAAGGTGATTTGATGTTTCCTGGAATGAATTCAAGAAAAGCTGCACAAATGATGAAAAAAATGGGAATACAGCAGGTTGAGATTCCTGCAACAGAAGTTGTAATAAAAACCCCTGAGAAAGAAATTATTATTACAGAGCCACAGGTTAGCAAGGTCAATATGATGGGTCAGGAAACCTTTCAGATTACAGGCAATATAAATGAAAGACAATTATCAACTAAGCCAGAGATAAACGAAGAAGACATAAAAACTGTTATGGAACAGGCAAATGTAACAGAAGAAGAAGCAAAAAAAGCAATTGAAGATTCAGAAGGGGATTTGGCAAAGGCAATTCTCAGCTTAAAAAAAGATTAATTATTTATATTTCTAGATTATATTAAATTAAATGGAACAATTCCAAGAGTCAATAGAGAAGGCTAATCAAAAGCTGAAAATAGCAGATCATATGATTTTTATGACTTATCCCTTGGTTAGAGATAATAGGTTATTGTTATCAATCATTCAAAACATTTTTCTTGCATTAACAAATGCAATGTCTTCTATACTCTATTATGAAAGATTATTCAAAAAAATTCCGCCATTTAATGATAATTTTGATTCAAAATTTACTATTTTCAGGGCTAAATGTGTGGATAGGCTTAATATTGACAAAAAATACATAGAACTTATATCAGAAATAAAGGATATAATAGTTGAACATAAAAAAAGCCCAGTTGAATTTGAAAGAAACAACAAGTTTGTTATATGCTCAAGCACATACCGCATGCGGACAATATCTATTGAAGAAATAAAAAAATATATAACTGAAACCAGAATGTTTATTCAAGAGGCTAATAATATAGTGAGCAGGAATGGAAGAATCTTTACGTAATACAATAGAAGAATTGAAGAGAATAGAACACCTTGTGTTTGTAAGCCTTAAATACACAAGGACAGCTGATGTCCTGAAGAGCATTCTTCAAAGGATGATAAATGCATTTTCCTTTGGATTTAATGCACTTTTAATGTATGCAAAGGAACAGAAACTGATAACTGATTACCCTGAAAATAAGGCTCTGAGGTGCAACTTACTCAAGGAAATATACCCTAATGAAAAGAGATTGCACGAATACATTGATTATTACCTTAAACTGAGGAAAATCATGCGGGCAGAATACACCCAAAAAGAGGAATACAGAAGGCATGTGACAATGAGCGTTGTTATTGACGGCGAGCCAATTGACATAACAATGGACTCAGTAAAGGAAGACTTTGAAATGTTGAAGGAATTCCTTAAGTATGTAAGAGAATTTATCTTTGGAAAAAAAGAAGAGGAATATTGATTTCTAATAACAAGATTTATAAATTATATAAGGATAACTTGGTTTATGGCGGTAGTGGTGTAGCCTGGCAGCATAAGAGACTGTGGATCTCTTGGCCCGAGTTCAAATCTCGGCTATCGCCCTTCAAATTTTGTGTTAAAAAGGAATATCGATCAAATTTTCTGAAATTTCAGGCTCTTTATTTATATCTTTTTTTAAATTAAAATATTCTATTACTTCTTCATCAGGCTGTGAATTATATCTCAGATCTCCCATATATACTGTCTCATAACCTTTTGTTAAACGTTCAAAAATAAAATCCCTAAAACTTGAATCATTTTTATTAAGACGCCTCTTAAATTCTTTATCTTGTCCATTCATTATTCTTTCAAGGGCCTTTAAATTTTCTCTGCGACTTTTGAAATCAACAATCTTTGAATAAATAAGATTCTTATACCACTCCGGATTTTGAGTTTCTATTTCCCTTTTTTTACGTCCATCTGATTCTTGGGTAAGGACTGATTTATATTTATTCTCTTGCAAGTCTATGTATAAAACCTTAGCATGATCCATAAATTTTTCTCTTATGTTTTTTGGCCAATAAGATATTGGAATATCTGGACTCCAAAGCCCATTTTTTTGACCAAATTTTAAAAACTGCTGAGTTTTTTCTTTTTTTTCAATGTAAAGCGTTGTATTTTTTCTATTTATCTTTGGGAGCTGCTTATTGCAATAATAATCTAATGGGCAATTAGTCATACATAGAAAATCATCTTTTTTTGAGCATAAATCATTCCCTATAGCATAAGTTAAGGCATCTAGCAATGCCCCATCAATATGTTTTTCCTTGCATACTTCTGTATAAAGTTTTGAAACTTCGTTTGTTGCCTTACTTATTCTTAAATTCTTCGTTACTTTAAAAACACCACATCCAGCAGAAATCCTTAACAAATGCCGGTCGACCTTTGGAGCAACATTCTTTGTTTTTTTTATTCCATATCTTGAAAGAAAAACAAGGTATAATGAAGATATTTCTTTTCCATAACCTAGAAAACTTGTTAGATTTTTTACACAAGTGTCATAATCATTATTTTTTATGATATTGAGTGGATTTCCTTCAAAGTTCTCAATAAGTTTTTTAGAATTTTCAAGAATTGTTCTTGAGAATTCGGGGCGGTTTGCTATATTTACATTTCTCAGGAAAGAAGTTATATTAGGCTTAAACACAGGATTATTTAATCTAAAGAAATCAGTATTTTTTAGATAAAATTTTCCTAATTGTTCATAATATCTTATTGAATTAATACGCTTATCTCCAGGGCATGTAAAAAAGAACCATAAAGCTAAATCATTTTCGTTTTTAATCAACTTTGCCAATTGTTTCTCAGGAAATATTTTTTTCTCGATACCTTCTTTTGAAAAAAGTCCAAATTTCTCCTGATATGCATCAAGAACACGGTTACATATATGAGACACCCTGGATTTTTTTAATTCCCATTTTAATTCCTGTCGCATTAAAATAACACCTTTTTAACATTACTTAAAGAATGATCATTATTTTTCTTGATAATTCCTTTCTTGCCTTCAAGAAAGCATGCACCACACCATGTTTTATCTTCGTTGTGATTACACATTCTTATATTACCATTATTATTTCCAACGAGTTTTGTCCATTCCTGATTTATTTTTTCTGCAATTAAAGTATGGCTATTGATTAGTTTGTAATTCCCTGCCATTTCTTTTGATATTCCTGGAATCATAAGTTGATTTTTCATTTTAAGATTGTTCCATGGTAATCCAGTTACATCAAATGCGATTGATTTATTATTCAGCCTTATTGGGAGAAGAAGAATAGAAATCTTATTTTCTTTTGCAATATCTAAAATTTCCTTTTCTCTATCTCCTGGCGGATTAACAGCATCAATAAGCAGATAAAAAATAGAATTAACATCTGTTTTCCTGTATCTTTTAGCTTGCTCAATCCTGAACTCATTATTACATCCATTTGAGCAAGCTCCTTTTTCAAATTTATCCCATCCTATGCTGTAGATCAGGCTGGATTTAGTCTTTTTAAATAATCCTGCAATTTCATCATTAAACTCAAGATATTTTGTTGGCATTACTACTTGTGTTCCTGTTTCTAAACATGTTTCTAAGGTTGTTACAAGCTGTTCTAGAGTGTATTTAGAACCAGGTTCTGTTCTCTTTCCAAGTCTTAGCACTTTAACTTTTTTCCCGAGTTTATTCTTTCTGTCAAGATAACAATTTCCCTCGAGTTCATTTTTCAGTTTTTCTTTATCAATTGTTAATATGCTCTTTGGGAAGTACCTATGTTGATACTTACTGTAACAATATGCACATTCTGAAGAAAAATCTATAAAACCATACATAAACCCCTTTTCAGATTCATGTTTAAATTCAATAGGAATAAAACTAGAAATACACCCATTACTAAAGTCAAGATTAGCTTCAAGCCTGCATGAAGGAACAAACTCCTGCTTACCTCCTTGTAGATAATATTTAGGGTCTATAAATTTTAATTTAGTTTTTGGTATTATTTTATTAAAATAATCTTTTTTTGTTTCCTTACTATTTGCCTCTTTTCTGCAAAAATCTCCTATATCTTTTTGTGCAAAGTATAGAATTTCTTTTTCAATGTCACTATTTTTAATATCAGATATTAGTTCATAGCATATTCCCTGACTTTTGTTTATATTTTTTTCATTTAAGGCTTTTAATTCTTCTTTGTTATAACCGATGGATCTTTTAAGATTTACATTATTTAGCAGGGAACTAAAATCATCTCCCCTAACTTGAAAGACATCAATGCCCCACCTACGACTTTCAAAACCATAAGAAATATGAGCTAATCTTTTACTTTTTTCTTCATTATCACTTGGATTTGCAATATAAATATCGGAGTAAGAGCTACTATAAAGAGCTAAATACTTTCTTTTTCCTGCAAAATATAATGAACCACTAACACCCACTTTATTTCCCCTAATCAAAAATAATTCAACTGCTTTATAAACTTTATTATTTTTACTATTATTAAATAGATATAGAATATATAAAAACAATTTTGTTTTAATCGAAATTAACTCTTGTTCCTAACTTCTTTATATAAAATAATTTTAGTTCAAATCTCGGCTATCGCCCTTTAATACTTTCTGTCTTTTAGAATTTGTAAAATTCACCCAAATAATATTTTATATGTTAGAAATTTTAAGTCAAAATGAATTCCTGGACGGTTATTTTCTATTTTAAAACGTTCTCCTTTAATTGATTTTGTTTTAATAATATGGTTTTTATAATGAGTTATAAAATTATTATGGGCGCATACAACAATAGAAAAATAATCATCATAGGATTTAATTATATTGTCTATATTTTTCGCATTTTTTAGAGAATATTTTACATCAATCCATAAATCATCTTCCTCATTAAATGATTCTTTTTTCAATTCAAAACTATCTTTTATAATCTCTGCTGTTTGTTTTGTTACAATCTCTGGAGAATACAATAAATAGAGCCCATTTTTTGATTTTTTATAACTAATTTTTTGCATTTGTTCATCAATAATGTCATGCATCTGTTTAACAATCTGCTCTACTTTGTGTTTACCACCATTACCATAAGATTCAGTTAGATATCCATCTTTATTAAAACTTGCATCCCTAATTAAAAACAAATTTCTCATTTTATTTTCGAATTTCCACATGTTTATAAAATTTTCAGTAACCTTTAAATATGACCTCTTGTTCCTTGATATAAAATAGCCCGAGTTCACTAATATACGAGCGCATTTAGGGTTTCATAATTCTCGGCTATTTTAAGGTGTTATTATGGCAGATGAAGGATTTAAGCACATTGTAAGAATAGCAAATACAGATATAGATGGCAATAAAAAGATAGCAGATGCCATGAGAAAAATCAAGGGAATTAACTTTGCATTTTCTAATATGATCTGCAGGTTTGTTGGTGTTGACAAAACAAAAAAAACAGGAAATCTGCTTGATTCTGAAATAAAGAAGCTTGATGAAGCTGCAAGAAACCCAAAGGAATTTGGCGCTCCTTCATGGATGCTTAATAGAAGAAAGGATTATGAAACCGGTGAAGACAAACATATGCTTTCATCAGACCTTACTTTTACTCAAGATAATGATATAAAAATGATGAAGAAAATGAAAAGCTATAAAGGCATGAGACATGCATTTGGACTTCCAGTCAGGGGCCAGAGAACAAGGTCAAACTTTAGAAGGAACAAAGGAAAAGTTACCGGGGTACAGAAGAAAAAAGCTAAAGCAGGAAAGGTATAAAATGGGAGCTCCTAAAAAACAAAGAAAAAAATATTCAACTGTTAAGCATCCATGGCAGAAAGCAAGAATAGAAGAAGAATTAATACTTTTGAAAGAATATGGACTTAAAAACAAGACAGAAATTTACAAGATGAAGTCTATTTTAAAGGGGTTTGCTGACCAGGCAAAGAATCTTATCACCTCAAAAACAAAACAGGCAGAAAAAGAAAGAATAGACCTTCTTAATAAACTATCAAACTTAGGGATTATTACAAAAACAGGAAATGTTGATGATGTCCTTGACTTAAGCATAAATAACATTATGGACAGAAGGTTGCAAACTCTTGTTTATAAAAAAGCAATGGCTCGTTCAATAAATCAGGCAAGACAATTCATTGTCCATGAACACGTTGTTTTAGGCAACAAAATAATAACAGTTCCCTCATATCTTGTTCCAATTGAAGAGGAAAATTCAATTAGTTTTATTGCAAATTCTAAACTAGCTAATTCAGAGCATCCTGAACGGACTGTAATAATAAAAAAATCAAAGAAACAAAAAAAGGTTGATAAAAAATGAGAGATGCCCCAACATTCCATAAAAAGAGTCCAGATACAAGAAAACCTGGAAAAACAGGGATTGCCCATATATATTCCTCATATAATAACACAATAATTCATATTACTGATATAACAGGAACAGAGACAATAGCAAGAACCTCTGGCGGCCAGATGGTAAAGTCAGACAGGCTTGAGAGCTCACCAACAGCTGCTATGATGGCAGCAAAAAAAGCTGCAGAAATTGCAATAGAAAAAGGAATAAGTGCACTTGAGGTTAGGATAAGAGCTCCCGGCGGCCACAATGGGCCAAGCAGCCCAGGACCTGGAGCACAGGCTGCTGTAAGAACATTATCAAGAGTTGGAATGAGAATAGGAAATATTTCTGATGTTACACCAGTTCCTCACGATGGATGCAGGAAGAAGGGTGGCAGGAGAGGAAGAAGAGTTTAAGGGGTGTGGATTATCATGATGAAAATAGAGCTTTTGGAAGAAGACAAAAAACAAAAAAAGCTTTCATTTGTGTTGAAAAACACAAATGCTGCTTTTGCAAATGCTTTAAGAAGGAGTGCTATTGAGGAAGTTCCAACCATGGCTATAGAAGATATTGAGTTCAGGAGCAACAGCTCTGTTCTTTATGATGAAATTGTAGCTCATAGGATTGGCCTTATCCCCTTAACAACTGACCTTAAATCTTATAATCTGCCAGATAAGTGCAAATGTGGCGGCAAGGGATGTGCGCAATGCCAATTAAAGCTAACATTAAAAGTCAGGGGACAGGGGACTGTTTATGCATCTGAATTAAAATCAACTGATCCAAAAGTTAAGCCAGTTTATCCAAAGACTCCAATTACCAAGCTTCTTAAAGGCCAAAAGCTTGAGTTTGAGGCAACAGCTATTTTAGGCAAAGGAAAAGATCATGCAAAATGGTGCCCAGGACTTGTTTATTACAAATTAATGCCTATAATTGAAATAAAGAAGAAATGCACAAATCCAGAGGTTGTTATAGAGCAGTGCCCTCAAAATGTTTTTGAAATAAAAAATAACAATTTAATTGTAAATAAGGACAATTTATTGAAATGCCACTTATGTAATGCCTGCGTTGATATATGTGAACCAAAAGGAGCAATAACAGTTGAGAACAATAATAAAGACTTTATTTTTTATGTCGAATCTTGGGGTCAGCTTAGCTGCAAAGATATGATAAATGAAGCATTGAAAATAATTAAAGATACCTCAAACGAATTCATTAAAGAAATTAAAAAGAAACCAGGAAAGAAAAAGACATCAGAAAAATAAATTCATGCGGGGGTGTCAGAGTCTGGTCAAATGAATACGGTTGAGGGCCGTATGCCTTAGTGGCTGCGCGGGTTCGAATCCCGTCTTCCGCATAAAAAGAAAATGACAAAGAGAACAGGACCAACAAACATTCACTTGAAAGAGCTGATTATAGAGCTCAAAAAGAATTCAATTAGTCATAGCTCTAATTTTTGGAAAAGAATTGCAGAAGAGCTTTCAAAGCCTACCCGTGAGAGAAGGATTGTTAACCTTTCAAGAATAAACAGGCACACAAAGGAAAATGAAAACATAATTGTTCCTGGCAAGGTTTTGGCTTCTGGTGATTTAGACCATAAGCTAACAATTGCAGCATGGCAGTTTTCAGAGCAGGCATTAGATAAAATTAAAAAGTCTAATTCAAAAGCAGTATTAATTACAGAATTGGTTAAAGAAAATCCAAAAGGAAAAGGAATAAGAATAATAGGTTAAAATGATAATAGATGCTTCAGATATGATATTGGGAAGATTAGCTACTTATGTAGCTAAAAAAGCACTTTTAGGCGAGAAGGTTGATATTGTTAATTGCGAGAAAGCAGTTATAACTGGCAATAAAAAATCAGTCTTTGAAAAATACAAGCAGAGGAATGAAAGAGGCCCAAGACCTACAAAAGGCCCTTTTATACCAAAGATGCCAGACAGGTTTGTCAGAAGATGCATAAGGGGAATGCTGCCTTATAAGCAGGAAAAAGGCATTAAGGCATTTAAGAGGGTAATGTGTTATATTGAAGTGCCTGATGAATTTAAAGATAAGAAAATAGAAATTATTCAGGAACATAATGTTTCAAAGGTTCCAAGCCTGAAATATGTTTATGTTGATGAAATATGCAGGTCAATGAAGGAAAGAAAATGAAAATAATTCACATGTCAGGAAAGAGAAAAAGAGCCATAGCAAGAGCTACTTTAAAAATTGGAAAGGGAAATATTAAGATTAACAATCAAATGCTTGAATCATTTGAGCCAAAATTTGCAAGAATGAAAATAATGGAGCCGTTGATTCTGGCTGGAGATTTAGCAAAAAAGATTGATATAAATGCCAATGTTGCTGGCGGCGGAATAATAAGCCAGGCAGAAGCTGTAAGGCTTGCAATTGCCCGTACTCTAGTTGAATACTCAAAAAGCAGTTCATTAAAAGATAGTTTTTTAAAATATGATAGACATTTGCTTGTTGCAGATACAAGAAGGAAAGAAGCATCAAAGCCAAACAGTCACGGTCAGGCAAGGGCCAAAAGGCAGAAAAGTTACAGGTGATAAAATATGATAATACCTATTCGTTGTTTTAGTTGCGGAAAACCTCTGGCCCATTTATGGGAAGAATACCAGGAAAGAATAAAAAAAGGCGAGGAGCCAAAGAAGGTTATGGATGATTTAGGCCTTGAAAGATACTGCTGTAGGGCTTTGTTCTTGGGAAATGTTGATTTGATAGATACTATAGCAAGATTCAAGAAACATTAATTCTTTGTTTTTTTAATATAAAGATTTAAATATGAGTAGTATAACTTATTATAGTTATATTAGTAAAACACAAAATATAAAGATTTAAATATAAGTAATATGACTTATAAATATTATACTAATACCAAGATAGAATGTTAACAAAAAAGGAAATAAAGGTTCTTAAACTAAAGAAAAAGGATTTGACACAGCTGGAGATAGCTAAAATCCTAAAGATAAGCCAGCCAGCTGTTTCTGGCTTTTATAATAATTCCCTGAAGAAGGTAAGAGAAGCAAGAAAGGTTTCTGAGATAGCTAAAAAGCTAAGGGTTAAGCTAGAGGATGAAGAAGTCTAAAAGATGAGCTTTAAAACAAAGAATAGGAAGGAGAAAATAGCTGATCTAGAGAGAAAGATAAAGCTATGTGGAGCATTTAAAGAAAAATCTGATAATAAGTCTCATTATGAAGACCTGATTAGGAAATACTCTTCAGAGATTGAAAGAACTAAAGTAAATCTTGATTTGTTGAAAAAACTCGATAAGACAATAATACCAGCTATTTCAGTTATTCTTGTTTTGGCTGTGTTGTTTTTCTTAAGGCCATCATTTATTGGCTATTCTGTATTAGATATTGCCCCTAGCTATGTTGATGTTATATTTGAGCCAAGTCTTGAAAAAACAGTCCAGCTAAAGGTAATTAATAATGATCACAAAGACTTTGATGCAGTTGTTTATGCTGAAGGAGAGTTAGCAGAATACATAACAATAGGAAACCCAACAATAAGATTATCCAAAGATGAAGATTCAAAAATAATTTCTTATAAAGTAAATCTGCCAAAAAGCTTTGAAAAGCAAGGTTTGCATGAAGCAAATGTTGTTGTAAGAGAAATACCAAAAGAAACAAAAGAAGGAACAACAATAACAGCAAATCTTGCTGTTGTATCAAAGCTAAGGGTCATGGTTCCTTACAAGGGAAAATATGCTGAGATAAAACTATTTGTAACAGATTTCAAGCAGAATAAAGAGTCTAATTTTACTGTTGAGGTAAGAAATCTTGGAACAGAAGACATCTTAGAAGCTAAGGCTGTAATAGATATTTATGGTCCATTAAACAACAAGCTTGCAACAATAACAAGCAATAAAGCCTCAATAGAGTCAAAGGACAAGGAAATCCTGATAGCCAAGTGGACTCCAAAGCTCGGATCTGGCAGTTATCATGTTGTTGCAACCCTTATATATGATGGACTTAACACTAAAGATGAGAAATCATTCACAATTGGCACATTAAAGCTTGACATAATCTTAATCAGTGTTAGTAACTTCAAGCTCGGAGGAATAGCAAAGTTTGACATATTCGTTGAAAATAATTGGAGTATAGAAACACCAAATGTCTATGCTGAAACAACTGTTAAAGATGAAAAGGGAAAAATATATACACAATTCAAGACAGCTTCAGTAGATATTCCTGCTTTTGGAAGACAAAAGCTTAATGCATCCTGGGACACTGCAAAGGTAATTCCTGGTCCATACAAATTTGATATAGTACTAAATTATCTTGGTCAGAAAACTGAAAAAGTGTTTGACATAATGGTTGAATATGACAAGATAACTGCATCATTAGTTGGGCAGGTTACTGGTGTAGAGGAAGAGAAAAAGCCAGCTGTGCTGAAATCAATATACATCCTGATATTCCTTGTGATAATCCTTATAATACTTAATATAGTTATGTATTTCAAGAAGATAAGAAAATAAAAAACATATTAAAAAAAATAATTCTATTCCTGTCTGAACATAAAGATTTAAATATAATCTTTATTTTTTCTATAAAATGGCTGATTTTAATAAGATTTCAAAGAAATGGAGAAAGCTTTGGGAAGAAAAAGGAATATTCAAAGTATCTGAAGATAATAAAAAGAAAAAGTTTTACTGCCTTGAGATGTATCCTTACCCTTCTGAAAAACTTCACGTCGGCCATCTAAGAAACTATTCCATTGGTGATGCTCTTGCAAGATTCAAGAGAATGAATGGCTTTAATGTGCTTTACCCAATGGGTTATGATGCATTTGGGCTTCCAGCAGAGAATGCTGCAATAAAACACAAGGTTGACCCTGAGAAATGGACACTTAACAATATAAAAGCAATAAGTGACCAGCAAAAAGCAATGGGAATGAGCTATGATTGGAGCAGGAAGATACAAAGCTGCACCCCTGATTACTATAAATGGAACCAATGGATATTTTTAAAATTTCTTGAAAAAGACTTAGCATACAGAAAAAAATCATCTGTAAACTGGTGCCCTGGCTGCAATACTGTATTAGCTAATGAGCAGGTTGAGCAGGGAAAATGCTGGAGATGCAAATCAATAGTTGAGCAAAAGGATTTAGAGCAGTGGTATTTTAAAATAACAAAGTATGCTGATGAGCTTTTAAAAGATATTGATACACTTAAGGACTGGCCTGAAAGAGTAAAGATAATGCAGAAAAACTGGATAGGCAGAAGCGAAGGAGTTGAGATTGACTTTCCAGTAAAGGATTCTGATGAGAAGATAAGCACATTTACAACAAGGGCTGATACTGTTTATGGCATAACTTATATGGTTATTGCTCCTGAGCACCCTCTTGTAAAAAAGCTTACAAAAGGAACAGAATATGAAGAAAAAGTTAACAAATTCATTGAGGAAGTAAAAAAAGAGGAAATATCTGAAAGAATAGATGAGACCAAGGACAAGAAAGGAATGTTCATTGGAAAATATTTCATAAACCCTTTCAATAGAGAGGAATGCCCTATATATATAGCAGATTATGCTGTTATGGAATATGGAACAGGAGCTGTTATGGCTGTTCCTACACATGATCAAAGGGATTTTGAGTTTGCAAAAAAATACAATCTCCCATTAAAAGTTGTCATAACACCAAAAAAGAAATTGTTAAAAGAAGATGAGATGACTGAAGCTTATGTTGATGAAGGCATACTTGTTAATTCTGCACAGTTTGATGGACTTGATAATAAGAAAGCAATAGAAAAAATTTCAGATTTCATTGAAAAAAAACGATTAGGAAAAAGAACAGTTAATTACAGAATAAGAGATTGGCTTATTTCAAGGCAGCGTTACTGGGGAACGCCTATACCAATTGTTTATTGTGATAAATGCGGAATAGTTCCTGTTAGTGAAAAAGACCTTCCTGTATTGCTTCCAAAGGATGTAAAATTTGAAGGCAAGGGAAATCCGCTTGAAACTTCTAATAATTTTGTTAACTGCAAATGCCCAAAATGTGGTGGAAAAGCAAAAAGAGAAACAGATACAATGGATACATTTGTTGATTCATCATGGTATTTTTTAAGGTATTGCAGCCCCAAATTTAATAAAGCGCCATTTGACAAGAAAGCTGTTGAATACTGGATGCCTGTTGACCAGTACATTGGGGGGATAGAGCATGCAATTTTGCATTTGCTTTATGCAAGATTCTTCACAAAAGCATTAAGAGATTTGGGATTGTGTAATATTAACGAGCCATTTACAAGATTAATGACACAGGGCATGGTAATAAAAGATGGAGCAAAGATGTCCAAAAGCCTTGGAAATGTTGTTGATCCTGCTGATATCATAAAAGATTATGGGCCAGACACTGCACGCTTATTTATTTTGTTTGCAGCACTTCCGGAAAAAGAGCTTGACTGGAATGATCAGGGTGTTAAAGGAGCTTTTAAATTCCTTAATAGATTCTATTCCTTGGTTGAAGATAATAAAGAAAAAATATCATTTAATAAATTTGAAATAGATATGCTTAATGATAAAGATAAATATGTACTTAGCCTGATGCACCATCTGATAAAAAATGTTACAGAACAGATTGAGCAGTTTAAATTTAGCCTTGCAATAAGTGATATAATGCAGTTTGTAGGCCAGGTTGGGAAGTATGCTAATGAAAATCCAAACAAAGAGGTATTTGGTGAACTTGTGAAAACATCAATTCTTGTCATGAGCCCCTTCATCCCATTTGTTTGCGAAGAACTTTGGGAAATGATTAGATTTAAAGGCTTTGTTTCACTTGCCGAGTGGCCTCAATATGACAAAAGTATGATCAATGAAAAAGCAGAGAGCTCAGAAAAAATGCTTGATAATGTTAAAAAGGATATTGCTTATTTGCTTAATCTGATTAAAATAGAAAAACCAAAAAAACTTACTTTGTTTGTTTCAGAAAAATGGAAATACAGGTTTTTCAAAGAGCTTAAGAAAGAGATTGAAAAAACAAGAGATATTAAATCTATTATGAAAACAATAATTCCTAAATTCAAGGAAAACAGCAAAATTGTTTCAAAACTTATTCCATTGATAGTCAAAAACCCAGCCAGGATTCCATTAGTTATTCTTGACCAGGACACAGAATTTAATGTGTTGCAAAACTCAAGGAAACTGTTTGAAGATGAATTTAAGTGTACTGTTGAAATCATCAAAGCAGAGGATTCAAAAGAGATCAAGGCTAAAAATGCAATGCCAGGAAAGCCGGCAATAGTTGTTGAATAAGTGCAGTGTTTAAAAATTTTAAAAGGAGTGATAATATGATTAATGTGTTAGTTGTTTATACTAAAAATGATAAAGCAATTGATTTAATCAAGAGTTCTTTAAGAAAGAGGAATATAAACTTTAAATGCATAGAAAGGTCAGAACTTAAAAAAGCTTTTTTCAACAACAACAATTTTATAATAGTTATTGGCGGTGACGGAACATTTCTCAGAACATCGCACTTTGTTAAAAATCAGTTTTTATTAGGCGTTAATTCTAACCCTAAAAAGAAAGAAGGTTTTTTTATGAGCTCTTGTAAAAATGATTTTGATAGGAAATTAGAATTATTTCTTCAAAATAAATTTTACGTTGAAAAACTTACAAGGCTTAAGAGCAAGATTAACAAAAAAGAAATATGCCACGCCTTAAATGAGGTCTTTATTGGAAATAAAATTCCGTACAAAACATCTCTTTATAAGATTTTTTTGGGTAACAAAACTGAAGGGCAGAAAAGCAGCGGTGTTATTGTTTCAACAAACTCAGGCTCAAATGCATGGCTAAGGTCCGCAGGCGTTAAGCCATTTTCTTCATCTAAAAAATTTTATTTTATTGTAAGAGAGCCATACACTGGAAAACTAATAAAACCCTTGCTTACAAAAGGATTTATTGGCCAGAATAATATTATTAAAATTAAGTCAGAGATGGAAAACGGCATTGTTGCTGTTGATTCCAACAAAGAATATAAGTTTAAGAAAGGATCTGTTATAGAAATAACTATTTCTGAAAACCCACTAAATGTTATCAGATTTAAATAAGCGGGAAGACATGCCTGAAAATGGATAAAAACCCTAACCATCAGCTACCTTGATTCTTCCTCAGACCCGCGACCCCACAAGCACCAGTCTTAAAGGTTAATGCTGCTTCATTCCTGATCTGACATATTTCCCTAAAAGACCAATCCTGCAGGACAGGCCATCAACGTCCGAACCAAGACCAATAATTAAAGCCAATACCTCTTCCCAGGCTTCAGCCCCACCATAAAGCCCATTGATGGTAACAGGAGAGGGCTAACCCCCCGGCCTAGTCTTCCCAAAGGCCTGTAATATACTGGGTTTTTTAAGTCTTTCGCTAGATCATTCAGGATAAACTTATCATTAGCTCTTTACTAAAACTTAAATAAAAGAAAAAAAGATTTAGGATATATTAAAAAATTAAACTTTAACAACATAAGTTTGGGCAATCTTGTCATGTAATCCCTGTTTTTTCTCATCCCACCCTATCATAAAATACCCGATGTACAGTATTATTCCAGATAAAACCTTTCCAATATACCTTAATATTGCCATTGGAATCCCAATATATTCTCCTTTTTCATTAACAATCCTCATTCCAAGAATTAGCTTTCCTGGAGTCCCCCCTTTAATTCCATCCATATATACAACAAATACCATAGCAACAAGTAATACCAAATACATCATGGAAGGCATTTTTGTAACATATAACAGTCCGAATTGTAATAGCCAGGCAGGAATTCCAATTATAATGCCATCAAGCATATATGCCAAAAATCTTATCCAAAAACCCTGATAATTAGGATTTGCTATCTTAACTCCAACTGTTTTATTGCTTTCTTTTTCAGTTATATTTTTGGCATTACTATTTGCATAGTTGATGCTGTCCTCTATTTCTCCCTTTTCATATCCCTGTTGTGATATTGCTTCTCTGATTGAATTAATATCATATCCATTTTTTAATTGCTCCCTTATATAATTTATAAGATAGTTGTTTACCATTTTATTAGCCCCTACTATTCTTTTAAAGTCAATATATGAATAAAATAAAAATGTATGTTCAAAAGTGAATGCAAATGATTTTAATATTATAAAAAATAATACAAGTATTGAACTTATGGAAATTTTTATCCAGTTAGAGCCAAACATAACATTTGAATAAATGCCTGATAGTGGCTGATTAATAAAAGTATTTGAAAAGATTGTAATCCCTACAATTATAAAAGAAATTATAATGACCTGCCATATATGCCCTTTTGTTATCTGAAAACTGTGTTTTATTGAGTCTACTGCACTTTTCTGGTCAATATACATTATAGGAGTTGCAAAGAAAAGCCTTAATCCAATAAATATTATGTAAGCCATAATCAAAATAAAAAATATTAAACCAGAAAGTACACTTAGAATCTTGCTGAATGAATAAAAGAATACAGTAATTCCAATAAGTATTGCAATTGGCACAATAACAATAAGTGTCAATAATATTCCTAACCAGAGGAACTGGAAGAGAAAGTTGTTTGTTACTTTTATTACATTTTTGAATTCATTATCTTTTTTGTGAATTGCTAAAGCAATCATTGCGTAAGTCATACAATAAAAATAAAATAATCCTACTGCATGGATTATAATGAAAATCACCAGCAATGCAATATTTCTGGAATTTAAAAGTTGTTTATAATTGCTCCATTCAAATCCTTTTTCTTTGAGATATCCTGAAAATTCTTTGTTGTAAGGTGAATTGCTTGAACCCTTGCTTAAGTAGGTTATTAATTCTGAA
>Ga0307992_1001008_pt1 | contig 16969 bp, 18 predicted proteins | sample EllFjometagen133_FD_203162 | JGI IMG/M metagenome (GOLD analysis project Ga0307992, IMG submission 203162) | Marine microbial communities from Ellis Fjord, Antarctic Ocean - #133 | ecosystem: Environmental > Aquatic > Marine > Unclassified | place: Southern Ocean | collected 2014-10-08
ATATAATTCAAGTATTTTATTTTTCAATAATTTTTATCACTTTTCCAATATCCAAAGGTTTATGGAAAATATCGAAAACTCCGCCTTCCAGTGCCTCTTTTATAAGATCATTAACAAAATAGGCAGTCATCATAATTACCTTTGTCTCAGGATTTATTTTGTGTACTTTTTTAAATGTCTCAACTCCATTGATCCCTGGCATTTTAATATCCATCAATGCAAAATCATACGCTTTTTTCTTGACCATTTTAATTGCTTGATAGCTACTATCAGTAGTATCAACATCATAACCTTTCTCAAAGAGAATATCCGATAAGGTATCTGTCATTCCCGGATCATCATCCACAATTAGTATGCTTTTTCTTTCTTTCATTTTATTCACCTTTTAATTTTCGGGTTACGGGTTGCGAGTTACGAGTTACGGGTTGCGAGGTGCGGGATAACGTGATTAATGAGATTTTTGTTTCCATAACTTCTCAACTTCATAACTTTTGAACTTCTGAATTTTTGAACTTTTGAATTTCTCAATTTCCTTTTATTTTTTATTAACCGCAAACTTTAGTTTGTGGTGGTAATCTATTCAAATTACAGAATATAGTCCTTTTAAGGACTTTTAATTAAGTCATATTTTTCCACATATTGTTGCCATTCCTCCAAAAACGATTTTTTTCTATGATGTTCTTTTTGATTATTTATATATTGAATTATTGTATTTATTTGGCTATTTGAAACTGAAAAAGCAGCATATCTTTTTGCCCAACTAAATTTTGCTTTGAAAAGATTAATATCGTTTATAGTATGAGAGGATGTACCCTTTAGAAATTGCAGCAATTTTTCAATAGACAATTTAACGGGTAGATCAATAAGTAAATGGACATGTTCAGAATTTACATGCCCTGTTTTGTAATATACTTCGTTCTGTGTGCAGATATCCTTGAATATCTTAATCACTTCTCTTGCTTTATCAGGATCTTTAAAAAACGGATATCTATTTTTCGTTGACCAGATTAAATGAAGCCAACATACTTTCATAGATTTTTTAGACATCTCTTCTCCTTATAAGCCCTTGAAAGGGCTGTGTGTTATTTGCGGACTCTGCACCCCACAAGCTGAAGCTTGCGGTTAATGAGACTTTTGTTTTCATATTTTCACTTCGTACCTCGCAACCCGTACCTCGCAACCCGTACCTCATTTTTCTCAATTTTATAATTTCTTAATTTCACAATTTCTCAACTTCATAATTTCTCAACTTGATCGTAAAAGTAGTGCCTTTGCCAACTTCACTCTTAACATCTATTTTACCTTTATGATAATCAATGATATTCTTCGCAATTGCTAAACCCAAACCAATTCCCTTTGCTCTTGTGGTAACAAGTGGTTTAAATATCTTCTTAAGATTTTCTTTTATAATTCCTTGGCCATTATCACTAAAACTTATCTCTGTAAAATCATCATTTGAACTTGTTTTTATATGTAATTTTCCCTTTTCTGGCATTGATTGTAAAGCATTAGAAATCATATTTTGAAATACTTTCTGCATTTTATCGAGATCTAACTGTAATTGAGGTATCTTTTCATCAAGATCCATTTTAAGATCAATATGCTCCGGTATTTTTGTCTCTTTAATGGTTTCTTTAATTAGTGTATTTACATTGGTTTCGGTAATATATAATAATTTTACTTTGGAAAAATCCAGAAGTTCTATGATCATATTATCAGATCTTTCAATTTCTTTTTTAATAAGCCCAAGGTGTTTCTTAACTTTTTCATCTTTATCTTTGAGTTTCATATTTAGATAGAAGACAGAATTTGAAATAACTCCAAGCGGATTACGAAGTTCGTGTGCTACACCACCTGAAAGTTGTCCCAATACTGCTAATCTCTCTTTTTGGATCAGCTGTTTCTGAACTTCTTCTAGTTCTTTGGTGCGTTCTTTTACCAATTCTTCAAGGTGTTCACGGTGTTTTGCAAGTTCTTTTTCGGTTTTTTTTCTGTCGGTGATATCGCTGATAATAGCAAACGTCGCCGGTTTTTGCTTATAATCGATAATTTCATATTTGATATAAACATCAATGACCGTTCCATCTTTTTTCTTAAAAGTGGTTTCATATTGATGAGGCACAACCATACCAGCTTCTCGCTTTTCATGACGATCATTGAGATCGCTGATGGCTTCCTCTGCGAAAATCTGACTAAATGGTATATCTTTTAATTCATCTAATTTATATCCTAATATTTCGGCAAATTGTCGATTGGCGAAAATGATCTTGTCTTCCTGTGTGATTTCAATACCATCATTAGCATTCTCAACTATCAAACGATATTTCTCTTCGCTCTCTTTTAGCTTCTCTTCCGCCTTTTTCCGCTCTGTGATGTCTCGAATAACAACATGAATTACCGGTTTGCTTCCAAGCATATATTTGCAAGGAGTTACATCGACAAGAAAAATGGAACCGTCTTTCCTCACGCACTTTGTCTCTACATTTAACATATCTTTTTTATTCATAGCAGCTAATACTTGGGCGGAATGTTTCAGTTCGTTCTCGGGATGTAATTCAAAAATCGTCTTTTTTAGTAGTTCTACTTTTGAATAGCCAAACTCTTCGACTGCCTTATTATTAGCATCCAAGATATTCATATCCATATCATGGATAATAATCGAATCGGGTGAAAATTGATACATCTGTTTGTATCGTTCCTCATTTTCTTTTAGAGCTTCTTCTGCCTGCTTGCGCTCGGTGATGTCTCGAGCAATATATAGAACACTGTTATTGGTTTTTGGAGTTACCCTGCCTTCAAACCAGATTGTTTTGTCATTTATAATCATCGGATATTCCATGGTGTTAGTTTTATTTTCATCCAAACACTTACGAATAAATTCAAGAAATACATCAGCTCCGGGTTTCGGGAATACTTCATGTAAAGTTTTTCCCAGCACTTCGTTAGAGGGTTTATATAACAGATCTGGTGAAGTAGGGGCAATGTTTAAATAATGCCCGTCATAATCCATTTCAAACACAACATCTGTCATCGCATTGAAAAGTGTTCGCAAATTATTCTCTGATTCCCGTAGCTTCTCTTCTGCCTGCTTGCGCTCTGTAATATTCCACAAATATGAACGAGTACCTATAATTTTGTTATCTTTTTCTATGATACTGCTAACCGATATTTCAATATCAATAGCAGTTCCATCTTTTTTTACTCCTTTAAACTCATATCTTGATAAAATTTTTCGCCCTTGAATATTGTTTTTGTGGGAATGGGATACTCTCTTGAAATCGTCTGGATGGATCAATGTTTTGTGATTCTGTTTTTTCATCTGTTCCATCGAATATCCAAATAAATCTGAAAACTGCTTATTATAATAAAGAAGGTTTCCATCTATGTCATCAACAACAATTGCAATATTTCCTTTTTCAGCCAAGTCTTTATACTGAGCTTCACTTTGTTTAAGTGTTTCTTCCGCCTTCTTTCTCTCGGTGATGTCAATCATTGAGACAATACTTGTTTTACTGCCAGAAATCATCCCGATAGAAATAATTGTGTTTCTGATTTCACCTTTTGCATTAATCAACCGGACTTCATATTTGTTTGGAACTGATTTCGGATCTTTTATCCTCGCCTTGGCGTTTTTAAGCATGGTTAGCAGATCTTCTTCAGACACGAATTTAGTCCAACTTTTTCCTACAAGCTCGGATGCGGCATATCCAGTGACACGCCCGCATTCTTTATTTGCTTGAATAATAGTTGTTTCTTCGTCGACGATCAAAATAGCCGTTCCGGTTGCTTCAAAAATAGTGCGGTATTTCTCTTCATTTTCCCGTAGAGATACTTCCGCCTGCTTGCGCTTGGTGATGTCATTACCAATACTGAGAACTCCCGATATTTCTCCATTCTCGTTTTTCAGAACAGTATTTTCCCAACTGATCAATCTTTCAGATCCATTCTTACATAAAATGAGATTTTCATAGGAAGAAAATTCCGGCATTTCTTTTATAACATTGGAAAAAACTTCCAGAATCACAGAGCCGTTACGTTTTGGAATGAAAAGCTCAAACCAATTCTTCCCCAGAACTTCTTCCTTTTTATAACCAGTGAGTTTTTCTGCGAATTTGTTAAACAAGGTAATATTGGCATTTATGTCTATGGTAAGAATAAATGCATTAGCAGTTTTCAGAAGGTTTTCGGAGAATTCTTTTTCTTTCTTTATTCCTTCTTCGCTAGCAATTAGCTGTTGGTTATTTGCTTCAAGTTGCTGGTTAGCTGCTCTTAACTGCTGCTCACTTGAAGTAAGCTGTTGGTTAGCTGCCCTTAACTGCTGCTCGCTCGAAGTGAGTTGCTGGTTGGAAGCTCTCAATTGTTGTCCATTCGCAATGAATTGTTGGTTTGCAGCTCGTAGTTGTTGCTCTGCCTGTTTGCGTTCAACAATTCGTCCTAATCGCTCTGTAATATTATCAAGCAGAATTTTCTCCTCTTTCAGAAAAGGTCTTTCATCGCTATCCGGTATTTGTTCCAAATAACATACTTCTACTTTTCCGGCTCGTTTTCGGTTTATTTTGATATCACAGGTGTGTTTCCATTTGCTTTCCTTGAAGTTCTCTGTCTTGAATTCCTTTTCAAGCAAGGTGATTTTAGCACAGATTTTTTCGGGATACTGTCCCGCTGAAGGGATTATATTAACGACTCTCTGTACTATTTCATCCAGTGATATATCAGGTATTTCAACTATTTTAGAGATGGAATATAGACAATCCAATTCTTTAATCCTCTCACCAAGATCGTGTGCATGCCTTTTGATTTCTTTTTCGCTAGCAATTAGCTGTTGGTTATTTGCTTCAAGTTGCTGGTTAGCTGCTCTTAACTGCTGCTCGCTCGAAGTAAGTTGCTGGTTGGAAGCCCGTAATTCTTTTTCGGAATTTTCGCGATGAGTAAATTTATTCCTCAACTGATCTAATAAACTTTTGTTCTTATCTTTCATAATTACCCTCTAAATATTTTGATTATTAAGTTTTATGATATGAAATTCCACAAAACTTTCTCATTACCATCACCAATTGTGTAATATACGCAACCGGTTTCTACATCCAGTGTAACGCTTCTTCTTTCATATCCTCCGAATGATTGCACTTTGATCTCTAACTTTTGCTTCGCCACATTTTCTAATACGGAATCTATGATCTGTTGTGAAATTGTATTATTCTTTTGTTTGAGAACATTGGATCCACCTGCCAAACACACTTCAATGTTTTTTTGTGTTGCTCCTTTTGAGATCATTGTTGTTATTAATTCAGAAAGAGCATTTACAGTGTATCTGTTTTTTTGCAGTTCCTTATTATCCGGAGCTTTACCGGGGAGCATTATATGAGCTAAAGCGCCAATCTGCTCCTTAACATCATAAGCCACGATCACAACACAAGATCCGATGGCTACAGTTCTGAATATGTCGTCTTTCACACCGGTTTTCACTTCACCAGTTAGAGCATAGATAGTTTTTTTCATCTGATTTTTAGCTTATCTCCTTAGTTACATCGAATGAATTCGACGGTTAGCGTTTCTTCTCTAATTTTTTCACCTTATCTTTCAATTCTTTGATCCTGAATTCTCTATCTACGAAGAGATCATTGAATTTTTCCAGCTTCTTATTTTTCTCTTCCAACTCTGCCGTGCGTTTTTTTACCAGTTCCTCCAGGTGGTCACGGTGCTTTATAATTTGTTCTTTTGCCAGCTTGTTCTCATCTTCCAGCATTAATATTTTCAGTTTTTTCATTTTTTTAACTTCCTAATTTTATAACTTCCGAATTTTTGAACTTCATAATTTCACAATTTCATAATTTCATAATTTCTTAACTTCACAATTTCTCAATTTCACAATTTCATAATTTCTTAACTTCTCAATTTCTCAACTTCATAATTTCTTAATTTCTCAACTTCCTAATTTCATATTATAAACCCGTACCATGTAACCCGTACCACGCAACCCGTAACCCGTAACCCGTACCACGCAACCCGTAACCCGTAACCCGTACCACGCAACCCGAAAACTATGTAATTTAAATTTTTCAAACTAAAAAATCTAACCTATTGTTTTTATAGAAAGTTTTTTTCTTTCTCTTTTTTTTAAACAAATTAATCATTATAATCATTAATTGCAACAATTAATTTTTTTACAATATCTTTAGTAGAAATATCTTTCACCTTTTTACCATCAATATACAGAGCGACTTTATTTTTAGAAATTCCCGCAATTGCAATATCCGCACCTTTTGCCTCTCCGGGTCCATTCACAATGCATCCCATAACGGCAACGGTTAAATTTTTATTGATTTTTCGTGTCTCTTTTTCAAGTTCATTGACTATTGTAAATAGATCATAATTTATTCTGCCACAAGTGGGACAACTGATTATATTTATTCCGTGTTTTTTAATTTCCAACATTTTTAAGATATCGTAAGCTACATTAACTTCTTGCACAGGATCATCTGATAACGAAACTCTAATTGTATCACCAATTCCTTCAGATAATAATGCCCCGATTCCAATTGCTGATTTAATTGTTCCGGAATATCTTGGGCCGGCTTCCGTTACTCCCAAATGTAAGGGATAATCATATTTCTCAGCAAACAACTTATTTGCTTTTATCATCATTGGAACACTTGACGATTTTAATGCAACAATGAAATTTGTAAAATCGTTATTTTCGCAAATTCTTATATGTTTTTCAGCACTTTCAACCATTCCCTCTGCTGTTGGATATTTATACTTTTCTAAAATTTCTTTTTCAAGTGAACCGGAGTTTACACCTATTCTTATAGGAATATTATTCGATTTGCAGGCATCTATTACGGCATGAATTTTATTTTCATCACCAATATTTCCCGGATTTATTCTTATCTTATCAGCACCATTTTCAATTGATCTTAATGCCAATCTATAATTAAAATGAATATCCGCTACTAATGGAATATTAATTTGTTCTTTTATCTGTTTTATTGAATTCGCCGCTTCCATTCCCGGAACTGCAACTCTAACTATTTGACAATTTGCTTTCTCTAATTCGTGAATTTGTTTAACAGTTTTATCAACATCTTCAGTCTTAGTATTTGTCATGCTTTGTATTGAAATTGGTGAACCACTACCAACATTTACATTTCCGACTTTTACAAGTTTTGTCTTTTTCATATTTTTTACCAATTTATTTTAAGTTTTTTACCACAAAGCTCACAAAGATTTTCACAAGGAACACAAAGGTTTTTATATTTTTATAACCGTTTTCTATTTTCCATTCTCCATTTTCCGTTTTCCTTTTTCCCTTTTCCGTTTTCCTACTCCTTACTACTTACTACCTACTACCTACTACCTACTTCTTACTTAACCCGTAACCCGTAACCCGCAACCCCTACAAATGCCTACAAATGCCCTTTTCCCTTCTCCGTTTTCCGTTTTCCATTTTCCCTTCTCCGTTTTCCGTTTTCCCTTCTCCGTTTTCCATTCTCCATTTTCCTTTTTCTGCTTTCTGCTTTCATATCACCCTAACATAATGTTTTCCCGGCAACTGCTTCACATATCCTTTCAATTCCAGATTTAATAAAGAGCTCATTATTTCTAAGTGACTACATTTAGATTCGAATACTATATCATCAACATACATCGCATCTTTCGTTAATGTATTGATCACCTTTTTCTCAACATCTGTCAATTTAATATTGTTAGCATTTTCTTCAATCCAATTCACCTGTTTTTTTAACTTATTCTGCAATTGTGGAAATTCACTAATAATATCTTCAAACGATTCAACTAATTTTGCGCCTGTTTTGATCAAACGATGACATCCGCCATATCTATTATTTAAAATATTTCCCGGTATTGCAAAAACTTCTCTATTCTGTGTATTTGCATTATAAGCAGTGATCAAAGCTCCACTTTTATTAGAAGCTTGTGTCACAATTACACCACGACTTAAACCACTAATAATTCTATTTCGCATTACAAAATTCCCGGGCACCATTTTTTTACCAACTAAAAATTCGGAAATAACCGCACCATTTTCTTGTATCTTTTTCATTAATGATCTATTTTCAGCTGGATATATTGTATCTAAAGAAGTCCCTAAAACAGCAATAGTTCTTGAATTTTTCTTTATTGCAGAATAATGTGCAATTGAATCAATTCCTCTCGCCATTCCACTGACAATCGTGATCTTATTGTCAGCAATACTTTCAGCAATTTCTCTTGTTGCTCTTTTTCCATATTCGTCAGGATGCCTAGCCCCAACTACCGCTAATGAAAAATCATCCTCTTTACTTAATTCACCATAATAAAATAATAAAATAGGCGGATCATAAATAAATTTTAATATTTCAGGATAATTATCATCCCAATAACTTACCGTTTTCGCTTTTGAATATTTTATCCAATCCAACTGAATTGATACACATTTTTCATAGGATCTTGAATTTATTTGCTCAACAATATCGTTATTTACTCGTGGTATTTCTTTTAGTTCATTTGAAGTTGCTTCTAATACTTTCTGCGGACTTCCGAATTTTTTTATCAATTGAAAATATGTTTTTGGACCAATTCCATCCACACATAAAAGTGATAATATTTCTTTTAATGGATACAATTATTTTACAGATATTTTGTTATTTTATTGACTAATTTACCTAAATTTTTTCTTGTAACTGAAGAAATATAAATAATATCTTCCACCAATTTTACCTTATTTTCCAATTTATAATTATCTATTTCACTAACAGAATCAATTTTAGAAACACATAATATTCTTGGCTTATGTTTCATTTCGGAGCTAAATTGGTTCAATTCATTGTCTAATATTTTATATTTTTCAAAAATATCTTCTTCATTAACATCAATTAAAAATAATAGTATTTTAGTTCTCTCAACATGTCTTAAAAATTGATCACCAAGTCCTTTACCATGACTCGCCCCCTTAATAAGTCCGGGAATATCAGCCATCACAAACGAATTATATTCACCATATTTTACTATTCCGAGATTAGGAATGAGAGTCGTAAAAGGATAACTTGCAATCTTTGGTTTGGCAGTAGACAATACCGATAATAAAGTACTTTTCCCAGCATTGGGAAATCCTACTAATCCAACATCAGCCAATACTTTTAATTCGAAATCCAAATTTTTTGCTTCACCTTCTTTCCCATCTTTTGCGAATCTTGGTGCTTGATTGGTCGGAGTGGCAAAATGTTGATTTCCCCAGCCACCTCTTCCGCCTTCCACAATAGTTATTTTTTCCTTATCTTTTGTAATATCTGTAATAATATCATTGGTGTCGGAATCACTGATTATCGTACCAAGTGGAACTCTTATGATAATATCTTTTCCATCTTTTCCTGATTTATTCGAACCTTGTCCAGGTTTACCATTTTCAGCTTTATAAATGTTGTGATATCTAATGTCTTGTAAAGTTGACAATTGCACATCACCCGCAATAATTACATCGCCACCTCTTCCGCCATCGCCACCATTAGGTCCGCCTTTGGCCACATATTTTTCTCGTCGAAATGCAACAATGCCATTACCTCCTTTCCCAGAACGCACAGTAACTTTTGCAAAATCAATAAATCTCATTATTTGCTCGCTTTTTTAGAATTCTTAACCGATTTATCTTCTGTTTTAGATTGTTTTGTGTCCGAATTTTTATTAGGATTTTTTACATTTGCTTTAGAATTCTTACTTTCGGGAACTGATTTCTTCTTATAATCATTTACATAAAATCCCGATCCTTTAAAAATAACACCTGTACCACCGGAAATTATTTTTTTTACCTTACCATTGCATTTAGGACATTTGGTTAATGGTTTACTTTTAATACTTTGGATTTTATTAAATTGGTAATTACATACCGTGCATTTATATTTGTAATTTGGCATTTTTCCTCTTAATGTTTCATTTTGTGGAATTATTTTGATTGTAAAGCAGCAATAGCTGTTAAATTAATAATGTCATTTACACTGCAACCTCTTGAAAGATCGTGCATAGGTTTTTTCAGTCCCTGCAATATTGGTCCAACCGCCTCATATTTTCCTAACCGTTGAACGAGTTTATATCCAATATTTGCTGAGTTTAAATCTGGAAATATTAAAACATTTGCCTTACCTGCAACTTTACTTCCGGGAGCTTTCTTTTTTCCAACTGCATCAACAATTGCAGCATCAGCTTGTAATTCGCCATCAACATTTAAATCGGGATATTTTTCTTTTGCAATTTCAACTGCTTTTCGCACTTTATCAACAAATGGATGATTACCACTACCCTTTGTTGAAAAACTTAACATAGCAACAATTGGTTCAACATTAAAAACCGATTTGTGCGTTTTTGCTGTAATATATGCTATTTCTGCTAAATATTCACTATTTGGATCAGGCACTACTGCACAATCAGCAAATGAAAATATTTTTGATTCATCAGGTGAAAACATAAAAATATCACTTGACATTATTGATATACCTTTTTCCATTTTTACTATTCGTAATCCAGCTTTTAACACATGAGAAGTTGGATTCATCGCTCCACTAATACAAATATCAGCTATATTATTTTTCAGCATCATTGCTGCAAAAAAGGTTGTATCTTTTATCGTTTCTATTGCCTCTTCTCTCTTTATTCCCCTTTTTCGTCTCAATTCCATATAAGTGTTAACATAATCATCAAAGTCCTTTGATTTTTCCGGTATAACGAAATTTACTTTATCTAATGAAATTCCTCTTATATTTTTTACATTTTGAATATCTTCTTCACTACCCAAAAGAGTTACTTTTGCTATATTCAATTGGCTAATTTCTGAAGCTGCTTTAACTATTCTTTCATCTTTTGCTTCGGGTAGAAGTAAATGGACATTAGTTTCATCAATTGCTCTTTTCCTTAAGTTTTCCAATATTTTTAACATTTTATTTTCTCCTTCATTTTTCTATTTACAAAGTTCGAAACAAAATTTGATATGTCACCATTTAGTGATGCTATTTCTTTTATGAGCGAAGAACTTAAATAAGTATATTCTTCGCTTGGCATTAGAAATACCGTCTCAATATTCTTGTCAATTTTTCTGTTCATTAAAGCCATTTGAAATTCATTTTCAAAATCAGATATAGCTCTTAACCCTCTGATCAATACAAATGCTTTTTTCTTATTACAATAATCAATTAATAGACCGGAAAAAGTATCAACCGAAACATTCTTAATATTTTTTACGGATTTTTTAATAATTTCAACTCTTTCCATAGTTGAAAACATGGGCTTTTTATTCAAGTTAGTTGCTACCGATACTATTAATTGGTCGAACAATTTACTTGCTCGCTCAATAATATCTATATGACCATTTGTTATTGGATCAAATGTTCCCGGATAAATGGCTATCCTGTTTTTAACATTACTTTTTTTCATATATCCAAACTCCTGTTTCACCAAATATTTTCTCTTTTCTCATTATTAATGAGTCAATAATATCAAATTTATTCTTAATGGAATTCTCAAAGATAAAAATCCCTCCAACTTTTAATGCCAAATAAACACTTTTAAAAAAATCATTTTTCAAATTCAGTTTATATGGTGGGTCAGCAAAAATAACATCAAAATATTCTATATATTCATTACAAAAAGTAAATGCGTTAGATTTGTAATATTTAATACTCTTAGGATCATTTATTTTACTCAAGTTTTTCTTTATTATTTGTATCGACCTATTACTATTGTCAACTAAAAAAACTTTTTCAGCTCCTCGTGAATATGCTTCAATTCCCAAACTTCCAATACCGGAAAACAAATCCAATATATTTTTGTTATCAAATTCCTGAAAAACATTAAAAATATACTCTTTAACTCTATCTGCGGTTGGACGAAGATTGTGTTTAGGACTTATTAATTTTAATCCACCATGTTTTCCGGATATTATTCTTGGCATTTTTATGCTTTTTCAAATAAAATAATTCGTAATATTAAATTGTAAAATTTTCCATTGTCAATACTTCTAATTTCAATATTTTCAATATCAAAAGAACCGGGAATTTTATTTATTTTATTAAAAAAATCTCTTATTTGATAAAGATTGCCACCAAATTCCATCTTTAATTTGTTCTCTTTCATTGATGGAGATGAAATTATTTTAACATCATTTTCTAAAATTTTATTGAATGATAAATTCGTTTTATCGGCAGTTAAAGCAATATAATCAATGAAATTATTTACATCTATGTTTTTTAATTTATCATCTGTTGTACTTGCTGGTTTTTTAAATTTAACCTTAAAATTACTTCTTTTTGAAAATTTATACTTTTTATCTATACTTTTAAATTTAACATCATAAAAATCTTTATCTTTTCGAAGAATACCAAAAAATCTATCAATAATATCATCTTTATTTGATATTAACTCAAATGATAATTCGTTTTTTGAAGCAGATAAATATTTAATATTCAATCCGTTAGGAATATACTCCAACAAATTTGAGGTTACTTTTAATCTTCTACTTGAATTATTTATTTTGTTTTTTATATATTTATATTTTGATTTTTCCCTAATAATTTTGTGGACATTTGTCTTTTCTCTATCAATTTTATTCTCAATTTTCCCTTCAGCATTAGCTATTTTCTTCTCAATGTGTTTCAATTTACCAACTTCTATAGAATCAACATCTTTTTTTTCTACCTGTTCAATTTTTGTTGATTTTTTAGTATTTTGATTTTTCCTTTTGTTGGGGAAACCATCAGATAATAAAAAATATAATATAACAAAAATAATAATAATTATCAGAATAACTAACCAACCAATATAAGATTTTTTTGTTTTTAAACCTTTATCGACTTGATCAACTTGATTGTCCTCTTCATTTGATCCCGCATCATCATTATTTTCAAAACCAAAAAAATATTCATCATTAAAAGGTTTCCCGCTTTTTTGATTTTGAACTTTCTTTGATTTAGAGGAATTACTAATATTTTCCTCTTTTTGATCTTGGGGTTTCTTTGATTTGGAAGAATTACCAATATTTTCCTTTTTTACAGTATCCGTGTCTCCTTTTTTCCCGGAGTCCTTTTGCTTTTCCCCATCTGGATCCAATAAATTTACTTTAATCATAATTGTCTCCTTTAAAATAATATTCCTGTAGCTTCAACAAAAGTGTTGTCGTTATAAAAATATGATGGCAAATTTTCAATCACTGACAACTCTTTATCTTTTGTTTTTTTTGTATTAAATGGATTTACTACATCAATAAAAGAATATTTATCAGAAAAATACTTAATTTTTTCCTGATTTTTTTTTGTACCAATAAGATAAATCTTACCCATTGATGAAAAGAAAGAATCATTAAAATCATTTTTTAATAAATCCACAATTTCTTCTGAATATTCCCCTGCTTTAGCATAAAATACTAATTTATTATTATTATTTCTATATCTCAAATAAGTTGTTATTTTATCTTTTTTAACTTGTAAATATTCAATTTCATCACTTTCATTAAAACAGAACAATGAAAATTTATCAAGTTCATTATTTTTTAGTTGTGAAACAGTATTTAATGCATTAAGAATATTGACATATATCCCATTTAACTTCAAATCATTATTTTTAAAAGCTTTTTGAATTTCAGCAATATAATTTTTAAAAAAATAAACACTTAAGAATGAATTAATTTTATTATTCTCATAAAAAGGATATATTATTTTACTAAAAGATTCGGATATTTTATTACCATATTTAATTTGTGTTGTCAAATTATTCAACTCAATAATCTGTTCAGATTTCATATTGGAATTTACCTTATTAATATTTAATAATACCATATTAGTAGGAATAGAAATGTAAAATTCTTTATCATAATAATCTAAACACTCTTCAAGTTTATTTAAAACAACATTAAAGAATGATCCTATTTTCCCATCATCTATTAATTTATTATTAAAGGCAACAGAATAATATAATATTCCCGATCGTTCAATAATTTTTTTCCCATTATTAACATTTATTGAAATAAATGCCAAATAATCAGAATGAAATGATACACTTATCATTTAAATACCCTATTTTTTACCCCAACTGGTTTTACCGTTTTTTATACTGCCATGTCCAGTATCTTTAAATGTAAAAAAGAAATATTTTTTGAAAGAAATACCGCCTTTTGTTGGACTTTGAATAATTAAATCTTCATCTTTCAATGTTGTAGTAAATTTCTCTTTTGTTAGTGGACAAACTAAAAGATTGGAATCTAACTTAAATGGTTTATACCTTTGGACTTCTTCAATTCTTTCTTCTTCGACAGTATCAATTATATTGCCATTCCAAAGAGAATCTGAATATATCCATTTATCTCTATACTCATTTAAAAAGACAGTGTCTAAGTTTCCTGTCTCTTCATTTTTTTCTAATGCAGTAAATATTTTTACATAATTAGTATCTTTTGCAATATAGGGATGTGCAAAAGATGTATCATAATCAACCGTCCAAAATTCAGGTATTGTAATTTTATGTTTTTTGCCATTAAATTCAATAATTTGATCTTCAGCATATAAACTATCAGCATATATGGAATCGCGTACTTGTGAAATAAAATAAAGTGTTGCTTTTAGATCAGTATTATATTCGCCAGTTAACTGATTATATAATTCCTCAGCATCCCATAATTGTTGCATTTCCCATCTAGCTAATGAGCGAACTTTTTTTTCTTGAGTCCATATACTTGCTTTGGTAAAGATCACAAGTAAAACAAAAACACCCAATACAATAGATATCCATTTAATTATAAATGACCAAGTATTGTTGTAATAATTTTCATTTGTTTGGTTTGCCATCTTTCATCTCCTCATATTTTTTTAAACTTCTATTAGTTCTTTGATTTTTTCAAAAGTTTTTTCGCCAATTCCACTGACATTAATAATGTCTTTACATGTTTTAAATTTACCATTTTTTTCACGATAAATAATAATCTTTTTTCCCTTACTAGGTCCAATATACGGTATTTTTTTTAATTCTTCAATATTTCCCGTATTAATATTTATTTTTGGGGCTAATTTAGCACTATTTTTTTGCTTTTTTTGTTCATTATTATCATTATTGAGTTTTTTTTCTGTAATTATTGCTTTTTGGGCTAAATTATTTTTTACAATATTTGAATTATTCCCATTTTCATTTTTAACATTATTTTCTGTATAAATTTGAATATTATCATTTAAATTATTAACATTTTTTGGTACTTTTTTAAAATAATTTTTATTTAATAATATCCAAAAACTACCCAATAAAATGAAACCACTAATGAAAATTATAATACCTTTTTCTTTTTTTGTAAATAACATAATAAATTATTTATATTTTGAAATTCCTATTTTAGTATTTGAATATATTTTACTCAATTCTGAAATTAGTTTTTTTTCATCACTTTGTAAATTAGTCGGTGTCTTTACTTGAATTTTTACTATTTGATCACCCTTATTATGAGTATTTAGATTAGGCAAACCTTTATTTTTTAATCTTAAATATTTCCCAGATTGAATTCCAGCTTTCAATTCTGTACTAACATTTCCAGAAATGGTTGGAATTGTAATCTTTCCTCCCAAAACAGCTAATGGCCATGAAATATTTGCTGTTAAATAAATATCTGAATCATTACGCGTAAATAGATGATGAGGTATTTCCTCAAACATAACGAGCAAATCTCCACTCATTCCACCTCTAATACCGGCATTACCTTTTCCATGAATCGTAATATAATGTCCAGAAGCGACACCAGCAGGTACATTAATTTCAATTTGCTCTTTTGCCATTACTCTGCCATCACCGTTGCATTTTCTACACTTATCTTTAATTATAGTCCCTTCACCTTGACAAACATTACAAGTACGCACATTTATCATTTGACCAAATAACGAACTTACTCTTTCTCTTACTTCTCCGGTTCCATGACAATGAGGACAAGCTTGGGTATTTAATCCACCTTTCCCATTGCAACTATCACAAGCTACCATGTGTTTAATATTTACTTTTTTCTTGATTCCACTATTTATCTCTTCTAAAGTTAATTTCATTCTAATTCTTAAATTAGAACCACTATTATTATGCCGGCTATTTCTTCCACTGCTTCTTCTTCCAAAAATATCAGAAAAATTACCAAATCCACTACTGTTACCAAATATATCACTAAAATGAGAAAAAATATCATTCATATCCATTCCGGCACCGCCGCCACCGAAACCGCCTCTTAATCCATCTTTACCGAATTGGTCATACTTAGCTTTTTTTTCTGTATCTGACAATACCGAATATGCTTCAGCTGCTTCTTTAAATTTCTCCTCTGCTACTTTATCTCCAGGATTTTTATCTGGATGATATTTTATTGCAATTTTCCTATACGCTCTTTTCATTTCTTCTTTTGATGCATTCTTATCTACACCTAAAATGTCATAATAATCAGCCATATTTTACTTTTCTTTTTCCTCTTTTTTACTTACAATTACTTTTGCATGTCTTAATACTTTATCTTTTAGCATATAACCCTTTTCAAATTCTTCAACAACTGTACGATCTGGTTTTTTATTATCCACCTTAATCAGCAATGCATCATGATAATCGGTATCAAATTCTTTATCTACAGAACCAAATGTAGCAACTTTGTATTTTTCTAACATGTTTAACATTTTATTATATACTAATCTTGTCCCTTCTGTCTCTTTTTTGTTTGATTTTTTATCTTTATTTGTAGCCAATGCTCTCTCCATGTCATCTACAATATGAATTATATCCAAAAAAATATCTTCAGTAATTAGATCAACTTTTCTTCTTAGCTCCTTTTCCAATCTTTTTTTGGAATTTTCAAATTCAGCATGCACTCTTATATATTTATCTTTAAATTCTTTTACATCGTTTTCTAATTCTGATATTTTATTTTCTAATTCATTTTTTTTATTTTCAAGTTTTTTAATCTTTTTATCTTTTTTATTACTCT
>Ga0307992_1001012_pt1 | contig 16952 bp, 27 predicted proteins | sample EllFjometagen133_FD_203162 | JGI IMG/M metagenome (GOLD analysis project Ga0307992, IMG submission 203162) | Marine microbial communities from Ellis Fjord, Antarctic Ocean - #133 | ecosystem: Environmental > Aquatic > Marine > Unclassified | place: Southern Ocean | collected 2014-10-08
ACAAAGCAACCTTTAGTTGGCGGAGTAATTTGTGAGTGTTATTGTATTTAAATTTAAAATAAACATAAAATATATGAACAAAGTAAATAATAAACCAAATGCCGGAGGTTATTTTGGTGAATATGGTGGACAAATAATTCCACTAAGATTAACTAAAAAATATTTATATTATATAATCTAAAAACTATGCAAAATAATTTAATTGGAAAAATAAAAAAAGTACCATTACGAGAACTTTGGAAAAAAGAAGATAAAGATTTTACTAGATGGCTTGAAGAAAATATAGATTATCTCAATGATGTTATAGGTTTTGATATAAGTATTGAATCACGAGAAGAAAATGTGGGACCTTTTCGTGTTGATTTGTATGGAGAAGATAACTACGGAAATAAAGTAATCATTGAAAATCAATTAGAGAAAACAGACCATACGCATCTTGGACAAATAATTACGTATTTAACAAATCTTGAAGCAAAAACTGCTATTTGGATTTCAAGCCATCCCGTAGAGGAACATAAGAAGGCGATTGATTGGTTAAACGAAACTACTCCTGATGATATTTCATTTTATTTAATACAGCTAGAGGCGATAAAAATTGGAAATGAACCAATAGCAGGCCCTCTTTTTACTGTTGTTAAAAGGCCAAGTGTAAAAATTAAACAAATTGGAGCTGAAAAGAAGGAATACGCACAAAGACATATTATAAGAAAAGAATTTTGGACACAATTTATCAACGAAATAAATAAAACAAATTCAATGTGTAGTAATGTTAACCCGGGAACAGAAAATTGGCTTCCGATAGCAATTGGTATGGGTGGGGTAAGTGTAAATATTGTTATATCTAAAAAATATGCTAGAGCAGAAATTTATATTAATAGAGGTACTCAAGAAGAAAATAAAAAAATATTTGATTATTTCTTTACACAAAAAGAGAAGATAGAAACTGATTTCGGAAATGAATTAATTTGGGAAAGGATGGAGGATAATGTAACTTCTAGAATTAAAAATCAGCTAGATGGAGTTGATGTGTCTAATAAAGATGATTGGGGAAAAATGAATGAATTTTTAATTGATAGTGCAGTAAGAATGGATAAAGCATTCAGAAAACACATCTCTAAAATTAATAGACATTAAAACAAAAAATAATCACACACCCCAAAACTACCTTAACACTGTAGTTTTGTGATATAATAGAAATACTGATTTAAATCAGTATTTAAATCATGATTTCTTTTTAAATAAAAAAATATATGTCTAGAAGAAAATTAGAGGACAAGCTTATCCGAAAAATAACAAAAAGTGGAGATAGTTATTGTATAACTATCCCAATTGAGATAATGAGAGAATTTGGATGGCGTGAAAAACAAAAGGTAGTGATTAAGAAAAAAGGTAAAAGTTTTAATGTTAGTGATTGGAAGAAGTAAGGATATATAAAAAATCAAAAAATCGCCACCTCGGCGATTTTTTACTTGTTCGCCGAGTTTTTGGTGTCGTATTCTTGGGTGGAGTTGCAGTGGGCAGAGAGGCGGGGTATAATAGGTTTCTATTTTGTAAATAAAGCAAACTCAAATGAACCAAGAAATAGCTTTTGGAATATTAAAATCAGGGAGAAATGTTTTTTTGACCGGATCAGCCGGGACAGGTAAAACGCATCTTTTAAATATGTATATAGACTATTTGAAAGAAAGGGGGATAAAACCCTCTATTGTTGCCCCAACTGGTATCGCCGCTTCTCACATCGGAGGAATGACTATCCATTCTTTTTTTGGCATTGGCATCAGAGACTATTACGACGAGTATATGATAGACAGTTTGTTGCAAAAAGAATTTTTATATAAACGTTTGAGTAAAGTAAAAGTTTTGATAGTAGATGAGGTGTCTATGGTTTCGCCTGATATTTTTTCAACTATGGATAGAGCCTTGCGAGGTTTTAAACAAGTAGACAAACCTTTTGGTGGGGTACAACTCATAGTTTCAGGAGATTTTTTTCAACTTCCTCCAGTTTCAAAAGCTAAACGAGAAATAAAATTTGCTTGGCAAACAGAATCTTGGAAACAAGTTGATTTTAGAAGTTGTTATTTGCAAGAAAAATTTAGGCAAAGTGATGAAGTGTTGATAAATATTTTGGATGAAATCAGGTCTGGTAAAGTTTCGGCTAAATCAATGGAAATATTCAAGGAGTGTCGGGGAAAAGAATTACCAACTGATTTTGAAATAACAAAACTATATACTCACAACATAGACGTGGATAGAATAAATGAAGAAGAGTTAAATAAGATTAGTTCTCCAACTAGAGTATTTATTTCAGACAATACTGGCACCAAGAAAAATGTTGAGAAAATATTTAAATCTTCTTTGGTGAGAGAAGAATTAAAATTAAAATTAGGGGCAGTAGTTATTTTTATAAAAAATAATTATGAAAAAGGATATGTAAATGGAACTCTTGGCAAGATAATAGATTTTAATAGCATAACTGGCGCTCCAGTTGTAAAGATTTTTTCAGGTCAAACAATCTCAGCCGAAAAAGAAAGTTGGGAATTTGAAAATACTAAAGGTACAATTGTGGCTCAGATCAGACAGGTTCCTTTGCGCTTAGCTTGGGCCTTAACAGTGCATAAGTCGCAGGGAATGACGCTTGACGCTGCCGAGATTGATTTGTCAAAAACTTTTGAAACAGGGCAGGGTTATGTGGCTTTGAGTAGGATAAAATCTATTTCTGGTTTACGTTTGATGGGTTTAAACGATATAGCTTTGACTGTTGATAATTTAGTTTCAGCAGTTGATAAACATATCAAAAAATCTTCAGATCTAAATGTTTTAAAGTTTGGTTCGTTTAGTGATTCGGAAAAGACGAAAATGTTTGAAGGGTTTATTCTAAAAAATGATGGAACACTTAAAAAAGATGATATAAAAAGAAACGCAGTAAAGCTCAAGAAAAAAAAGAAAGTAAAAAAGAAAGTAGGGACTCTGCAGGAGACAAAAGAATTATTAGAAAAAAAGAAATCTATTGAGGAGATTGTCAAAGAGAGGGGATGTTCCAGAGATACAATTTTAAAACATATTCAAAAGATTGTTCTGTCTTCGCCTGATTTGGATATTGAATATTTTAAACCAAAAGCAGAGATTTTTAAAAAAGTTAAAAAAGCAGTCAAGGATATTAAAATAAAAAATAGAAAGATTGATTTGTTGGAAAGTGGAAATATAAAACTGCGATCAGTCTTTAAATATTTAAAAGAAAAAGTTTCTTACGAAGATATAAAGTTGAGTTTGTTGTTTATAAATAAAAAATAAAAAAATAGGAAGATTTCGTGCTTCCGTCGTACGTACGTTCGTACGTACGTCGTCAGTTTCTTTTTTCTTGACACTTAAAACCTTATACTGCTATAATTTAATTGCTTAAAAAATAAAATATGAAAAATGAACAACTAAATAGAATCTTAAAACTAGTTGATAAAACTGGAGATAAATTTATTGTCTTAGATAAAGAAACAGATCGGGCTTTTGCAATTTTAGATTTAGAAGATTATGAATTAATGCATGACGATGCCTATGATTTTGAACCTGACTTTGATGATGAGGATGATGAGGACGAAGGCACAGATCCATTAACAGGATTGAGTGAAGAAGAATTATTTGAAAAGATAGACGATGATATTACTCGCTGGAAACAAGCCAACGGTATTCACAATGATTATGGTAAAGATTTTGAAGATCATAATAAAGAAGTAGAGCCAGAAGAGATTAAAGATGGTATTTTACCAGTAGCTGATATGGAAAATTTGCCTAAAAATAGCGAAAAAAGTGAAGAAATCAAAATAGAAGAATTAACTGAAATAAGAGACGAGAGTTTGCCATTGGTAGATAATATCATAGATGAAGAGCCTTTGGATGACTTGCCAGAAGACGATGTTGAGGAGGATAAATTTTATATTGAGCCACTTGAATAAATAGGATTTTTAACAAAAGGTTTTGTTGGCTTTTTAAGCACACTTTATCCCCATATTTGCCTATTGACTTATCTAAGTTTTTTTTGTATAATATACAGCGCTTCTTAATTGAAGTGCTTTTAATATATAAAATGAAAGCGGCTGGATTACAAATCTGCCTTGACCACTCAAGAGTAGAGCCGCCAATAACCTAAGTTCGTATGGCTGAGTTTTTACGTAATAAGCCACATGTTAACGTTGGTACTATCGGCCACGTTGACCATGGTAAGACTACTCTTACGGCTGCTATTTTAAAGGTAGCTGCTGCAAAAGGTTTGATCGCTCAAACTAAAAATGTAGATGAGATCGATTCCGCTCCAGAAGAAAAAGAGCGTGGTATTACTATTTCTACAGCTCATGTAGAATATGAAACAGAAAAACGTCATTATGCTCATGTTGATTGCCCAGGTCATGCTGACTATGTCAAAAACATGATTACTGGTGCTGCCCAAATGGACGGTGCTGTTTTAGTAGTTTCTGCTGCTGACGGTCCAATGCCTCAAACTCGTGAACACATCTTGCTTGCTTATCAAGTAGGCGTGCCTAATATTATAGTATTTTTGAATAAAGTTGATCAAGTTTCTGATCCAGAACTTATTGACTTAGTTGAAGAAGAAATTAGAGATTTGTTAACAAAATACAAATTTTCTGGAGATAAAACCCCTATTATTCGTGGTTCAGCTTTAAAAGCTTTAGAAAATCCAGAAGATGAAGAAGCTACAAAGCCTATTATGGAATTATTAAACACAATGGATGAATATTTTCCAGAACCAGAACGCGCTACTGATAAAGAATTTTTAATGCCTATTGAAGACGTATTTTCAATTGAAGGTCGTGGTACAGTGGTAACCGGTCGTATTGATCGTGGTATTATACATATCAACGACGAAGTTGAAATGGTAGGTTTAAAAGAAGAGCCTTCAAAAACAATTGTTACTGGTATTGAAATGTTTAACAAGCAATTAAAAGAAGGTCAAGCAGGTGATAATGCAGGAATACTTCTTCGTGGTACAAAAAAAGATGAAGTAGAACGTGGTATGGTTTTGGCTAAACCTGGCACGATTACTCCTCATACTGAATTTGAGACCAAAGTTTATATCTTGACTAAAGAAGAAGGTGGACGTCATAAACCATTCTTTGCTGGCTACAAACCACAGTTTTACATTCGTACTACGGATGTTACTGGTGAAGTTACTTTACCTGAAGGCACAGAAATGGTTATGCCTGGTGATACAGTAAATTTAAAGTGTAAATTAATTGTACCAGTAGCTATGGAAGAAAATATGAACTTTGCTATCCGCGAAGGTGGTCGTACAGTAGGAGCTGGTGTTGTAACAAAAATTATTAAATAAATCTAAAAATATATCTGCCCTGTCCGCCACGGCGGGTGGGGCAGAGATATTTAATAAAGTTCTTTAATCACTATGACAGTAGAAAATAACAAAAAAGAAAAAGAAAAAGAAGGAGAAGGTACACGTATTAGAATTAAAATTAGAGCATACGATAACCGTATTATTGATCAAGCTACCAAAACTATTATTGACACTGCTTTGAGAAATGGTGCTAAAGTAGTCGGTCCAGTACCTTTGCCAACTGAAAAGAACAAAGTTACTGTTAATCGTTCAACTTTTGTACACAAAACTGCTCGTGAACAATTTGAAATACGTACCCATAAAAGATTGATAGATATTGTAGAAGCTACTCCTAAATGTGTTGATGCGTTGATGAATTTGAGTTTACCAGCTGGCGTAGATGTCGAAATAAAAATGTAAATTGAAAAGTTAATAAACAGTGGACAATTCCATTGTTTAGAGTATTGACAGTATATTTATTTTCTGTTATAATTAGGGCACTTTAAAAAAAGGTTATTATTGCTTGACAAATAAGATCCATAACCCGTTAGTTAACGGTAGGAAAACATTTGTACGAAGCGAAAAATAATTTAGGAGAAAACTATTGAAATTTAAAAGTAATAAGCCAATTTTGATTAATCGTCAAAAAGGCTAGAAGCAAGAGACTAATATTTTATTCTACTGCTTCTAGTTTTTTTGTTAAAAAAGTTAAGTCCTATTGGACCAATGGCAAAAAATATGAAATTTATTTTAGGTAAAAAATTAGGCATGACACAGATCTTCAAAGATAATGGTGAAGCAGTTGCTGTTACCAAAGTTCAAGCTGGTCCGTGTCAAATAACACAAATTAAAGATAATGCCCTTCAAGTTGGTTTCGGAAAAACCAAAAGTTTTCGTTTAAACAAACCAAAATCAGGACATTTGAAAGATTTGGAACCAGTTAGAAGATTAAGAGAATTTAAAGTTGAAAAAACTGATAGTTTTAAAAAGGGTGATTATGTAGATTTGAGTGCTTTTGTTGAGGGTGAAAAGATCGCTATTACTGGTGTTTCAAAAGGAAAAGGCTTTGCTGGTGTTATGAAACGTTATAATTTTAAATGTGGCCCAGCATCACATGGTCAAAAACATCAAAATAGAATGCCTGGTTCAATTGGTGCTACTGGTCCACAAAAAGTTTTCAAAGGTATGAAAATGGGCGGACGTATGGGTGGTGATCAAGTTACTGTTAAAAATTTAGAAATTATAAAAATCGATTTTGAAGATAATGCCTTGTATGTTAGAGGAGCTGTTCCAGGTGCAAAACAAGGATATTTAGAAATTTTTGCTGAAGGCGATTTGAAAATTAAACAAGAAAAACAGGAAGCGAGCGAAGCGAAGTCCCGCACTGACGATTTGCCAGCTGGCAAAGAGTCTAGTACTGGGGTAAAAAAAGAAGAAGAAAAAGTCCCTGCTTCTGATGAAGTTGTGGCAGAAAAACCAGCTGAAGCTAAGGCTGAGGCAGTTGAAGAAAGTAAATAATTTTATGAAAACTAAAGTTTATAATTTATTAGGCAAAGAAACAGGCGAGATTGATTTGAAAGACGAAGTTTTTGCTGTTGAAATTAAACCTGAAGTAGTACATCAAGTGTTTATTTCTTTAACTAATAACCAAAGACAACCATGGGCTCACTCAAAAGATAAAAGTGAGGTTAGAGGCGGTGGTAAGAAACCTTGGAAACAAAAAGGTACTGGCCGTGCTCGTCATGGTTCTATTCGTTCACCTTTGTGGGTAGGCGGCGGTGTCACTTTTGGCCCTTTGAATCTTAGAAATTATAAAGATAAAATCAATAAAAAAATGAAAAAGGCAGCCATCAAGATGTGTTTGTCTGATAAAGTTACTCATGAAGCTTTCTGGGTAATAGACAACTTTGATTTTTCTGAACAAAAAACAAAAGCATTTGATAAATTTTTAAAAGATTTGCCAGCTAAAAATAAAAGATTTATAGTTTTAACTGAAGGCAAAGATGATAAAGTTTTAAAAATGACTAATAATTTACAACAGATTAAGACTGTTAGAGCAGAAGATGTAAATTTAATGGATCTTTTGAATAATCAAGGTGTGATTATTTCTAAAGAGGGTGTTAATAAATTAGAAGAAAACTTAAGTAAATAATATGGGTTTGCTAGGAAAAATAAAAAAAAATAAAGATAAAGCTGTAGAAGAAAAGAAAGCAGTTAAAGCAACTGATGAAAAGGAAGTAAAAACAGTTTCTAAAACTAAAAATGTAAAAGGTGGTAATATCTCTTATAAAGTTTTAGTTCGTCCTTTAGTTACTGAAAAGAGCGCTACTGCAGAATCACAAAATAAATATAGTTTTATTGTTTCAATTAAGGCTAGCAAAACAGATGTTAAAAAAGCTATTTTAGAAACTTACGGAGTGAAAACGATTAATATTAGAACTGTTAATGTTGAAGGAAAGAAAAAAAGATATGGTAAGTTGAGTGGCCGTAGGTCAGCTTATAAAAAGGCTATTGTAACATTACCAAAAGGCAAGACCATTACTATTCATGAAGGCGTTTAATTTCAAATATGGCTATTAAAGTTTATAAACCAACAACTCCGGGACGTCGCAAATCAAGTGTTGACGCTTTTGATGATATTACAAAAACAGAACCGGAAAAAAGTTTGGTTAAAATTATAAAAATAAAATCAGGTAGAAATAATCAAGGTAAAATAACAGTTAGGCATAAAGGTGGTGGAGTTAAAAGATATTACAGGGTAGTTGATTTTAAGAGAGTTGCCAAACTGGATGAAGAAGCAGAAGTGACAGCAATAGAATATGATCCGAATCGCGGTCCAAGAGTTGCTTTGATTGAGTATGCTGATGGAACTAAATCCTATATTTTATGTCCGCAAGGCTTAAAAGTAGGAGATAAAGTAATGTCTTCTAAAAATAAGATAGAAGCTACTACTGCTGCTCGTATGCCTTTAGAAAATATTCCAGTTGGTTTATTGATTTACAGCATAGAAGTATCTCCTGGTAAAGGTGGTCAGTTGGCTCGTGGAGCCGGTGTTGGAGCTCAATTATTAGGTATTGAAGGAAAATATGCTCAAATAAAATTGCCCTCAGGAGAAATACGTTCAATTCTAAAGTCTAATATGGCCTCTGTTGGTACTGTTGGTAACGCTGATTATAGATTGATTCGTTGGGGCAAGGCTGGTAGAAAGAGACTTATGGGTGTTCGTCCGACTGTTAAAGGTAAGAATATGAACCCTTGTGATCATCCTCATGGTGGTGGTGAAGGTCATAGTCCGATTGGTCAGAAACGTGGTCCACAAAATATTTATGGCAAGACAGCTTTGGGTGTAAAGACTAGAAATAAAAAGAAATGGACTGGAAAATTAATTATCCAAAAAAGAACTAAAAAGAGAAAATAAAATAAAAATATGAGTAGAAGTCTTAAAAAAGGTCCTTACGTTGACCCGAGAATATTACAAAAAGTAGAAAAAGCTAAGGTCGAAGGTAAAAAAACTCCGATCAAAACTTGGTCTCGTGCTTGTGTTATTTCTCCTGAGATGGTTGGTGTTACTTTTTTAGTACACAATGGTAGGGATTTTATTTCTGTCTATGTAGAAGAAAATATGGTAGGCCATCGTTTAGGAGAATTTTCACCTACTCGTAAATTTGTAAGTCATGGTGGTAGAATGGCTAAGGTTCAAGCTAAAGGTAAATAATCAATATGCAACAAGAAGTAAAAGCAAAATTAAGATTTTTAAGAATAGGCCCACGTAAGGTTCGTTTGGTTGCTGATTTAATTAGAGGCAGACAAGTAGTCGAATCTGAAAATATTTTGCGTGTTTTAAATAAAAAAGCCGCTCGTCCAGTTTTGAAATTAATGTTATCAGCTATTGCTAATGCTGAACATAACTATGAAATGAAAAAAGAAGATTTGGTAATTACAAAAATTACAGTTGACGAAGGCCCGATTTTAAAAAGATGGATGCCACGTGCTCAGGGTAGAGCTACTAGTATAAGAAAAAGAACTTCTCATATTAATATTTTTCTATTAGGAGAAGCTCCAGAGAAGAAAAAGGCTGTTAAAAAAGAAAAAGCCTCAGAAAAGGAAGAGCCTGTTAAAAAAGATAAAGATCCAGAGAAGAAAGAAGCTGTTAAAAAAACTACTAAAAAAGAAGATAAGAAATAACATAATTTTATGGGTCATAAAGTACATCCTAAAATTTACAGAACTCCTATAGTTTTTACTTGGGATTCAAAATGGTTCGCCAAAAAGAACAAAGGAGCTTTGTTATTAGAGCAAGATATTAAAATACGTGAATATTTAGAAAAAAAATTAAAAGAATCTGGTATTGATGCTATTGGTATTGAAAGAACTTTGAGGGATGTGTCAATTACTATTTTAGCTGCTAAACCAGGTATGATTATTGGACGTAATGGTCAAGGTTTGGAAGAATTAAGAAAACACATTGAGAAAAATATTTTACAGTTTAAAATAAAAGTGAGAATGAATGTTCAGGCTTTAAAACAGCCAGCTTTGTCTGCTAAAGTTATAGCTACAACTACTGCTTTAGAGATAGAAAGACGTATTCCGTTTAGAAGAGTAATGAAACAAGCTATTGATAGAGTTATGAATGCTGGTGCTAAAGGAGTGAAGATTTGTATGGCTGGTCGTTTAAATGGAGTTGAGATTGCCAGAACTGAAAAATTAAGTGCTGGTAAAATGTCCTTAATCACTTTACGTAGTGATGTGGACTATGCTTTTGTAGAAGCTCAAACTATTTTTGGTAAGATTGGTGTTAAAGTTTGGGTTTATCATGGTGAAACTTTTGGCAGAAAAGAAAAATTTAAAAAAGAAGAGAATAAATAATCAATATGTTGTTACCTAAGAAAGTAAAACACAGAAAATGGCACAAAGGACGTCGTCGCCAAAAAGGCGTGGCTACCCGTGCTAACAAAGTATCTTTTGGTGAATTTGCTATTAAAAGTCTTGGTTATGGTTGGCTTAGTAGTAGAGAAATAGAAGCTACTCGTCGTGTTTTGACTCGTTATGTTCGTAAAACAGGTAAGATGTGGATTAGAATTTTTCCTGATAAACCAGTAACAAAAAAAGGTAATGAAACCCCTATGGGTTCTGGTAAGGGTGCACCGGATCACTATGTCTGTGTTGTGAAACCAGGTACAGTGTTGTTTGAACTATCAGGCATTGATAAAAAAACTGCTCAAGAAGCTATTAAATTAGCTGGTTATAAATTGAGCGTTAAAGCAACTTTTGCAGAAAAGAATTAAATATATGGATTACATTGATTTAAAAAATAAAACAAAGAAAGATTTAAATGAAATGCTTTTGGAAAAAAGAGAAGGGTTGAGGAATTTACGTTTTAGTGCTTTTAGTCACCAGTTGAAACAGGTGCATAAAATAAAGCAAATAAAAAGAGATATTTCAAGAGTCTTAACTGCTTTGAAAGAAAGCAAATAAGTATAATTTTATGGAAAATAGTAAAATAATTAAAAGAGTATTCACAGGTGAAGTAATTTCAACTTTAATGGAAAAGACTATTACTGTTAATGTTAATAGGATGAAGCCTATTAAAAAATACCAAAAAGCTATCAAAGTTAGTCATAAATATCATGTTCATGATGAAAAGGGAATAGCCAAAGTTGGTGATATGGTAGAATTTACTGAATGTCGTCCTCTTTCAAAAACAAAAAAATGGTATTTAACTAAAGTTTTGTCAAAATAATTATTGTATAGTAAATTGTTAATATGATACAACATCGTTCAATGATAAAAGTAGCCGATAACAGTGGTGCAAAAAAATTGCAGTGTATTAGGGTACTTGGAGGTTATAAAAAACGCTATGCTAGAATAGGCGATGTTGTTACTTGTGCTGTAAAAGAAGCTGCTCCTCGTGGGCAAGTTAAAAAAGGTGAAGTAATACATGCTGTTATAGTTAGACAAAAAAAAGAAATTGGTAGAAAAGATGGAACTTATGTAAGATTTGATGAAAATGCAGCTGTGATTATTGATCGTAAGACAAAAGAGCCTAAAGGTACACGTATTTTTGGGCCTGTTGCCAGAGAATTAAGAGTTAAAGGTTTTCAAAAGATAGTTTCTTTGGCTCCAGAAGTTTTGTAAAATAAATATAGTTTTATGAAAATCAAAACAAATGATAAAGTAAAAGTTACAACTGGTAAAGATGCAGGTAAAACTGGAAAGGTTATTCAGGTTTTCCCAAAAATTGATAGAGTGGTTGTTGAAGGTTTAAATATCATGAAGAAACATTTACGTGCTTCAAAAGCTGGGGAAAAAGGACAAATTATTGAATTGTCAGCACCAATTAATATTAGTAATGTAATGCTTGTTTGCCCAAAATGTGGGGTGCCAGCTAGAATTGGTTTTAAAAAAGAAGGTGAAGATAAAAAAAGAGTTTGTGGTAAATGTAAAGAAGTAATAGACTAATAATATGGAAAATAATTTATATAAACAATATAAAAAAGAAGTAGTATCAGCCTTAAAAGAAGAATTTGGTTATAAGAATGTAATGCAAGTACCAAAGATTTTAAAAGTGACTGTTAATTCTGGTGTTGGTAAAATGGCAAAAGAAGCTAATTTTATTGAAACAGTAGAAAAAACTTTACAAAAAATTACTGGTCAAAAAACAGTTAGAACTAAAGCTAAAAAAGCTATTTCAAATTTTAAGCTAAGAGAAGGTATGGATGTGGGTGTAAAAGTTACCTTACGCGGGAAGAGAATGTATGATTTTTTAGAAAAATTAGTGAAAATTGCTTACCCTCGTATTCGTGATTTTAGAGGAATAACTGACAAGGGTTTTGATAGACAAGGTAATTTTTCTTATGGTTTCAGAGAAAATTTATCTTTTCCAGAAGTGAAAGCTGATGAGATAGATAAAATACATGGTTTAGAAGTAGTTATTAGCACTAATGCAAAAAATAAAGAAGAAGCTAAAGCTTTGCTTAAAAAATTAGGTTTCCCATTTGTAAAATAAGTATTTATTATGGCTACTAAAGCACAAATAGCAAAATCAAAGAAAACACCAAAATACTCTACCAGAATTGTTAGACGTTGTTGGAAGTGTGGTCGCAAACGAGGATTTATGAGAAAATTCGGTTTATGCCGTATCTGTTTTAGAGAGCTTGCCAATGATGGTAAAATCCCTGGAGTAAGAAAATCCAGTTGGTAGTTCATTTAAGGCGCATTGATAAACTATTTAAAAATAATAAAAAATAATAAACAAAATAATAAACACCTATGATGACAGACCCAATAGCTGACATGTTAACCAGAATCCGAAATGCCTTTATGGCCCACAAAAAAGAAGTGGTTATTCCTTATTCTAAAACTAAAAAATCTATTTTAGATATTTTAGCCAAAGAAGGTTATATCGGAGAGATAAGCAAAATTGAAGGCAAACATGCTGATTTGCAGGTGGTTTTGAGATACAAAGGAAAAAGTTCAACCATTACTAGTCTTAAAAGAATAAGTAAGCCAGGCCATCGTCGTTATATAAAAGCCAAAGATATTGAAAGAGTTTTAAATGGCTATGGTATGGCTATAATTTCTACTCCAAAAGGTGTTATGACCACCAGAGATGCTCGCAAACAACAACTGGGTGGAGAGTTAATCTGTGAAGTTTGGTAATTAATTTATAAATTATGTCACGTATAGGAAAAACAATTAGACAAATCCCTGCTGGAGTTACTTTGGAAGTAAAAGATGGTGTTTTGATTGTTAAAGGCCCAAAAGGTGAATTAAAACAAAAATTAAATTCTCTTGTTAGTATAGATATAAATGGACAAGAGGCTAAAGTTGTTGTTAAAAAAGAAACCGATAAGACAGAGCGTGCTTTGTGGGGAACATATTCTAGCCTTTTGCAAAACATGATAATCGGAGTTACTGAAGGTTTTAAAAAACAGCTAGAGATAAACGGAGTTGGTTATAAAATTACTTTGAATGGTAAAGATTTAAAAGTAGAAGCCGGTTATTCTCATCCAGTAGATGTTAAAGTTGTTCCAGATATAACTTTTACAGTTGAAAAGAATGTTGTTACTATTGAAGGTATTGATAAGCAAGTAGTGGGTGAAGTAGCTGCTAATATTAGATCAATTAGAAAACCAGAACCTTACAAAGGTAAAGGTATTAAATATACTGATGAAATTATACGTCGTAAAGCTGGTAAAACTGCCGCTTCCGCATAAAATTTAAAAATATGAAAAGAAAAATAGATTCAAAAAATAAAAATAGACAGTTAAGACATACTAGGATTAGAAAGAGATTAAAAGGCACAGCTACCGTCCCTCGTTTGTCTGTTTTTAGAGGTTTGTGTAGTCTTAATGTACAGTTAATAGATGATATTAGTGGTAAAACATTATGTGCTGTTAATACCAAAGAAATAAAAGAAGATAAAACTGATAGCCTAAATGGTAAAGTAGCTAAAGCTTATTTAGTTGGAAAATTATTAGCTGAAAAAGCTAAAGAAAAAAAGATAGAACAAGCTGTTTTTGATAGAGGTGGTTATCAATTCCACGGTAGAGTGAAAGCAGTGGCTGATGGTGCCAAAGAAAATGGTTTAAAAATTTAAAATTTTTGTTAAACAATTGTTTTTATGAAAAAAAATCCACGCAGAAGTAATAACCGTAATAAAGAACGCGAAGAATTTAATCGCCAGATTTTAGATTTAGCTCGTGTAACTCGTGTTACCAAAGGTGGTAAACAGTTGAGTTTTAGAGCTTGTGTTGTTTTGGGTGATAAAAATGGTCGTGTCGGCATGGGTTTATCAAAAGGTAAAGATGTTCAAATAGCCGTTGATAAAGCTGTTAAACAAGCTAAGAAAAATATAATTCATGTTCCAGTAATGAAGGATACTATTCCTCATGTTGTTGAAACTAAATTTAAAGCTGCAAAAATTTTATTAAAACCAGCCCCGACTGGTTCTGGAGTTATTGCCGGTGGTTCTGTTCGTGTTATTTTAGAATTAGCTGGTGTACCTAATGTTTCTGCAAAAATTTTAGGTAAAACAAAAAATAAAATTTCCATTGCTAGAGCTACTTTGAAAGCTTTGCAATCTTTTAAAAATTATGAAGAATTAGTAAAGAAAACAAAAAGACCTCCATTAAAAAAAGAAGAAAATGCAAGACCGGCTTTTAAGAAAAGTTATAAGCCTAGTGATAGAAAAGCCCCTTTCAAAAAATTTGTTAAAAGAGAGCCTGCTACTGTCCCTGCTACCTCCCCCGCTAAAGTTACTGCGGTTAAAAAAGTTGTAGCGGTCGAGAAAGCTGTAGTGGACAAAAAAGAAGATCCCGCCGTCACTAAAGCTGTGGTGGATAAAAAATAAAAAATATGATAATGCAACCAAATACAATTAAGCCAGCCAAAGGCTCAAAAAGAAAAAGCAAGAGAGTTGGGCGTGGTAATGCATCTGGTAAAGGTAATTATTCTGCCCGTGGTATGAAAGGACAGCGTTCTCGTTCTGGTGGTAAGAGTGGTTTGAAAATAAAAGGTGCAAAAAATATTATCCAATCAACTCCAAAGCTCAGAGGTTTTAAAAGTCTAGCTACTAAACCAGCTACCATAATTTTGGGCAATATTGAAAAGAAATTTGCAGATGGGGAAGTGGTTAGTATGGTTACTTTAAAAGAAAAAAGATTGATAAATAAAACTGTAAAATCCGCTAAAGTAGTTTTGAGAGGAGAATTAACCAAAAAAATAATTTTAGATGGGGTAGGATCCACCAAGTCTGTAGGAGAAAAGATAAAAGCAGTCGGTGGGGAGATCAAATAAATTATAACTCTCAGAGCATTATATTTTAGGGTTATTGATTAATTTAAAAAATATGTGGTCAGATAAAGTTAGACAAATTTGGAAAATAAAAGATTTAAGAAAAAATATCTTATTTGTTGTTTTGATGTTGGTTATTTTTAGATTAGTAGCTCACATTCCTGTGCCAGGTGTAGATGCTGGAGCTTTACAAAAAATGTTAGCTGGCAATCAAATGCTTGGGATGTTAAATGTTTTTTCAGGTGGAACTATGCAGAACTTTTCAGTAGTTATGCTTGGTATTGCCCCTTATATTACTGCATCTATTATATTTCAGTTGTTAACCATGATTGTGCCAAAGTTAGAAGAAATTCAAAAAGAAGGTGAATCTGGTCAGCAAAAAATAAACATGTATACTCGTTTTTTAACTGTACCATTGGCTTTTTTACAATCATATAGCATGATAAAGCTTTTGAATTCTCAATCTCAAGTTCCTCTTTTGGTGGGAGTTGATGCTTTCAGATTTTTAATTATGATTTTAACAATTACAGCTGGTACTATATTTTTGATGTGGATCGGTGAGATGATAACTGAAAAGAAAGTGGGTAATGGTATTTCGCTTTTGATCTTTGCTGGTATCGTTACAGGTTTGCCAACTGTTGTTAGAAATTTAATAGTTAACTATAATCCATCTGATTTATATACACTAATCTTATTTGGAGGAATTACTGTTTTTACTATCGTTGGAGTTGTGTTTATAAACGAAGGTCAGAGAAATATTCCAGTTAGTTATGCGAAACAAATTAGAGGTAATAAAATGTATGGTGGATCAAATACCCATTTACCGTTGCGTGTGAATCTTGCTGGTGTTATTCCAATTATCTTTGCTATTTCTTTGATTTTATTTCCACCGATGATTGCTCAGTTTTTTATAAATGCGCAGAGTGCTTGGATGGCGAGTCTGGCTATGGGTGTTGTTAAAGTATTTCAAAATCAAGTTTTTTACGCAGTATTATATTTTGTCTTGGTATTTGGTTTTACATATTTTTATACTGCTGTTATATTTCATCCTCAGAAAATCGCTGAGAATTTACAACGTCAAGGTGGTTTTATTCCTGGTATTCGTCCTGGTAAAGAAACAGAAAGTTATCTTAACAGAACAATGACTAGGATTAACTTAACCGGAGCATCATTCTTGGCTGGTATTGCTATTTTACCGCTTGTGTTGCGTGGTATACTTGGGGTACAGAGCTTATCTATCGGTGGTACTAGTATATTGATCGTAGTAGCTGTTGCAATTGATATAGCGAAACAGATTGAAGCACAGGTAACAATGCATGAATACGATAGGATATAAATTTTCTTGTAGCATTGTCCTCCTGAGGAACCGAAGGATCTAATAATCAAATAAAAAACCTTTCTTTACGGAGAGGTTTTTAAATTTTAAGAGTAAAAGAAACTATAGTTTAAACTGTAGTTAAAACTATAGTTTCTTTATTTTATATTAAACAAAAAATATAGTGTTATCCCCGCGAAAGCGGGTTTGCCTACCTACAAAGGGAGTGTTGTCATTCTGATCCGCCGGGTGGCGGAGAAGAATCTAAAGTTGTGGTACAATATCTTTCTAGGTAGGGCATTGTCATTCTGAGGAATCGAAGGATCTAGAGCTGTGGTACAATATCTTTCTAGGTAGGGCATTGTCATCCTGAGGAATCGAAGGATCTAGAGCTGTGGTATTAGATCCTTCGGTTCCTCAGGATGACAGTTTGTTTTAATTAGCAGTTAATAAAAAAATACCCCCAGCACAACTGTGCCGGGGGCGGTAAGAAAAAGGGTTATT
>Ga0307992_1001013_pt1 | contig 16939 bp, 13 predicted proteins | sample EllFjometagen133_FD_203162 | JGI IMG/M metagenome (GOLD analysis project Ga0307992, IMG submission 203162) | Marine microbial communities from Ellis Fjord, Antarctic Ocean - #133 | ecosystem: Environmental > Aquatic > Marine > Unclassified | place: Southern Ocean | collected 2014-10-08
ATTATTTTTAAAATCATTCTGCGAATATTTTGACATTTGAGGAATCATTTCCGTTATTTTTCCAAGTTTTGATGATACACTATTTTTGATAAACTGATAAATTTGCCACTCATTTCGAAATTTAATTTCTGTCTTTGAAGGATGAACATTTACATCAATTTCTTCAGGATTTAAATTTAATTTCAATACAAAAAATGGGAATTCTCCCCTTTCAATTAAACTTCTATATGCAGAATAAACAGCACTATTCATCATTCTATCAACAACCAACCGATCATTTACAAATAAATATTGTTCAGCACCTTTTTTTCTAACCAAGTCTAAATTCCCAACAAATCCTTTTAAAGAAAGTCCATCTTGAGAATTATCAATTGGAATTAATTTATCGGTGTAATTTTTAGTAAATAATTCTCCAATTCTATTTTTCAAATCATTTTTCTCTAAATTAAAAACTTCTGAATCATTTGAATAGAATTGAAATTTTACTTTTGGATAGCCCAATGCAAATTTTCTAATTATTTCAATTACGTGACGATATTCTGTATTTGCCGATTTTAAAAATTTTCTTCTTGCCGGTGTATTAAAGAATAATTTTCGAACAAAAATACTACTTCCACATCTCATTGGCATAGGTTCTATTGACTTCATCGTTCCACCTTTGATAATCAATTGTCTTCCTTCTTGAGAATCATCTTGGCACGATCTCGCTTCTACCATCGAAACAGAACCAATACTTGATAATGCCTCTCCCCTAAATCCCAATGTCTGAATTTTTTCTAAATCATGTATTTCAAATATTTTACTCGTTGCATGTGGCTCAAATGCTAATAGAAGGTCATCTTCACTCATTCCTTCACCATTATCAACTATTTGAATAAGATCCTTGCCACCATTCTTAATATAAATAATAACTTCATCAGCTCCGGAATCAATACTATTTTCAATCAATTCTTTCACAACAGATGCCGGCCTTTGGACCACCTCGCCTGCTGCGATTTTATTTGCTAAATTTTCAGGTAAAATTCTAATTTTTTGCATTTACTCAGTTTCCCAACTTATTACATATTCAAGTTCATCTTTTAAATTTATTTTTGGATCGTTACTTATCCATTTTCCCTTTAGATTCAATTCATTTGAAGACAATTCAAAATGAGACATTGCAATTCCAATATCAACTGAATGAAAATCATAATCATCAAATATGGATAGAGAATTTGATATTCCTTTTAAATAAAAATGAAAATAAATTCCGATTTTAATTATTCTCCAAGGTTGTGTATTTCTTGCAGATGGAGCCAATCTAATCATCTCTAACGGAATGGAATATTTGCCTACGATATCCTGAATCAACGGTTTTGATAAACCATCTTCAAAAAATAACTGATGCCAAGGTTTCCTATTATTAGATCCTGCTATTTTTTTCATTACTTTTTCACGAACACTAAAATTCTCTGTCTGATATCCAATAGGACAAATAGCTGGAATAAATTCATTATCATTTAATTCTAATGCTTCTCGAAATTTTCTCCGATTAAATGTTCCGCCAATCCAACAAGAACCCAATCCCAATCCGGTTACATATAAAATTAACAACTCAAATAAATATCCTAGATCTTCATAAACTTGATCATTACAAGTGTTCTTATCAATAACGCTTACTAAAAAATATTTCGTTCTTTTAAAAATCCCATAAGTCCCAAATTTAATATTTTGTTGTAAATTGGATTTGTCCACCAAATAAAATTTTATTTCATTTTTGAAATAACCAGATTTTAATGAATCAATTTTTACAGTTATTAATTGTATTAATCTATCAGATAATTTCTTTTTCTTGAAACTTCTAACAGAATGACGCTTTTTTATTATTTCTATATTCGATAAATTATTCATTTTTTAATATTTCGTTTTAGTGTTTTCTTAAAAAAATTGTTAATATTTTTCTGTAACCTCATTACTATTCTTTTTCATGAATACTTTAAATTCACCAATACTTATATTAGTATCTTCTAAAAAAGTTATTTTTAGTAAATGTTTCCATTGTATCATACGAAATAATTTACGATGATTTTCGTTAATAAATTCCATTAAATTAGGATGAATATGAATAAAAATCCTTTTTGCTTTATTATCTAACCGAAATCGCTTGATCCACATTTCTATTTTAGAGATCATACTTTGTTTTGATGGAATTCTTCCATTACCATGACAAACGGGACATACATCACTCATACTAAAAATAAGCGAATTACTAATTCTTTGTCTTGTCATTTCTAACAATCCAAATTTTGACAATTTTGCAGTTGTAGTAACTGCCTTGTCTTTTTTCAATTCTTTCTTTAATTCGTTTTCTAACAAAATTTTGTTTTGGGCTTTAGTTAAATCAATAAAATCAATGACAATTAAACCACCATTATTTCTCAATCTCAGTTGTCGAGCAATTTCATTAGCTGCTAACAAATTAACTTCCAAAATATTTTTTTCTCGGTCTTTTTTTCCAACAAATCTCCCGCTATTAACATCAATAGATAATAATGCCTCTGTCTGTTCAATGATCAAATAACTGCTATTTTTCAACCATACTTTCCTGCGTAAATATTTCTCTATCTGTTTCGATATTCCATACTCTCCAAACAATGAACCACTTTTATGATAAAATATTCTTCCCAACAATTTTTCATCTATATCATTAACATATGATCTAATATCTTTATATTTACTTTTATCATCAATTATTACTCTATCTACATCAGAAGTGAATAAATCACGAATAACGGATGATGAAGTACTCATTTCCTTATGAACTAATTGTGGTGTATTAGTATTTTTAACTTTTCCTTCTAATTCTTTCCAACTATTTAATAAATCTTTTACATCATCTTTTATATATTCAATTTCTTTATTTTCCGCCTCAGTACGAATTATTAATCCGAAACCATCAGGAACTAATTCATTTGCCATTTTCTTTAACGACGATCGTTTTTTATTGTTTTTTATCTTTCTGGAAATACCAATATTTTTTGAAAATGGCACTAAAACAGAATATCTTCCAGCTAATGAAACATCAGTTGTTACTCCAGGACCTTTTTTGGAATAAGGTTCCTTAATTACCTGTACTAAAATATATTTACCTTCTTTAAGCTCTTTTGAAGAGTGAATTGGTGGCTCAATAGTCGGAGATCCTGCTCCGATAATACGCTCTTTTTTTCTTGGCAAACCATGTCTTTTGGTAATTTGTGAAAATGGTAAAAAAGCATTTTGACTCTCCCCAATTTCAATAAATGCTGCTCCCATACCATCGATTACTTTTTCAATTTTTCCGTAGTAAATGTTTGAAATCATCCGATACTTTTTGGGGGTTTCAATATATAACTCAACCAATTCCTTATCTTCTAAAATTGCAATTCTACTTTCTAGTGAAGTTTCACTAATAAAAATTTCTTTTTCCATATAAATTATGTTTTCCTTAATTTTTTAAAATAACTTTTAATCTTTCACCTTGAAATTTTGGAATATCTTCTCCAAATAGCAGTTTAAGTAATTCTACAACTCGTGCCGTTTTAGAATTTACAACTTTATATTTTATAATGATATAATTTTCTCCAAATTCAAGATCTTTAATAAATTCTCTTAAATTTATTTCCTTTACTTTCTTTTTATTTTTTCTCTTTATTTTTAAATTATCATTTTTCCTCAAATCAAAATATTTATTCTTTATCTTATCGGTATCAATATCAGAATAAAATTTTACTTTGTAAATGATTTCTTTTGTATCTATCATGATCGATGGAGTTTTTCTTTCAATTTGTGCTTGAGAAATAATTTTCAAACCTTCAGGTAATACTTTATTAAATTGACTTTTTATATCTGATATTGATCGTAAAAAAATCATATCAACATATTCCTCAAAGGCAGCATAACTCATTGGAATTGGAAAACCAAAAGAAATTTTCGGACGACGATTGAAACCTTGTGAATATTTTATTGGTAAATTTAACATATTGATACTTCTTTGAAATATTCTAAATAAATCGTGATGTGTAATATATTTTATTAACCCTGCTTTTGCAAATTTCATTCTGACTATCCATTCTTCAGCATCTTTCAATTTGTTTTCTTCTTCAATTTCCAACTTTAATTTACTTTCGTCAACTTCTTCATCATTGTGAATATTTTTATTATTCTGTAACATTTTTAAATCTTTGTTGCATACACCACAAAAATAGCATCCATCTCTGCAATCTATTGTGCTTTCCAATTTAAATGCCTTCTCTCGCTCTTCAATCAAAAAATCCCTTTTAATACCAAAATCTATAAAATCCCAAGGTAATGGATCATTAATATTTTTCTCTGATGTATATTTTAACGGATCAATATCATATTTTTTTAATGCATTTAACCATAGATCTTTATCAAACTTCTCACTCCATGCATCAAATTTTCCACCATTTTCCCAGACATCATAAATTACTAAATTTAATTTATCATCACCTCGTGAAACTACACTTTCAATAAGCGATTCATAGGGATCATTCGTCATTAATTTTACTTTTGTATTTTTCAATTCATTTCTTAAATAATGAATTATTCTATCGGTTTCTTCAGGTAATAATTGTTTTTCCCATTGAAACGGAGTTAATGGCTTCGGAATAAATGTTGAAATTGATACATTTATTCTAATTCTTCCATACGATTTTGACATTGTACTTATGCGTTTTATTAGATCAACTATTCCAGCAATATCTTCATCGGTTTCCGTAGGCAATCCAATCATAAAATAAAATTTTAATGTTTTGTAATTATTTTCTAAAGCAACTTTAACTGAAGAAAACAGATCTTCTTCCGTAATATTTTTATTTATTACATCTCTTAACCGTTGTGTACCCGCCTCTGGTGCAAATGTAATTCCCGATTTTTTCTGATTGTTAATATCATCTACTATTTTAGAATTAAAAGAATCCAAACGCAACGAAGGCAATGAAACAGATATATTATTATCATTAAAATATTTTTTTGTCAATGAAAAATATGGTCTTAAACCGGTATAATTAGTTGTTGACAAACTCAATAATGAAACAGTTTCATAACCGGTATTTTTTAATGCGTCTTTCGTATATTTTGCCAATTCGGAATATGGACGTTCTCTAATTGGACGATAGATCATTCCTGCCTGACAAAATCTACAACCGGCGGTACATCCTCTTTGAACTTCCAAAGATAACCTATCTTGAACAATTTCCTTTATAGGCACCAATGGTTTTATTGAATAATTTTCTTTAGATAATGATTTAATTTTATTAGCAATAACATATTCATTTTTTTGAAAGTATTTTGGAACATAAATTCCATCTTTTGGACTTGACAAATGTCTTAAAATATCGTCACGCTTATAATTTTGTTGTTTATATTTTTTAATCTTTTCCATCAATTGAATAATTATTTCTTCACCATCTCCAATCACAAAAATATCAATAAAATCTCTAATCGGCTCGGGATTTACTGAACCTGAACCACCGGCAATTATAATTGGATCTTCTTCACCCCTATTTTTTGAAAAAATTGGTATTTTTGACAAATCAAGAATGTTTAAAATATTTGTGTAAGTCATTTCATATTGTAATGTAAACCCTAACAAATCAAATTCAGATAGTGGAGTAAGTGTTTCCAAAGAAAATAAAGGTAAATTTTCCAAACGCATTAATTCTTCCATATCAAACCAAGGTGAATAACTTCTTTCAGCAACAAACGATTTTTTTGCATTCACCAAATGATACAATAATTGATAACCATAAAATGACATTCCAATATCATAAATATCCGGATATATCAAACATATTTTTACATCGACTTTATTATGATCTTTCTTAATCATATTAAATTCACCACCGCAATATCTACCGGGTTTCCTAACTTGCGATAATATTTTATCTAATTTTAATTTATCTATTTGTTTCAATTATTTTCTCTAATCAATTAATTTATACAATTGAATTTACAAAATTACTAACTTCATTTTCCACATTTAAAATCGCATCAATATCTGCATCTTTAATTGGATCGTGCCTATTTAACATTTTTTCAACAATTTTTGGAATATCGGTAAATTTAATCTTATTTTCTATGAATAAATATACTGCTTGTTCATTGGCAACATTCAATACTACCGGATAAGTTTCACCTAACTTTAAAGCATTCAAAGCTAATTTTAATGATGGAAATTTTTCAGTATCAGGAGAAAAAAAAGTTAACTTCTTTAATTTCACAAGATCCAATGATTCCCAATTAGCAATATATCTTTCAGGATAACTAAGAGCATATTGAATAGGTAACTTCATATCAGGCAAACCTAATTGTGCTTTCACAGAGCCATCCACAAATTCAACCATACTATGAATAATTGATTGCGGATGAATTACAACTTCTATTTTACTTTGTGGCATTTTAAATAAATGATGTGCTTCAATTATTTCCAATCCTTTATTCATCATTGTTGCCGAATCGATTGTTATTTTTTTGCCCATTGACCAATTTGGATGTTTAAGCGCATCTTTTACTGTAATCTTATCAAAAGTTTTTAAATCTCTATTTAAAAATGGTCCACCGGATCCGGTTAAAATTAGCTTCTTAATATTTTTAGAATCTTCTCCTTGAATACATTGCCAAATAGCAGAATGTTCACTATCTACCGGAAATATTTCTGTTCCACTTTTTTCTGCAAGAGAATACAAATAATCACCAGCCATGACTAAACTTTCCTTGTTACTAAGTGCAATATCAACTCCGCTTTTACAAGCCGAAACAGACGGTTGCATTCCTTTACTTCCAACTATCGCATTTACAGCAACATCAACTTCCTTCAATCCTGCAATTTCAATAATTGAATTATAGCCACTCATTACTTTTATATTTAATTGCGTCAATTCGGATTTTAATAGAGAATATTTATCTTCATCGGCAATTACAACATATTTTGGTTTGAATTTTTTTGCTTGTTCAATTAATAATTCAACTTGCGTCTTTGCAGTTATGTAAATCAATTCAAATTTATCAGAATTATTCTCAATAATTTTTAAAGTATTTCTTCCTATCGAACCGGTAGAGCCTAAAATACCAATCTTCTTCATCTGATTAAATCCTCTTTTTTAAAAAATTATAATTTTATTGCCACATCAATTCCAATGCCAAAATGTCCACGACAATATTCGCCCATCAAATTTAAAAAGCCAAGTTTGATATAAAGAATTGGTACAAACTTGATGTCTTCATCTTCTTTTAAATTATAAGCGATATTGTTATTTGAAAATCGTCCATTTTCAATTCCACATTCAGCTCCACCACCAATCATCATTTTACCAAATTTTCTTTCAATCAATATTCGTAATGCAACAACTCTATTCTTAAAATTTACATTATTAATTATTCGTTTATTGAGCGAAACAGAAATATTATAATTTGATGAATCTTTTATCATTTTTTTATAATTTGCAGATATTAAATAATATTCTAACGAGTTACCATAAAAATTAGTAATTCCAAACCCGGTATTTATACTATAATCATCAAGCAAATTAATATTTGTTCCAAAAACAGGAAAATACAGATCCAATTTAGACAAATAGTTCAAATGAAAATTTACTCCCGTTTCTGTAATTTTTGTATCATAACCCATTAAATCCACCACAGCCAATAAATCTTTAGCATCATCTTTGTTATTAATATTTAAAATATTCGTATGCGGATTAGAAAGCGAAACAGAAATAAGCGATATTATTAATAAAAAACCTCCTAATATATAGAGATATTTACTGTTTTTATTTTCATTTCTAATTAAATCCATTTTACTCCGACCAGAAAGATCAAGACAAAAACAAGTCTATAAAATTATGAAACGCCTCTTTCACTATTTTTAATAAAATCAACGATATGCTTACTTTCATTTGTAAGCTGAAAATTATTTTCAATATAGTCAATAGCATCTTTGATATTATATTTAGATCGATAAATAATTTTATAAATATTTTTCAATTCTCTGATTTTTTCATTACTAAAACCACGACGTCTTAACCCGACAACATTCAATCCTTTATATTGCAATGGTTCACCAGCAACTAAAATATACGGCGGGACATCCTTTGATACTCTATAACCACCACCAATAAATGAATGTGTCCCGATCTTAGTGAATTGATGTACAGGAACCATTCCACTTATCGTAGCGTAATCCTCTATCGTAACATGACCAGCAATTTGCGAACTATTTGATATAATAACATTTTCTCCTAATAAACAATCGTGAGCAATATGGACATAAGCCATTATTAGACAATTCTTTCCAATAACAGTTTTGTTTCTATCTTTTGTGCCCCTATGAATAGTAACATATTCCCTGATAGTTGTTCCATCACCAATAAATGTATAAGTTTTTTCACCATTAAATTTTAAATCTTGGCCTATTTCACTAATAATTGCTCCGGGAAATATCTCACAATTTTTTCCAATTCTTGCTCCGGATCTGATTATTGCATTTGAATTAATAATGGTATTATCACCAATTATTACATCTTCATCTATAATTGCATTTGGAAAAATTTTTACATTATTACCCAATTTAGCGGATTTATTTATTATAGCTCTATTACTTATATTTCCCACAATTCTTTACACTTATTTTTCGGTAATTGCTGCACTTAATTTTGCACTTGCAACCAATTCCCCATCAACATAAGCCGCTGCTTCCATTACGATGAAGTTTTTTCTTTGACGGATCATTGATACTTTCAGTTGAAGCTGATCACCTGGAGTTACAACTTTCCGAAATTTTACATTATCCATATTTGTAAACATTACAAATTTACTATCAGGGTTAGCTAAAGAATTCAATAATAAAATACCTCCAGCTTGTCCCAGTGCTTCCAAAATCATTACACCTGGCATTATTGGTCTTTCGGGAAAATGACCTGTAAAATATGGTTCATTAATGGATACATTCTTGATTGCAATTATTTTGCTTTTTGGAGTAAGCTTAGTAATTCTGTCAACCATCAAAAATGGATATCTATGAGGAAGGATTTTTGTAATTGTTTCAATATCAATTGAGACAAATTTCTGTTCTTTTCTCGCCTCTAAAAATTCTTTCTGTACAAACTGTTTATTAAACATTTTTCTAATTTTTCTCACTAATTCAACATTAGAACGATGTCCACTACGAGCCGCCACAACATGACCTTGTATCGGCACTCCCAATAAAGATAAATCACCAATCAAATCTAATATCTTATGCCTAACCGGTTCATTTTTATATCTAAGTTTACGATTATTTAAGATACCTTTTTTACCAATCGTTATTGTATCTTTAATATTAAATAACTTTTTTAATTTTCTCTTTTCCGAATCTTCAATTGGTTTATCAACAAAAATTATTGCATTATCTAAATTACCACCCTTGATCAAACCATTATTTTTCAACGTTTCTACTTCACTCAATAAACTAAAAGTTCTCGCAGGAGCTATTTCATTGATGAAATTATCAGAAAGAGAATAAATAGCGTAATATTGAGTTCCAATATTTAAATCATCATCATTATACTGAACCATAAAAGTAATCCGAAAACGATCAGAAGGTGTAACATGAATATCAACTTCTTCCACCGGATCATTAAAAGTAACAGTTCTATCAATAATTAATTTTTTCCGAACTGCATCTTGTTCAACAATTCTCGCTGAAAGTAATGCATCAACAAACGGTTTGGCACTACCATCCATAACAGGCGGTTCAGGACCTGATAATTCTATTAATAAATTATCTATTTCTAACCCCGAAACTGCTGCTAAAACATGTTCAACGGTATGTATTTCATTTCCGTTAATGCCTAATTTTGTACCTCTTGAGATATCCACGACATGATCAATATCAGCAGGAATTTCAATTTGTTTTTCTAAATCTGTTCTTAAAAATCTGATTCCTGTATTAGGCTTTGCTGGTTTAAATGTCAGTTTTGATTCAATGCCAGTATGAAGTCCAATACCGAATACACATGCTTTTTCCTTAATTGTATGTTGATTTTTTACAATCATTTTTTGCCTTTCTTTAAAATATTCTTTAAACTATAATAAATCTCAGGTAATTTTCTGAAAATAGCTTCTCGTTTTCTAAAATCTCTAATTGATATTGCAGGGATTCCACTAACTACCATTCCATCTTTTACATCTTTGGTAACACCAGTCATAGCTGCAACTTTGACATAATTTCCAATATGAACATGACCATTAATTGCAGATTTCCCACCAAAAACGCAATAATCACCAATAACTGCTCCCCCGGCAATACCTACTTGCCCGGCAAATGCACAATGTTTGCCAATTTTTACATTATGAGCAATATGGACATGATTGTCAATTTTTGTTCCTTCACCAATAATTGTATTTCCAATTGATCCCCTATCAATACAGCAATTAGCACCAATTTCTACATCTTTTCCTATTATTACTTTTCCTAACTGCGGAATTTTATTAAATTTATTTTCATCAAATGTGAATCCAAATCCATCACTTCCGATAACCGTCCCTGCATGAATGATACAATTATCTTTAATTTCTACATTATCATAAACTGTAACATTTGAATAAATTATAACATTGTCACCAATTTCAACTTCTCTTCCAATAACAGAATTTGCGCCGATATTACAATTTTTACCTACTTTTGCGGTAGGATCAATCACAGCTTTCGGATGAATTTCCTTTTTCAATAATCCCCTATTAGATAAAAATAAATGACTTATTTTTGCCATTGAAGCTTGAGGATCATCGGAAATTATCAAATTATCAAACTGATCTTCTAACTCTTTTTTTACAATTACAACAGATGCTTTAGTAACTTTTAAATATTTCTTATATTTATTATTACCAATAAAAGTAATTTCATTTTTTTGGGCATTTTGAATTTCATTTACTCTATGAATAATGATGTCAGCATCACCTTTATATTCAAGCCCTAAAAAACTCCCAATTTCTGCAAGGGTCATGCTCACAAATTATTTCCTTAATTCCCTTAATACGATATTTGTTAAATCTAAAGTTGGATCAGCAAAAACAATAGATCCCTTTGATGCATCCAAAATGTAATTATATCCGTCTTCTTCGCCAATTTGTTTTAATATTTTATTGATCTTTTCCAATATTGGTCCAAGATATTCAGACTCTTTTTGATAAATTTCTCCATTATTACCAAATTTTTCCATTTGATAATTTTGGATTTTTATTTGCAATTCTTCAATTTCCTTTTGTTTATCTTTCTTCCATGAATCAGTAGCAACAAATTTTTTCTTTTCATATTCTCCCAATAATTCTTGCCCTTTTTGTTGCATTGCCTTAAATTCTTCTTGCATTTTTTTACTTTCTGTTTCTAATTTTGCCATTGCATCAACTGCTTCTTTATATTCAGATAATATCTGTTCTGAATTCACATATCCAATTTTCATTCCTTCAGCATATACCCCAGAAACAATGACGCTCAAAAATAGTAAAACAATTACAATACGTTTCATTTTAACACCCCTTTTTTATTTCATTAATTTACAAAAATATTATCTAATTTACCAATTATTTTTTATTTAAAATGCCCTACCAAAAACAAAGTGTGTTTCCCAACCAATACTGTCATCTCTTACAATATCATCAAAACCATATCCAACATCAAAACCTAACATTCCAACCATTGGCATAAATATTCTCGCTCCGACACCAACTGACCTAACCATCTCATTTAATTTTATATCTTTAAAATCATTCCATACCCTACCAGTTTCAGTAAAGCCTAAAACATACATTGTTGGATTTGGAGAAACAAGAAATCGCATTTCCATAGAATATTTTAACATCGCATTTCCTACGGCATAATTTGATAATGGGGGGCCTACTGATTGATCTTGATATCCTCTTAATGAAGTAACATAATCAACCATACTTATTCCACCCATTTGAAAATATTCTTGATATGGAATAATTGAGTTCTTATCAAATGCATTTAATAATCCCATCTCCAAATTTTGATAAAACACCAAATTTTTCACAATTGGTGTCCACCATTCTATTTTAAATTGATTTTTTACAAAATTTTCATCACCACCTAATAATCCACCGGAAATTTTTGTAATTAAACTTATTGACGAACCATCTTGAGGAAATTCCGGATGACTTCTACTATTTCTTGATATTATCTGAGTAAAACTTCTTTCCTTTGTTTTTTGACCTTCTTGTAAATATTCTTCATAAACAGAACTTTCGTCAATATCTGAATATTTTTTTCTCGATACTGCTATACTCCAATTACCTCTGAAATAACTATCAGGCCATCTAAATCTTCTACCAAACCGCAATGACACTCCAATAATGTCACTATTATAGGGTTGATAATATCTGTCCGTTTTGTTCCGTTCAGAATAATAAAAACTTGCTCCCACTAAATTCGGACGTCCCAAAAACCATGGTTCTGTAAAGCCAACACTGACATTTTGATATGAATAAGAACGACTATATTGTGTTGATAATTGCTGCCCTCTCCCACCTAAATTATTTATATCAACTCCAACACTTCCGATAAAACCATTCATTTCGCTGTATCCGATAGAGGCATTGATCCTATCACTTGATTTTTCTTTTACAGAAACTTCTAAATCAACATGTTCTTCATCATACGGTAAAATCTCCGGCTGAACATCTTGGAAATAATTAAGCATATAAGCTTCCCTTTGAGATCGTATTAACCTTTCACGATTAAAAATATCTCCAGGAAATACCTTTAATTCTCTTCGAATTACATAATCTCGAGTCCTATCGTTGCCCACAATATTAATATTTCTTATTTTCACTATTTGATTTTCTGTGATTTGTATTTTTACATTTAAAGTGTCCTTCCCAATTGGCTTTAATTCCGATACTATCTCTGCATATAAATATCCTGTATCCATATAAATACTTCTAATTCTGGCATCAATTGCTGCTTCGAAATCATCTTCTTTAAATTCTTCTCCCCTATCTATTCCGGTATTTTTCAAATTATTTATTAAAAAATCAGTATTATATTTTTCATTACCTTCAACTGAAACATCACCATAATAATATTTTGGTCCCTCTTTAAGATAAATTTTAATGGTTAATTTCTTTTTATCTTTGCTTAATTCAACTTTATCTTTTATAATTCTTATATCACGATAGCCATGATCTCGATAAAGTTTTAATAATTTATTTTTATCTTCCTTGAATTTTTCCTTATCAAATTTTCCACCAAAAAATAATTTATACCATCCCGTTTGATTTGTGCCTTTAAGAACAAGTAACTTTAAACGAAAATCACTAAAAATTTTATTACCAATAATTTCAATATCTTTAATTTTTACTTTGCTGCCTTCTTCTATATCAAAAATAATATTTATTTTATTCCCTTTTTCATCAACATTTTCTGTTGATACATCTATTTTTGCATTATAAAACCCGTCTTCATCATATTTTTCTTTTATCTTCCTAACAGATTTGTTAATTAAATGCGGAGTTATTATTTGCCCTCTGAATAATGAAATATCTTCTTTGATTTCCTTGGTTTTGTATTTCTTATTACCATTATATTTTATTTCATTTAATCGTGGGTATTCTGCCACTTTTACAATTAGATAAACACCATTTGTTGTTTCTTTATCAATAATAACTTTTATATCACTAAACAATCCTAATTGCCAAAGTTTTTTAATCCCATTTTGAATATCTTCACCTGTTAATTCTGCACCTGAAACAAATCCTGAATTTACTTTAATAATTTGTGTAGATGCTGTTTTAGCACCTTCTACACTTACATTTAATACCTTAATTTTTTGTGACTGAGCAAATCCGCCATTAGTAAAAAATATTACATGCAACACTAAAAGTATAAAAATAAATAAAAATTTCTTAATTTTTCCCATTTTTTTAAACATTATCACTATTTTTTCTTTCTCTTTTTACTTAATTTGTTCACTTGTTTTACCGAATCTTCGTTCTCTATTTAAATAATTGCCTATTGCCTTAAGATATTCCTCTTTCCTAAATGCCGGCCAATATACTGATGTAATGTAATATTCCGAATATGCCGATTGCCATAATAAGAAATTGCTTATTCTAAATTCTCCACTTGTCCTGATGACCAGATCAGGATCGGGAATATTTTTTGTATATAATTTATTGATTATTGTTTTCTCACAAATATCTTCTGATGAATATTTCCCCATTTCAACTTCTTTAGCAATTTGTTTTACAGTATTTAATATTTCCTCTCTGCTCCCATAACTTAATGCAAGAATCAACGTCAATCCAGTATTGTTTTTCGTCTTTTCAACTCCTTTTAATAAATCTTCTCTCGTCGTTTTAGGAATCTCACTAATATTTCCAATGATCTGTAACCTTACATTGTTCCTGTCTAATTCATTTATTTCCTTTTTTATTGTCCGAGATAGCAACTTCATTAGTGCATTTACTTCAATTATCGGTCGTTGCCAATTTTCTTTGGAAAATGTATATAATGTCAAATATTTTATACCAATTTCACCACTTAATTTTACTATTTCTCTAACAGAATTAATTCCCTCTTGATGTCCGGCAACACGAGGTAATTTTCTTTTACTTGCCCATCGCCCATTGCCATCCATTATTATAGCAATATGCTTTGGTAGATTTTTATTTCCCTCAATAATTTTATTTTCCATTATTTGTTAATTTTACAACTATCTAAAATTGATTATTTTTATATTGTTTGATCATTTAACTATTACAAATTCTCATCAATTGGCTTATCATAAATCAAATAAAAAGAATTGTCATCTAATGTAAAACCAAAACTATATTTCCAGCCATTAAATGTTAACATTTCATATTCGTCTTGGATATCATCTACAAAGATATGATTTATATCATCAGAAAAAAAATCTTCCTCTAATTTTTTTATATCTATATCATTATTATATACTTTAAATATTTTATGATCCCAAATTATAGAATTATTACTCGATTTTTTTTGATTTTCCTTCAATTTATCCTCTTATCTTTTTTTTCTTCATAACTGTTATTATACATAATTTCATTTTTTTAATCTACAAATACCTCTATATTATCACAACGGCTAATTTCCCTCAATTTTACATCTTGATAAAATACATAAATATTTTGTTATCACCAAATACTTATTTGTGATTTTTCATATAACTCTTAGAAATAATTCTAACATTAAACAATTTTTTTTCAACAATCAGATATTCTCCAATAGCTAACACAATAAATTCAACAATGTTCATTGTGGCCTACAAAAATATTACTGCTACACTGATATCCTTGATAACTTCTAATTTTATCCAAATAATCTCAAAACATCATTTATCATTACCAATACAATTAATCCTAACAATAGAAAAGTTCCAATCTGCTGAATTGCCATTTTTACTTTAATATTTAATTCTTTACCGATAATTCCCTCTATTATTGCAATAATAATATGCCCCCCATCCAAAGCTGGAATTGGTAAAATATTTATAAAAGCAAGATTAACGCTTAATATTGCAATCAAAGAAAACAGAGACATCATTCCACTTTTAGCCGATTCACCGGCTAATTTACCTATCATAATTAATCCACCAACATTTTTAACACTTTCTTCTCCTTTGATTAGCATTCCCAGTGAGGAAACTGTTAATTTAAACCAAAAATAAGTCGTTTTAAATCCTGATGAAATTGCTTCACCAAAACTCGCAGAATGATAATCAACTTTACCAGATATTCCTATCAAACCAACTTTTTTAATTGAGCCGTCTACCACTGTTTGTTGTAATATCGGGGTTAACTTTACAGATTTAACTTCATTAGACCTTTCATATTTCAAAGAAATTTCCTTACCGGCGAGATTGTGAATTATTTCTGACATATCTTCCCATTTTTCTATTTTATTCCCATTAACAGATATGATCATATCACCGCTCTGTAAACCAGCTTCTGCTGCCGGCATTCCTTTGGCAATCCTACTAATTATCGGATCGTTACTTATATCCGGAACGCCCGTTTTAAATGTAAATATTGTGAAAATAAATATTGCCAATAATAAATTCATTATAACACCGGCACTTGTTACAAATATCTTTTGCCACCACTTTTTCCCTCTATATTCATAAGATTCAATCGGCTTTTTAATATAATTTTTATCCATACTTTCATCTATCATGCCGGATAATTTCACATATCCACCAAGTGGAATCCAAGAGAGACAATATTCAGTTTCACCAATCTTTTTTCCAACTATTTTTGGAGGGAAACCAAGCGAAAATTTTTCAACTCTGATACCAACTATTTTTGCAGCAATGAAATGCCCAAATTCATGAATGAAAACCAATATTCCTAAAACAACAATTGTAGAAATAATATAAATCATGTTCTATTCCTTTTTTATTCTAAATTTTAATTTCTAACTTACAATTTCCATTTTCTCTTATCCGTTTCCCTAATGTACCAATTGCAACAAAGTAGCACAAATTAAAGCTGCATAAGTTCCAAGTACATATCCGGCAATTCCTAACATCACGCCAACAGAGGCCAAAGCCGGATGAAAAGCAGAAGCAACTATTGGAGCAGAAGCAGCTCCACCAATATTTGCTTGCGAACCAACTGCCATAAAAAACAACGGTGCTTTTATCAATTTCATCATACCAAGCATTAAAATAACATGAATTGAAATCCAAGTCAAACTCATTGCAAAGAGCATTGGATATTCAAATATCGCTTTTAAATCGGCACTCGCTCCAATAACTCCAATTAGTAGATATAACATAACTGTACCTAATTTAGATGCACCTGCACCTTCATAATTTTTTATTCTCGTAAATGAAAAAGCCACTCCCATACTTGTAATAATAATTACCTTCCAAGTTGAATG
>Ga0307992_1001014_pt1 | contig 16938 bp, 19 predicted proteins | sample EllFjometagen133_FD_203162 | JGI IMG/M metagenome (GOLD analysis project Ga0307992, IMG submission 203162) | Marine microbial communities from Ellis Fjord, Antarctic Ocean - #133 | ecosystem: Environmental > Aquatic > Marine > Unclassified | place: Southern Ocean | collected 2014-10-08
GGTTGGCGGAGCGCATGTTTACAATCGGCGTAACCGGCACCAAAGGCAAAACAACAACAATAGCGTTAATTAATGCCATTCTTGAGAAAGCCGGCGAGGAAACCGCCCTACTTTCTTCGGTGTATAGGAAAGTAGGGGAAAATGCCGATAAAAAAAAGTCACCAAATACAATGCCCGGACGGTGGTATATTCCGAAGTTTTTAAAAGAAGCGGCAGCCAAAGGTTCAAAATACGCGATTTTGGAGGTTACTTCTCAAGGGGTGGAGCAGTTCCGACATAAGTTTATTAACTGGGATATGGCGGTATTTTTAAATATCCATCCGGAACATATTGAAGCCCACGGGTCGTTTAAAAAATACCGGAAAGCTAAGATAAAGTTTTTCGAATCGCTTAGAGCTTCAAAGAAAAACCCCAAGTATTTTTTGATAAACGGGGATGATAAAAACTCAATGTATTTTAAAGAAGCGGCCATGAGAACATCAAAAAAGAACCGAAAAATAATTATTTTTTCTAAGGATGATGTATATAAAATGGTTGAGGAAATCCGGGAAGAAGGCAAAGCGCGTGATTGGTTGAAAGCCGACTTTAATTTAGAAAATGTGGCGGCGGCAGTCGCTTTTGCAAAGACAAGAGATATTCAATACCACATAATAAAAAAGGCAATTATAGAATATGAAGGTTTACCTGGACGCTTGGAATTTGTAGCCAAGAAACCATATTCAGTGGTGGTCGATTATGCCCATACTCCGGATTCACTTAGGGCCTTATATCGGAATCTTCGAGAGAATTATAACTTAGCCGATGATGGCCGGTTGATTTGCGTTTTAGGTTCGGCCGGCGGCGGGCGGGATAAGTGGAAACGGCCGGAGATTGGCAAAATTATGGCAAGTTACGGCGATTTGGCAATTTTAACCAGTGAAGACCCGTATGACGAAGACCCGCATCAGATTATAGCAGAGATAGAATCTGGAATTCCCAAAGCTCAAATTGCAACTTTTAAAATAATTAAGGAGATTGATAGAAAAAAAGCAATTGAAAGGGCGATTTCGAAAGCCAAGCCGGGAGACGTTGTAGTGATTACAGGTATTGGTAGCCAAGCTTGGTTTTACGGACCAAGAGGAGAAAAGATACCATGGAATGAAGCGGAGATAGCCAGGGAGATATTTGAAAGATATAATAAATTAGGAGGTTAGAAAACTCAAAACTCATTTCAAAATACAATAAATCAAGAATAATGAATAATGAACAACAAGGCATTTACATTAATAGAACTCCTAGTAGTAATAGCCATCTTAGCCGTATTAGCAGTAGCAGTCACCCTCATCCTTAATCCAGCAGAACTAATAAGACAGGGAAGAGATAGTACCCGCCTTTCTGATATGGCAACCATTGAGAAAGCCATTGGTCTTTACCAAGTTGACCAGCCAGGTGCCTGGCTGGGCACATCCTCAATCGCTTACATCTCTCTTCCAGACTCAAACTCCGACTGTTCTTCATATAATCTACTAGGCCTCCCTGACGGCTGGTCATACCATTGCGTACCATCAGCATCTTCCACTAATGTGGACGGAACTGGCTGGATACCTATTAATCTCACTCAAGCAAGCTTTTCATCCCCCCTTTCAAAATATCCGATTGACCCCGTAAACTCAGCCACTTCCTCCCTTTATTACACCTACTACGCCGGTTCATACGAACTAACAGCCAATGTGGAAAGTACCCGCTACCTTACCGAAGAAGCTGATGATGGCGGAGATCTTAGCACAATGTATGAAAGAGGCACTCACTTTAACTTGGCTGTAGTCCCTACAGCCGGTGATTGGATTACCGTTCCCGGAGATTCCACCTATAACACTGGTGACTTTAAAGTAATGAAGTATGAAGCGAAGTGTGTAACAAGCGACGGAGAACCTCTAACCATTCCCACTGATGTTGTTGGTGTTGGTGTTTATAATGTTTATGACGATAACGCCACTGCCTGCACCAGCGCTAACAGTAGAAGTATAGCCGCCACAGCTAAAGGATATCCTATTACTCGTATCTCTCATAATAAAGCTAAGGTATATTGCCAATCAATTGGAGCCCATCTCATCACAAACGATGAATGGATGACAATTGCCAGGAATGTGGAACAGATTGATGAGAATTGGACTAACGGTTCAGTTGGCTCCGGCTGTTTGTTTCGAGGGAACTCGGGAAATACCACCTGCGGATATGACGGCCCCAACCCGGACTCGGGTAATTATCGAAATGATCGAGCATCTCTCACTTTATCCAATGGAGAGGAAATCTATGACCTGGCTGGTAATGTCTGGGAGCATGTGAAAAGAGATTCAGACGATACTCTTACATCAACTGGCGAGCAACCAGATACGGCAAGCCCCACTGGATCTTTCGGCTGGAGACAATTTACTGCTATTTCAGACTGGGATGGTTTTACCAGCCAGATGGTTGAATTATCTAATACTTCCTGGGATACATCTCAGGGAGTGGGGGCGATTTATCACTGTGATGGATGTTCAGATTCAACCGCTGACCGTATTTTTCTTCGTGGTGGTTATTTGGATTCTTCGGCTTGTGCCGGAGCTGCCACGTTGGTTATCTATTGGGATGCAGAGGACTGGTCTTATGGAGATGGCTTTCGCTGTGCTTACTAAGGAAATTTGTATGATTTGAGGATGTTGAATTTCCAAAATCCACGTTATATTTACTACATACTACTTATTACTAACTAATCATGCGTTATAAAATATTATCTCACACAGCAGACCTTAGGCTGAAAGTTTTTGGCGGTGATTATGAGGAACTTTTTGTAAACGCCGCTTTAGGTTTGGTAAATATTCTTTTTGAGGATTATAAAAAACTAATTAAGCGGGCCCGGGGGCATAAGAAAATTACAATTGAGTCTGAAAGTGCAGGCACGCTTGTAGTTGATTTTTTAAATAAAATTCTTTCGGAGAGTAATATTGAGAAAAAGATTTTTCCGAGAATTAAAATTTTAAGGGTTTCACCGAAGATAGTGGAAGCCCAGCTTTTTGGAGTTTCGGTTGACCATTTTGATAAGGACGTAAAGGCAATTAGTTATCACAATGCGGAAGTTAAAGAAAAGGAGGGGGAACTGGAGACAACTTTAGTTTTGGATATATAAAATCGAGGTATTGACACAGGAGAAGAAAGGAGTAAAACTTAAGTAAGAAAGTTAGAAAGTAGGAAATTTATGAATCTTATAAAAGTAAAGAAAAAATCACAAATTACTATCCCCAAGGAGGTGCGGGAGAAACTTGGCGTTGAGCCGGGAGATTATTTCAATGTAGATACGAAGGGGGATAAAATTATTCTTACTCCTCAAATTATTTCTCCCAAAGGTGAAGTTTCCAGCCTTTCCAAAAAAGGAGAGAAAGGGTTGAAGGAGTCGCTAAACCAATTGAAGAAAGGAAAAATTTCTGTATACGAGAACGTCAATGAAATGGTGGATGTAGAATAGGCAGTCATTATAAGTTATTAGAGTAAGAGCAATGCGGAAATATAATTTTGACGTGAAAATAACTTTTACAAAGCATGCTCGGGAAAAGTTTAAGATTTTGGAAAATCACGGCTTTATTGTGAAAAAATCACAAGTTAAAGATATTCTTCAAAAACCAGATAATGTTAAGAAAAGTGATTTATTTGTTTTCATAGCTCAGGGAGCAATAAATGAAAAGTACATTTTAAGAGTTGTTTTTAAGAAAGAGAAAGATATAATAAAAGTAATAACTTTTTATCCTGTCAGAAAAGAAAGGTATTTATAAATTATGACTAAGCTAAGAAAAATTTCATATGAACCGGAGGCTGATATTTTAAGAATTGAGGTTTCGGACGGAAAAATAAGTGATGCGCTGGAAAGCGGGAATTTTGTGATGCACGTGGACAAAAACAGCAAACCTGTTTATGTAGAGGTTCTTAACGCAAGTAAGTTTTTGTTAAAATCAAACGATATAATGGTAAAGAAGTTAGTTTCAGTAAAGTAGTGTGGAGGCAACGTTGATTCTATTTTTTGAGAAATCTGCGGACGTTCAACGTCCGCAGATTGGTTTAGATGGTATAATATAGGCAATGATAAAAAAAGAGGATTTAAAGAAAATTAACGAATATATTTGGGAGATTCCCGTAGGTTATCGCTCGGACATGCGGGTGCCGGGACGGATATATGCCTCCGAAGGAATTTTGGATGATATTTTGATAATAAGTACGAAATAATATAGAATATAAGGAGATAGTAATCATTAATTATATTTTATATGAGATTTAAGAACTGTTTAAAATGTGGAATAAAAGTTTCCAAGAATTGTCATTTAGGATATTGTAATAAATGTCGTAATAGAAGCGGTAAAAATAATCCTTTTTATGGTAGAAAACATAAAAAAGAAACAATAGAAAAAGTAAGGGAAAAGCTTTCTAAAATATCTAAAGAGTTATGGCAAGATAAAAATTATAGAAATAAAGTTATTAAGGGAGTATCAAAACCTAGGCGAGAAAGTTTTAAGGCGGAACAAAGCAAAAGAATAACCCAATGGTATCAAGATAATCCAAAACAAAAAGAAATCCGGAGTAAAAAGATGAAGGAAAGTTGGGAAGAAGGAAAAATAGAACCGAATATAAATTCTATAAATGAATCTAAATTGGAAAAAGAGTTAAGAGAAAAAATTATAAAGTTATTACCAAATAGAAATGTTAGAAAGTCAACAATTAAAATAAATAAAAAATGGTTTTATCCCGACATAAGAATTGATAAAAATATAATAATAGAATTCTATGGAAATTACTGGCACGCTAATCCACGGATATATAAAAAAAATGATATTATTCATCATAATTTAACCGCTGAACAAATTTGGCACGATAATAAAAAAAGAATTAAAATTTTAGAAAATAATAGATTTAAGGTATTTATAGTTTGGCAAGACGAATATCAAAACAATGAAAATAAAACTATAAAAAATATAATGAATAATTTATGAAGGTTAGAATAATTTGTAAAGAATACAATAGAAGAAAAATGAGATTGCCGCATTTAGGATTAGCGAAGAGAGTAGTTAGAATGAAGCCGGTAGGAGTGATTAAAGGTTAGTGTAATATATAATACTTTAAATATATGCGTCCCGATAGTGTTAATCAAGATTTTATAAAAAAATGGAAACTTTAACTAATAATAGGTCATATAATAAACATCTAACCGCCTACTACGGGTATGCCTAAAAGGCACACCCTAACACTATCGGGATGCGTCCCGATAGTGTTAACCAAAATTTCAATATGAAAACAAAGAATCAAAATTACATCAGGTCGAATAATCAAAACTTAACTATATATTACGGGTATGCCCCAACAAGGCACACCCTAACACTATCGGGATGCGTTTAACATTTTATGGCGGCGCCAAGACTGTTACCGGCGCTAATTATATATTAGAAGCAGAAAACGGAGAGAAAATAATGATTGACTGTGGGTTGCTTCAAGGCGGACATTACGCTGAGAACAAAAACTTTGAAGACTTTCCGTATAATCCTGAAGAAATCGGGGCGGTTTTTGTAACCCACGCCCACATTGACCACATCGGTCGGCTACCCAAACTTATCTCAAATGGATTTAAAGGGACGGTGTATTCAACCGAACCAACCAAAGCGTTTGCCAAGAGTCTTTTGGAGGATTCGGTAGATATTTTAGCTCGGGAGGCAAAGCGGTATGGGAAACCAGGATTTTGCAGACAGGGGGATATTAAAAAATTAATGAACCAGTGGCAGGAAGTGGTATACCATCAGAAAATTACCCATGGTCCGTTTCTGGTTACTTTTTATGACGCCGGCCATATTTTAGGTTCGGCATTTATAAAAATTGAAGCGGATGGAAAATCAGTAGTTTTCTCCGGTGATTTAGGTAATTCGCCGGCGCCTCTTATAAAGGAAAGGGAATTAATACCAACGGATATTGATTATGTTTTTATGGAATCAGCCTACGGCGGGGAAAAACATGAACCAAGGGAAGGAGTGATGGATAAGTTGGAAGATATAATTGAAGCGACGGTGAAAAGAAATGGAGTGCTTCTTATCCCTGCCTTTGCGATGGAACGGACTCAGATTCTTTTACACCATATTCATGATTTAATGAGTAGTAAGAAAATTCCGAAAGCGTTGGTTTTTTTGGATAGCCCGTTGGCGATAAGAGTAACGGAAGTATATAAAACCTTCGCTGATGTTTTAGACAGAGAAACTCAGAAATTTTTAAGAGAAGGCCATAATCTTTTTGAGTTTCCCAATCTTTATAGAACGGAAACAACTGAGGAATCAAAAGCTATTTGGAAAAAAGAATCTCCGAAAATCATTATTGCCGGAGCCGGAATGTCTCAGGGGGGCCGTATTTTACATCATGAAAAACGATATTTACCCGATTCTAAAAATGCGATTGTATTTGTGGGATATCAAGTTAAAGGCTCGCTGGGCCGAAAGATTTTAGATGGAGCCAAGAAAGTTAAAATTAACGGGGATGAAATTCCGGTAAGAGCGCAGGTTTTCAGGATTTCCGAGTATTCATCTCACGCTGACCAACCTCAACTTTTGGAATGGCTCAAACCGGCGAGGTTTGATTTGAAAAAAGTATTTCTTATTCAAGGAGAGGAAGCGCAGATGGAAATTTTAAGTTCAAAGATTCAAGACAGGTTGGCGGTTGAGGTTGAAATCCCGGAAGAAGGAGATTCTGTAAGTTTGTGAACCGGTAAGCTTGTAAAAAAATGCCCAGTGAAACTTCGCTGCCGCGCCTAACGGCACGAGAAACCAAAAGTTAGCAGCATAGTTTCACCGGGTTCACCCCGTGAAATTACACTGATATCTTGCGATAGATTAGAGTAAGGTAAGGGTGTAATTTTATGGGATAGGCGTTATACTAAAACCAGTCGTGTTAATTAATTTATTAAATCAGTGAAATTTCTACGGGGATGAAGAAAAATAATATTTTTGGACCGACATATAAAATTTGCGTTTCCGGAGCGGCTGAGACCGGTCATTGTGACCCGGATGCGGTGAAGAAAGCCGAGGAAATGGGTCGTGAAATTGCCCGTCGCGGTTATGTTCTTGTAACCGGAGCGACAACTGGCATTCCCTACTGGGCGGCTAAAGGCGCTAAAGAGGAAGGAGGAACAGTGATTGGTTTTTCACCGGCGGCTTCTAAGATAGCCCATGTGAAATCATACCGATTACCTTTGGATTATCACGATGTAATAATTTATACCGGTTTTTATTACGCCGGCCGGAATTTAATTCTTATTCGTTCTTCGGACGCAGTTATTACAATCTGTGGCCGAGTGGGTACGTTAAATGAGTTTACGATTGCTTTTGAAGATGACAAACCAATTGGGGTGCTGGAAGGTTCCGGAGGAACAGCTGATATGGTTAAGGAGATAGTGAAGAAAGGTCATCGGGGACCGGGTAAAGTTGTTTTTGCTAAAGAAGTTCATGATTTATTGGATAAAGTAGAGAAAGTAATGGAATAAATAATGAAGAACTTTTTTTTGGCGGTTGGAATGATTGCCGGAACAGCTATTGGAGCTGGGATTTTCTCATTGCCTTATATATTTAACAAGCTCGGAATGCTAACTGGGCTTTTTTATTTGGTGGTTTTCGCCCTGATTTATTATTTGGTGCATTGGCAGTATGCGCAGGTGCTTCAGTCCAGCAGTAAAGAGCATCATTTTTCATATTTTGCAAAAAAGTATCTTTCGAAGTTTTGGGAAAAGATAGCTTCAGTAACAGTTATTTGCGGACTTATTTTCAGTTTAACAATTTATCTTATTCTTTCGAGAACTTTTGCGGGACTTATTTTTGGAGAGACGGGAGTGATAGTAATCATTGTTTTCTGGGTTTTGAGTTCAGTTTTGATTTTTAGCCGAAGCGCTTTGATTGGCTGGGCAGAAATAATAGGAGGTCTCGGTATCGTTTTTATTACCCTTCTTATTCTAATTGGAGGCGGAGATGGTCAAAAGGTAATCCTGCCGGCGGTGCGGCAGATAGGTTTTTGGGAAGCGCTTTTGCCATTTGGACCGCTTCTTTTTGCCTTTTCAAGCAGAGCTGCAGTTTCGAAAGTTGTAGGGTTTTATCGAAGCCTTTCCAAACGGAAGAGATTTCCTTTAAAAAAAGCAATCTTGTGGGGAACATTACTGCCGGTTTTTGTTTATCTTATATTTATTCTCGGCGTACTCCGATTGGTACCCGGTGTTTCACCGGATACGTTAGGAAGCTTAGAGGTTCTACCTCAGGGAATTCTTTTAATGATTGGAGTAATCGGACTTTTAGCCTTGTGGACTTCCTACTTTGTTATCGGCAGCAACATTTACGACATTTTAAGATTTGATATTTTAAAAAAGAATAGGTTAGCCGGTATAATTACCCTTCTTGCGCCTTTAGGATTGTATTTTTTAGGATTTAAAAATTTTATGGCGGCGGTTTTGATAACAGGCGGTTTATTTTTAGCTCTGGAGTCAATTTTTGTAACTACGATGTGGCTTAAAATGAAAGATGGCGGAGTGGCTTTTGTTCGGGTACTTCCTCTTTACCTTGTGTTTTTATTGGCAATTGTGTATCAGATATTGGGAATTTTTAGATGAAACAGTTATACTAAAAAAGATGGAAAATCTTATTCGAACATTAATGGCAGTATTTTTAATAGGATTGGTAGTGATGGCGATCGTATTTTTTAGCATTTTTGGTATGATGCCGGTTAAGAAATTAACCAAAGTTTTTAGAGAGGGAGATGAAGCAACTTCAACCGAGACGAACGAGCCGACAATTATAGCGTCATCAACAATGATTGAGGAGATGATTAAAAGGTTACTTCCGGCGAAGGAAGAAGAAACGGAAAAAGAGGAAGAGGAACCGGTTTATCAGCCGGCGAAGCCGACTGAACTAAAACTAAGGTGTGATTATAATTTAAACATAGAAGGAGGAGAATTTTCACCGGCGATATTGGAAGTTAATAAAGGGGAAGAATTGAGAATTAAATTAATGTCGGCTGATAAATTTTACACAATAAAAATCCCCGCTTACGGATTATCTCAAACGGTTGGTCCCGGAGGCGAAAAACTGATTGCTTTTCAAGCTTTGAGTACAGGCGAATTTCCTATAGTATGCGAGGGATGCAATGAGGATTTTGAGGCAAAATTGATTGTGGAATAGCCCCCGTGGTTTAATGGACCCCGGTACTAAAGACGCCCTCATAGCTCAAAGGATAGAGTACTGGTTTCCGGAACCAGTGATCGAGGTTCAAGTCCTCGTGAGGGCACATAGGCATCTTAGTACGGGGCAGGCAGAACAAGGGTTCGACGTGCCCCGTGAAATTTGGAAAATTTTATCGGGGTTCCTGCCGGGGGCACGAATTAGTAATCAGTAAATAAGAATTAATAGATGGAAAATAAAATAAATATAATAGAGGATCTGGAGTTTAGAGGGCTTATTAATCAGTCTACTGATCTTGGTGTTTTAAAAAAGGCGCTTGAAAAACCAATTACTTTATACGCCGGATTTGACCCAACAGCCGACAGTTTGCATGTGGGCAGTCTTTTGTTGGTTCTTACGTTAAGGCGTTTTCAGGAAGCCGGACATAAACCGATTGTCTTGGTTGGTGGAGCAACCGGTCTTATCGGTGATCCAAGCGGGAAGACAGCCGAGCGGCCGTTAAGCCCTGCAAAAAAAGTCAAAGAGTGGGCCGGTGATATTAAAAATCAACTGGAACAGTTTCTTGATTTTGGTTTTGATAAAGCTCAGCTTGTTAATAATTATGATTGGCTGAGCGAAATGAAAATAATCCCGTTTCTTCGGGATATCGGCAAGAATTTCTCGGTGAATTCAATGATTGCCAAAGAATCGGTGAAGAAACGGCTTGAAACCGGTATTTCCTTTACTGAATTTAACTATCAAGTGCTTCAGGCCTGCGATTATCTTAATCTTTTTGAAAAATATGGTTGTCGGTTGCAAATTGGAGGCAGTGACCAGTGGGGGAATATCACAGCCGGAGTTGATTTAATAAGGAGAGTGAAGCGAGAGGAAGTGTACGCTCTTTCAATACCGCTTGTTACCAAAGCGGATGGGACAAAATTTGGCAAGACCGAGACAGAAACTGTATGGCTTAGTTCGAAAAAAACCACTCCTTATGAATTTTACCAGTTTTGGATTAATATTGACGACCGGGAGGTGGTAAAGCTCTTGAAGTATTTCACTTTTTTATCCCAAGAGAAAATTGAAAAACTTGGGCAGCAAGTCAAAGATAACCCGGCAGAACGGGAAGCCCAGCGAGTATTAGCTCGGGAGGTTACGGAAATTACTCATGGAAAAGAGGCGACTGCGAGAGCTGAAAAAATATCAGATGCTTTATTTTATGGAAATATTAGAGAGTTAAACAAAGAAGAAATTAAAGAAGGATTTAAGAATGTTTCTTCATATGAAATTAAGAATAAGAACGAGTTGGAACTAGTAGAACTTTTAGTTGAGGCCGGAGTGGTTTCTTCGAAGCGCCAGGCAAGAGAGGATATTAAGAATGGGGCAATTTATATAAACGGAAAACAGGAGATGGATACCGGTAAAATCTTGCAGTTTTCAGATAGGTTGTTTGGGGAATATATAGTTATTCGCCGCGGCAAAAGATCTTATTATGTTATTAGGTGGTATTAATATTTTGGATTTTTAAAAGCGGGCTTGAAAGCCCGCTTTTATTATCAGTGTATTTACTATTCTTATTTATTTCTTCGTCTTAATAATTTTGTCTATTATTCCGTATTTTTTAGCTCCATCGGCGTCTAACCAAAAATCGCGGTCGGTGTCTTGCTCAATTTTTTTGAGAGGCTGGTTAGTATGACCGGCAAGAACATGATTAATTTTGTCCTTGATTTTCATAATATGCTTGGCGGTAATTTCAATTTCAACAGCCTGACCCTCAACCCCACCCATTACTTGGTGGAGAAGAATTTCAGCATTAGGAAGGGTAAGACGTTTACCCTTTGCCCCAGCGGCTAAGAGAACCGCGCCCATTGAACCGGCTATACCAACGCAAATTGTTGAAACCGGCGATTTAACGTATTGCATGGTGTCATAAATTGCCATGCCGGCAGTTACCGAGCCGCCGGGAGTGTTTAAATACAATCTAATGTCTTTATTAGAATCCTCATCATCAAGAAAGATTAGTTGAGCAATTATGCTGTTAGCGGTTTGGTCGGTGATAGGACCGCCTAAGAAAATTATCCGTTCCTTCAAAAGACGGGAATATATATCATATGCCCTTTCTCCCCTCGGTGATTTTTCAATTACAGTTGGAATTAAATTCATAATTTTAGTTTATGGTTTGCTATAAATTCATTAAAACGTAGGGAAAGCGGGAAGTCAAGCCCGTTAATCTATTAGACCAACAAGGTTGACAATCGTATTATATCTTGATATACTTCAAGCAGATATTTAAAAACTAAAAAAGAAAGGAGTTCTGAAATGAAAATGTTAAAAGTTATCTTAATTATTTGCGCTTTCTTAACCGCTTGTAGTGTCACTAAAACCCCCGTGGAACCGTTTAATAAGGATTCACTAATTAAAGACATAGATGAAATACCGGAAGTAGCCCAGTTATATAAAGCTTCTTATGGAAATATTTGGGAAGCTATGTTGGTTACTGTTCAAGAAATGGGAAATCCACTGCAAACCGTTAATGAGAAAGATGGTGTTCTTGTTACCAACTGGGCGCCATTTTACGATGGTTTATTCGTTGTCCGTAGGGATTGTTTTATAATTCACGTGACGAAACAAGCCGGTGGCCGAGTTGAAGTGAGAATTAAAAGAGCGGTACAAGCTGTTAAAAAGAAGAGCAGGTACGCCCTTTGTACAGATGGAGAAATTGAGACATGGATGCTTCACCGAATAGAGCAAAAGTTGAAATAAATTATTAATCCCTCACATATATATGTGTGAGGGATTTTCTTTTAACTCAAAAAACGATTTCTAACGGGGTTTAGTATTCAATTAACTTTATTTCTTCGGCAACTACTTTTTTATCTGTTCTTAGGTTATTTTTAGTTTGAATTGCGATTTGTTCTCCTTCGCACAAGTCGGATATTTCAAGCTTTGTTGTAGTCGGGCTGCCGTCAGTTTGAGGGTTTGTGTAGTCAATTTTTAATATCTCCGTTTCACTGCCAACGGTTACAAATTTTGTCATTTTTTTGTGGGCCGAACCGTCAGTGTGGGGAAGGTAATCATCGGGGTCAATTATTTCCAAGGTGATAGTGGCTCCATAGATACCTTTGATTATGCCGCCGGCGCTGCTTATCACTTCGGGCGGTTTCGGGTATACCTTATCAATCAAAGCTCCAAGTTCGCCTTCAACTTTTTCCCCACCAAGTTTTTTGCCGGCAAAAAATCCAAGAAGACCCATACCAAAAATTACTATTAAAACTAATAATATTGTGGTCTTTTTCATAAATTGTCTTTAACGAGTTTTATCCATCTTATTATACAACAATATTTATAAAAGTTTTATATGGGCTGTGGATAAAGTGTTATGAGGGCATCGGATACTCCTGTAACCTTGTTTAAAAGCATGGGCTTTTTTATTTAAACAGCATCAGTTAGATAATTAGAATTTATTTTAATATGGCATTTGTCTAATAAGGTGACGGCCGTCACCTTATTAGACAAGTTTAAAAACGAGCAGTTAGTTGAATAGTTAGATAATCCAGAATGTTTCGCGTCAATTTTTTGCCAAATTGGAAAAATCATCTCAGAACTCGCTCTGGATGTGGGTTCCCAGCACCTGATTTTAGGGAACTGCCCCCTTTGGAAATCCCCTTGAGAATATTTATCCAATAAAAAAGTAGCCATCGATTAAGATGGCTACAAATATCAAAGATTAGTGATCATTCCAATGCCAGTCATCGTGAGGAATATAATTCCTATCTGTGTTAGCAGGATTTTTTTTCTCGGCTTCAACCGTCGCAGTTATTCCGGAGAGAATGTTTGTGCCTTTTGGTACCACACTCTCTTGTGTCTCTACTTTCACAGCATTCACACTAGACCCGCAGTTTTCCATCCGCGCTTTTATAGCGGAGCTCTTTGATTTCGGAATTACAATTTGCGCTTCCATAACAAACCTCTTTAATTTTTAAATTACAATTGTCAAGTTCTGGATTTTCCAGAATCTATATTAAATATATTATAAATTGTTTTCTTTGTCAATATCTTCGCTCTCGGCAGTTTTGTTAGTTTGATATTTTGATTTATTTGGTTAATGAGAAACAACTCAATGGATTACGCTGTTTCTTTTGGGTTTATTTAAGTTTTTATTACCCTAACTCTCGTAATATTGAAACTTTTAGCATCACAAATATTGTATAATAGGGTTTTACCTAGTTGAAATATTACGGTCTAACAGGTAAGATTTCAACTGTGACGAGCCGTAGTGTGATGACAATACTCATTATTTTGGAAACACGTAGCCTAAGTTCAAAAAATCAACTTTTACCACTTTAATTTTAAAAATAGCAAAAAGTAAACTTGAAATATGAAAATAAAGTTCAAAATTTCAAAATTAGCAAATCTATTCTTCTTTATTTCAAATTTATCCGAATGGAGCCCATACTGTAGAAAGAAATATAACCAGGTTTGGTTGAAACGCAACCCCCTCAAACGAAACGAAAAAGAGGCGTTAGGAAATATTAGGAACGCTCTTAAAAAACACAAGAATATTAAGCGTCATTTCTTCAAATCCGAGAAAGAGGTGTGGCGTGGTGTATCTCAGCAATTAACTGAAAAAGAAAAGGAAACCTTGCGTTTCTCATTGAAAATCTTTTTGCCTCGTTTCGAAAAACTTTGGAACAAAAGAGAAAAGGAACTGTACCAGATATCGAGGGTATTTTCCAAAAAATCTCTATTAATAAATAAATCGCTCAAGGTGCTTAAATTTTTATATGCGCCTCGAAGCGTTCCGGAATCTGTAACTATTTTTCTTCTTATAAATCCCATAACCGAGCATCTTGTGGGAGGAGGAGGGAAAATAAGCTCACAAGCTATTGTACTTGAATGTTCTCACATTACAAAACAAAATAATCCCCACCATTTTTTCTCTCGTGTTTTGCTCCATGAAATAATTCACATGGCGTATGAAGACCGTGTAAAAAAAGTAATAAAGAGATATCTTGACAGTAGGAAATTTAAAAATATTGAACCTACTCTACGCAAATCTGCTGTATACAAAGAAACGAGATCTTTTCTGGGTACCATTAAGGAAATGGTTGCGGTTTCGCTATTACCGGAAGGATACCTAAGTGAATATCTATTCAAGACAAATATCAAAAAGAGCCTTCTTCGGCGAAAAAGTGTACGCAATAGGAACCTTGAGCACACATACTATGATTTAATGCTTTTTGCGGTCTGGGAACTTTACCCAATTGCCCGAGAATACTATATAAAAAAGAAGAGAATAGATGTCCAATTTATTGAAGAAGCCGCAGAGGTATGGAAAAACTTCTATCATGCCAATCTTACAAAATGGAGACCATAACTAAAATAAAAGAGGAGCGTCTACTAAACGCTCCTTTGAATTAGTTTACTATCTACTGCTGAAGCAATGTGGCTAAACATAGCTTTACGAGCCTCGCACATTGTACTCGGATATCTCTCAAGATTTCCCTTAAATGAGTAACGCGAGCACCCACCGTGGCAGAGTGATAGCCATTTGCAGTCCAAACAATTTTTCGGAGGAGTTGTAACCGCTTGGGTAAATAGTTGATAGGGTTTGTCAGTAACAATTTCGGATAGATCCTGCCTTAAAATATTCCCAAAAACAAAATTTTCTCCCAAAAAAGTATCGCAAGGGACCAAATCCCCATTGTAATTCACCTTAACGTGGCGGTAGCAACTATTTCTTAGGTGGCATACCGAGGGTGTTCCTCCTAATAACCAACGAAGGACATCGTCAAAAAATCCGATGGAGAATACGGCATTATCCTTTTCAAACCAAAGGTCGAAGAGAGTATTCATAAAGTGAGCATATTCCATCGGGTTAATTGCAAAGGGATTCTCTCCAAAACAGGGATTGAATTGTGACGATGTGAAGTTTTCTTCTATCATGAACCGGTAAAGATTCTCTGCATAGCCCATTGCGCTTTTTGTGATGGTGAAGATAACACCAAAAGGAATATCAAGTTTTCTTAAATTATTAATTCCTTTCATGGCTGACTTAAATGATCCTTTCCCGGAAGCATCAACGCGATGGAGATCGTTCAGCCATTGCGGCCCATCAATACTGACTCCTATTTTGAAATCGTGCGATTTTAGAAATTCGGCGCAGTTAGAATCAACAAGAGTTGCGTTAGTTTGCATACGGTTTTCTATAATCTGATCAGGGGATACCTTCATTTTCATTTCGATGCGGTAAGCGTCCTCAAAAAATCGTAGGCCACGCATCAGCGGTTCACCGCCATGCCAACAAAAGCTGATAAACCTAGGATAAACTTCAACAAATTTGCGAATAGTTGCTTCAAGGACAGATTTCTTCATTAAAGTAGGAGAGGACTGGCGAATGTTATGACAATAACAGTATTTACAAGAAAGATTACAAGAAGCCCCAGCTGGCATCACGGTTGGTCTTAATTGTAGCTTTTCCAAATATTTCACAACCTTAGCTTTCATAATAAACTCCTTTCTTTATTTAGTTTTTAAATTTCTGATCAAAGCATACTAGAACTTGGTGTGATTGTCAATTCTGTGTACAAGATGAGTATCTTCCTAACACTTCAATATTATTATTCAAAAACTTTACTGGCGGCTGGCCGGACTATTAGTAAAGTTTTGTAAAAACTAAGATTCTGTAAATTCTATTACTATACATGACACGTGAACTAGTACATCAGGCTTGACGGTTGGGTTAGGTTTTGATATAATCCAAGTAGATATTTAAAAACTAAAAAAGAAAGGAGTTCTAAAATGAAAACGTTAAAGATTATTTCTAATTGTATTATCTTCATGATTTTAACATTGTTAATTTCATGCGAGAAAGAATTGGAAGGAGATACCACTCCTCCACAATTAGTTTCGGTAAGTCCCGCTGATGGGGCTACAGAAGTTTCAATTTACACTACAGTTACAGCAAAATTCAGTGAACCTGTGATTGTGAGTACCTCAAGTTTTTATCTTACGGAAGCTGAGTCTTCTATATCAGTAGAAGCTGAAATTTCTATAGAGAAGAACAAGGTTACTCTTACTCCTGCTGACTCACTTCAGTATGGTACTGAATACATTGCTCATCTTAGTGATAAGATTAGCGATGTTGCGGGTAACACGCTTAAGAAAAGCCATGAATGGAGTTTTACTACTACCTCAGCTCCTGATTTGGAACCCCCTCGGATTGTTAGTATTTTGCCTAAAGAGAACGCTGAAGAAGTTTCAGTTGACACTGTAGTCGTAGCGGAATTTAGCGAACCCGTGGTTGTAGATACTTCAAGTTTTTATCTTACTTGGGTGATGGGTTCATCCGAAACATGGGTAGAAGCTGAAATTTCTATAGAGAAGAACAAGGTTACTCTTACTCCTGCTGACTCACTTCAGTATGGTACTGAATACATTGCTCATCTTAGTGATAAGATTAGCGATGTTGCGGGTAACACGCTTAAGAAAAGCCATGAATGGAGTTTCACTACCGAATCCCTTCCCTTAATTGTTAGTATTTTACCTGAAGAGAATGCTGAATGGGTATCAATTAATACTAAAGTTATTGTAGAGTTTAATGCTCGCTACCGTGGCTTTACCCCTACCTTTGTTTCTATTACCCTTGCTCATTTTTCTGAGACTGTGGAAGCAACTGCTTATGGAAGCTGGGGAAGTTACTCAGGCGAAGCTGTTTTAACTCCTGTGAATTCGCTCCAGTATAATACTAAATACACAG
>Ga0307992_1001015_pt1 | contig 16920 bp, 2 predicted proteins | sample EllFjometagen133_FD_203162 | JGI IMG/M metagenome (GOLD analysis project Ga0307992, IMG submission 203162) | Marine microbial communities from Ellis Fjord, Antarctic Ocean - #133 | ecosystem: Environmental > Aquatic > Marine > Unclassified | place: Southern Ocean | collected 2014-10-08
CATCAGAAATACTAAAATCAAATCTAGGATCAATATATTGCCCATCAGCATCATATAACCAAGATTTAATACCAATAATTGGTTTATCATCTTCGTCTTTTATTGAAACAATAATATTTGAAACATTACTTATAGTTATTTTTTCTAAATTAAAAGTATATATGTTTAATGAATTAGATACTGACATTAAATTTCCAGGAATGTACCCTTCTGCTGCTACTTTAAGTGAATAATTTTTATTAGTATCTACATTAAAAATAAAACCTTCATGAAGTTGTCTATCTTCAACATTTTGATTTCCATCTAAAAGTAAAGTAACAATAGGATTTGTAGAAGCATCTAAAACAATACCTGTATCTCTATCTTTTACAAAAACAGTTATTTCATTTAAAATAATTTCTTGATTTGTATCTGGATCAATAACAGGACTAATTCCATCTCCAGTATCAATCATATTAATAGTAATTTCAGACATTGCATTTTTTATAACAATTACATCTTCTTGTGATGCTAAATATCTATTTTGAACATCTGTAGCTTTAACAACATAATCACCAATAGGAATAGAATCAAAAGATCCAACCCCAAAGTTTGATTGAATTGTTTTTATTGAACTAACAGGATCATCAACTGAGAATATTTTTAAAGTAATTGAGTCTTCAATATAATACTCTCCACTCATTAAAGAAACATAAGCAGATCCAACTTCTAAAGAAATTTCTTTTGGACTTAATCTAATGATTGAATCAGACATTTTTATTGGAATACTTGTAGCATTATATTTATCACTTACTACATTTGCATAAAGAGTTTTACAGCTTGAAGGAACTTCTAAAGACACAGAACCATCAACTGTTTCTATTGATGAAGGTGTAATTACATCTCCATTATCACAAATAATAGTTACACTTAAAGCATCTTTAATTTTTTGTTCAGTTAAAGCATCTTGAAAATATACAATTTTTGGAAAATTAACTGGAATATTTAAAAGACCGATTATAAAATTAAAAGTTTGTCTATCAAAAATTAGTTCTTGTTCATAATAGTCATAACCTTCTTGTTCAACAATAAACAAATAAGAATTATTTTTATTTAAGGTGATTTTAAAAGAACCAGCAACATTTGTAGTATAATTATTTGTAGTTCCGTCTGATATGTTTCTAAGTTTAAAATCAAAATTACTTAAAATATTATTTTCATTATCAGCAAGCCTTAAAGTTACATCAATGTTATTTGATTTTAATGAACCTAAACTTGAACCAAAAATTAAATAAAGTACTATTAAAATAATTAAAATGAATAAAAAAAAAGAAGTTAAAGGATACTTTTTATCTAAAGGACCTGTTATTTTCTTAATTGGAATTCTATTATCTATCCCTGTAAGAATATTTTGCCATGTCTCTTTAAAACTCATAAAAATCACCCTGTGTTAATAATTAATTTATTATACATCCATCGTTGTTTTCAATCCATATAGTTTGTGATTCACTTGATAGATCTCCACCGAATAATGGTTCTGATACTGCAATAGGATTATAATATATTTTTAATGAATTACCAGTGTAATCAATACATGCTTTCTTTTCATTAACAAGATTAAAAATCTCACTTACAAACTTAATATCATTTTCTAAAATATTATTAAGTATAACAGAGTTTGATCCACTTGTATTATCTTTTGTAAAAAACAATGCTGAATCATCAGCTGAATCTTGATATAATACACTTTTACCATTACCTGTTTTAAAATTACTTGGAGTGTATAAAACTGTTCTTAAATAAACATTTCCATGTCTTGTAATATTCTTTGCTTCCCATTCAACACCATAAGACACTGCTTGACTTGGAGTAATTGGTGCAAGTCTTGATGAAAGTGCATGTACATCTGGTCTTTCAAGATAAGCTTCTTGTACTGATATTCCTGAAAAGTCAAGACAATTACCAATACCTGTCCATGGAACTAAAGTTCCTGAAGTAAGTGCTGGTTCTCCACCTTGATTTTGTGGTCCACCAATATCAAGTTTATAGAAACTATAAGCATCATTTGCTTGATTAGATACTTTTAAAGCAACTGGAGTTGCTCTTGATGGTATAAAATAAAGTTCTGGATTTGTTTTATTTTCAGATAAATTAATACTAAGTAACATACCTCTTGTTGAACCGTTATTTAAGAAAGAAAATTCATTTGGAAGACGTCCATATTCCTTTACACTTACAGTATTAATTGTATTTGATTGTGTAAAAGGTTCTGTTCTTAAATATTGACCAGTTGCAGTTTCAACAATTGTTACAATATCTCCAGTAAAATCAATACCATAACCTTGTCTTGCGTTATCTGAATCAACACCTACAAGTCCATCAAATGGCATATAATAAAGAGGAGAATCTCTTTCTGGTGAAATTTCTCTAGATAAAACTATATCTACATTTCCTGTAATATTGCCAGCATCATCAAACAATCTCCATTGATCGTCAAATGTTACATCTAATAAAACATTATATCTTCCAGGACCTTGTAAAATAAGTCTTCCTGATTCTGAATCCATTGTTGATTTAAAATTAAAATTATTAGATATAAAATATTTATAATATTTTTCAATATAATCTGTTGGAGCTGCAGTTATTGTAAATCTATAATATCTATCAAAATCTGATTTAAAATCATCAGAATATCCATCTTTCATTAAATAAGATCTAAACTCAACTAATGAAGTATCAATCTTTGTGTTCTTTGAATATAAATTTAAATTCCTTGAAATCTTTGGTAAATTACAAACTTCTGAATTTGGAGTAAATATGTTTTCTAAAATATTATCCAATTCTGAATCTACAATACTATATGGGGTATCCAATATTAAAACTGCAGAAACTTTTAAACTTGTAGTATCATCTAAAATTATTCCAACATCAAATGATTCATTTCCAACATAAACTTCATTATTAAAATCATTTATATTTAAAGTAATTAATTTTGATTCAACTTGAACATTATTTTTATAAACTGTTAAACTTAAATGACCATATGGAGAAGGAGATATATTTTTATCAGCATTATTAAAACCACCTTCTATTCTATAATCAACAGCAATATATCTATCATCATAACTTGAATTTAAAATAGTTAGACCTAAGTTATCTGTTGCAGAAACTAAATTTTGAGTAACACCTGGTGTTGGACAAGTGAAATCTCCTTTATTTGTTTGAACAAAATCATCTATTTCTTTTAATTTATTTAAAAGTTCAATTGAGAACTGTGTTGAATCACAAAAGATTGATTGTTTATCAGCTTCTCCTGTTAAATCAGCATCACACCAATTAAGAGTATTTACATACTTATCTGAAATTAATTGTACCTCTTGATTATATCCAAAATCCCAATTAAATGCAATCTTTGGTAATATTTCTGAACCTGTTTGTCCTAAAAGCATTCCACTTTCAGTAACACAATTAACTTGATCAAGATTAGTATTATCAAGCACATCTCTTGTATAAGAATTAAATATTAATTTAAATGGTTCAGTTACAATTTCATCTTTTCTATTATCATTTATTATTTTTAAAAAATTATCATTTCCACTTAAAACTCTACTAATTTTTATTAATGGAGTACCTGTTGAAAAAGGTGAAGCTAAGAAAGTTAACCAATCTCCACTTAAAAATTTACCATTAAATATATCGTTTGGAGTTAAACTATAACTAATATCATTTATATATGTTGATTTAGGATATTTAACAACAAAATTTCTATATTCGTATTCGTTTTCAATAGTTTTTGCAGGATCTTCAAATAATATTTCTCTTTTTTGAATATCTAAAACATCATTATTTGAATCTAAAACTTGTGTTAATTTTGTTTTGTCAGCAAGTCTAAATGTTGGTGAATTGCTACCATTATCTATTTCTATTAAATTTTTAACTTTTATAAACTGTGCATCAAGAACATTTTTATCTGTTAATAAAATATTTTCATATGGTAAATAATCGGGTATATCCTTTGCATCCAATTTATTAACATATACAAAATCTTCAACATGTTCAATTGTATAATCTTTAATGTCATTTGAAATATTTACTTTATCTCTATCAAGCGCAAAATTAATTTCAACTTTTGATAATGAACTAAAAGTTTTAAATGCTGAAAAAGCACCTACTAAAATTCCATGAACAACAGGACTTAATCCAAATACTTTGGTTAAAAGACCACCTCCAGAACTAAATAGTGAATCTACTAATCCCTTTCCAACAGCTTCTGTAGCATCATCATTGCCGGGTGCAGCTACAGGCACGCTAATAAAAGAAAGCATTAGAGTTATCATTAATATTATTCCTAGGAATTTAGTTTTATTTTCATATTTCATATATTTTACACCTTTAATTTCATAAAAGTTTTTTTTAATAAATTTAATTATTTATATGAACAACATGGTTCATAAACCCCATGACTTGTATTTGAACATGCATTAAAAGTTGCAAACACTTTTCCAGTTTCAATTTGACAACCTCTTGCTCTATCAGTTCCATCACATCTATAGACATATTTATCTCCATTTGGTTTAATACTAAATGAAGCATCACAAGTCTCACTTGTGTTATCCAGAACTTCTAATAAATTTAAAGCAACAGCAGCTTCATTTTTATAAACGTCTAAATTATCTTGTAATTTAGATGATGTATTAAATTTTGTTGCAGCATTGTTATATGCCCCCATAGCACTATTCCAAGAATTTTCAGTATATTCTGACGCACTATAATTAGTGCCTGAAAAAGACATACTTTCTGCGCTTGCAAGAACTATTTCAACAGCATCAAAAGTCTGAGCAGCAGGGGATTTACTCACAAGTTTTGCAATCAAACTATTTAATTCAGTATTCTCTGCAACAGTAATACTTTCTTTATCTTTTAAAGAATTTGCCTTAGTAGCAAATGCAATCCAATTATTATCTGCTTCATAACTAGCAGCTAAATAACTAGTTCCATTAACACTATACCCATCAGTAACAACATCTACTGTATATGTACTTGAATTATTTGGTGTTACTGGATCAGTTGAAGGATAATCTGATTTAAATTTATCAAAAGCTGATTTTAATGAATCATAAGCAGAATCTCTTACTGCAATATCAGTACCTGCTAAAGCGTCTTTTAGTTTTTGATTTAATTCATTTAAATCTATCCAATCTTTATATTCTGAAGAAGTAGAATTTGTAAAAACTAATTCACCATTCTTTCTTATAGTAGTAGGGCTAGTATAAGTTTCAACAAATGTATCAACTTTTTTTACTAACGCCTTTTCATCAATATTTTGAGGATTTGATGTTACTGAATTAACTCCAGAAGCATCACTATTTTTAAGTGCAGTTTCAAGTGCTACACTAGCTTCTTTAATTTCCCCCTTATCTCCAGTTGCAATTGCAGTTTTTAAAAAAGCTGCAGCAGCAATAACTTTTGAATCTGTACTTTTTTCTACACTATCAAGTAAACTTTGAGCCTTATCTTTACTTGATGAAAACAACTTACCTTGCAAAAGAGCAGATAAAGTTCCAGATAATAATCCGTCTCTTAAAAAAGAAACAAAAGCCATTTGCCACTTAGCATTATCAGCAACTTTGAATGTTCCGTTAACTTCTGTACCATAACATAAATTGATTATGTTTGTAGTATCATAGGCAGCAGCATTCATCATAAGGCCTGTATTTTCAGAATAATCTGATCTATATAAATCAAACTCATATCTTTCAAGATCAATACAATAATCTTGAGGTCTTACATAAACTTTTATTTTTTTAATTAAATTTTCTGTTTGTCTAGAGTCAGTCATACCACTGTATACATTTAAGATATATGCACCAGGTGTAGCACCCATAGATTTCACAGTAACATTTTCACTTGTGCCTGATGCAGGAACTGTAATTTCGTTTCTAGGAGTTACAATTAAACCCTTACAATCATCACATGAAAGTCTATAGGTTATATCAGTAGGACATGCTTTATTTTCAATAGTAAATTCATCAGCAATTTGTCCAACATTTAAAGTGTTCTTTGAAAATACAGCACAATCTCTAAGATTTGTAACATCAATTTCAAATGCAACTTCAGTTAATAATTCTTGGTTTCCTGTTCCAGTACTGTTTAAAGATCTAAATTGAATTGTTCCTTTTACAGTTCCTTTCATTCTACCAATTGGTTCGTATTTTAAAATAACAGGATAACTTCTATCTCTGTCAAAAGTATCTAAAAGATTTCTATAGTTACCATGTGTAAGTTCTACAAATCTATTATCTATACTAACTACAAATTTACCTTGAGGATTAGATTCAAACAGAACTCTTGCTTCAAGACCACCTGATAAAGGCATATTCTTTCCGTTAATTGTACAAGTGTTATTAATCATAAATGTAGTTTCAACTGGTTTATCTAAAGATACTTCTTTCCAGAAAGTATTAGATACTGCAAGACAATTTGCATTATCAAGCATTCCATCAAATCCAATATTAATTGTTATTGGTATTTCAGTAACCCATTTATTATCTCCACTTGCAAGAACAATACTAAGTCTTGATGATAAGTTTTGAACTTCACTAATTGTTTCTGCTCTAGGATTTAAACTTATTTTTAATGGTATTTGTTTTGAAGAATCTGTGTTATCAGGAAAATCTGAAAGTGTATCAAATCCTTTCACAACAGTTCCCACACTATTTAATAAATCATTATTTATGCTTAAAACATCTACAACAGTTAAATTTTTACCTTTTATTTCTAAACTTTCAATTGTTAAGTCAATTGGTGAAATATTACTTATTGTAAAGTTTTCTGTTTTTTGTTTTTCATTAAATATATTTAATGAATATGCTAATTTTTTAGGTGTTATTTTAAATAATTTATCTGTTGCTTTCATATCTGTAATACTTGTTTCGTATTCAGGAGAAGTAACATAAACATATATAACATCATTTGGGCCTTGTGCAGGGATTTGACTAACTGTAATTTCTCCTGTTACAGGTATTGGTAATGGACCTTTAATAATGTCTTTAAATTTATCTTTAATAGTTACAGTAGCATCTCTTACTGGAAGTAAAGTTGATGCATCTTTTTCTTTAATCAATAAATTAAAATTTTTACCTGATGGAATTATTTGTGGATCAACTGTAACTTTGAATGTTTTATCAGAAGACACATCAATAAATAATTGATTTACAAATTTAATTTTTTGATCAGAAATAAACTTAATTGAAAGATTTCTAGTACCTTTAAGTTTAGGCATAAATGTTATTTCACCAGTAACTTTTTGTCTTTGTAAAAGTTGAGTTATACCAATATCAAACTCATAGGCAATTGGATTACTTTCCTCATATACTCCACCATTAGGTAGTATTATTTTTATGTTTTTAAAATCAAGTCCTTCATCTATATTTTCTAATATAAATCTTGAAGATAAATATCTTGATTCTGGTGAATTATTTGTTAATGTAAAAGTATATTTATATTTTTTATTTGGTTTTGCTCCAAAACCATCTGTTACTTCATATCTTAAATCATCTAAAGTGTCAACTATATTTGAAGAAAAACAAAAATCTGTTGAACAAATAAGTTCGTCACCAACACCATAGGTCATACTTTCATAAACATCATAGTATTCTACATTTTCATTAGGACCTAAATACTCACTGTATGTTTCATAATCATCATTATTATTAAAACCATAACCTAATGCAAATATTTTAATTTCCTCACCAAATGCAGCAATATCTTTAACATTTATTGTTGCTGCAATTTCATATGAGTTATAGAAACCTAATATTCCAGAATAATCTATAGGTCCTTTTTTTAAAGTTGCTTGAACCCATTTAGAATTACCTTCAGTTGAACTATCATCATCACTAAAACCTTCACTTTCATGAGGAGCATTTAAATTAAATTGTGTATATTTTAAAACACTATCAATATATGGTACATCAATATTTTTAATGAAAATATTATCATTTTCAATCATTGAACTTGTACCTGTTCTTAACATAAAACCAATTTCATCAAAACTATCGTCACCAGTTCTATTTTGTGGAACTAAAAAATTGTATCTAACTTCATAGTCAGTACCTGCTGTAAGATTATCTTTAACTTCTTGCCCTTCTTTATATATTCCTACAAAAACCATTCTTGGTTTTGTGTTAGAACTATTTTGACTAAATAAAGTTACATTTAATTCTGCATTGTTAGTTGCAGTTACTCTTATAAATCTTGATTGAGTTTTACCATAATCTCCTTCTATTCCAGGAGAAGCCACAACATAATAATCGTTATCAGCATCAAGGAAAAATTCCATAGTTCCTTGTGAGTTTGTAAGTTCGCTTTTTATTGGTATTGCTGGCATAAAATTATAATAACTAAATCTATCATATACATCTACTCTTGCATATGGTACTGGGTTATCATCTTTATCAACAACAGTTACCTTAAGAGAACTTTCATTTATTCCCATTGGAATATTTATAACACCTGTATTATTAGGGTATTTAACATTAAATTCAAATTCTGCAGATTCTCCAACAGTACTTCCTTTAACAGCTTTTGCTATATATTTACCTGATGAAATATCAATTACAACATTACCATCATAATTAGCTAATGCTGGTTTATAGTCAGTTAAAAATCCAGTTTCTGCATCATATAAAACAACTTTTGCAAATTTAAAACCTTTACCATCCCAAGTTATAACTCTTACATTTAAAGGTTGTAAAGTAGCTGGTGTTATTAAAGTTAATGGAATAACAATAGGATTTGATGGAATTGTACTACTTGCAAACACAAGTTTTCTTTGGATTAAATAACCCTCAGCATCAACAACTACGTTATAATCTCTAATTTCAGGAACTGTAAAAAGCACATATCCATTAACATCTGAATATTTAGTTTCAATAACATTATTTATTTCAGATTTTAAACTTACTTCAGCATTTGAAATTGAAACATTTGAACCAATTATTCTAACTGAAATATATCCTTTAACATCTGAATTTAAAACTATATTTTTAGTTGAACTTTCTGATAAATAATATGTTTGAGATTGAGATGAATAAATTGGAATTATTCTAACATCTGAAAAGTTTGCTATATACTCACCAGAAGCTAAATTTTCAATAGTACAATTTCCTGTACTTGATGTTGTACATGTATCAATTGTACCAAAATTATTTGTTAAATTAATTTTAATATTTGATAGGGTTGCACCTAAACTATTAGCTACATTAAAAACTAATTTTAAGTCATCAGTGTCTCCAAAATTAATTTCTTGAGGATCAAGAATAATTGTTGAAGTATTATCATTTATTGCAAAGTTATATTTAGATAAATAACCATCAAAAGTTATTGAATCAATTGTAAGTGTACATTCAGGAGATGCATCCACTACAATTAAACCATTTGAAAATGATTTAGGACTAGGTGCAATTACACTATTTAAACATTTAAAAGAAACTGAACCTGATTTATTAACTACTTGATTTGTTTGTGAATCAATAGCACTAAAAGAATAGCTAACTGTTTCTGGAGTTAATCTTATTGGTTCTAAAGCAAGAGTTACGGTTTCATCATTATCTTCAGAAAAGAAAAATTCGTTAAATGTATCATAACCATCTTCTGCAATATCTATCTGATAAGATGAATTTTTTAGGACTCTAAACTCATCAGTTAAACCATCAGCATTAGTGTTTATGCTTGTCATGTCATTTGTTGTAGTAACAACTAACGACAGATTTTCTAAAAAGGTACCACTTTCTGCATCAATTACCTTAAATTGAATACTTACAGAATCACCAGCTCCTCCATTAGGGACAATTAGTAAGATTAATCCTGCAATTAAAATAACCATCAAAAGAATACACAAAACAAAAGAAGGCATAACCTTATCTATTTTATCAGTAACTTTATATATTCCGGTTTTTTCTACAAAATCATAGTATTTATCTTCTAAATAATAGTAAAATTTTTTTAGTCCCATATTTTTTAACCTCGTAAACTCTTTAAATATTATTATTCATTTAATTATTTTTAAAGTTATCTGGATTATGCCATAATTTTATTTCTGAAGAATCTGACATAAAACATACGTTATTATTTTTAATTTCATTAAATACTTGTGTCATATTATTATATGTTAATCTTGGAGACACATTATTCATATTTAAATTATATATTGTAAATTGATTATCATTATTTGTTGTTGCTGCGAAAACCTTTGTATATTGTGTAAACTTAGGATTTGCATATATTGTTACTTTTTGATTTGTGTTATCAGAAAGTAAGAATAATTTTGATGCAACATCTAAAGATGCAATCTCAGTATTATTTTCAGATACTTCTATAAGTTTTAAAGCATAGTTCTTACTAAAGTAAAATGGTCTTGAATTTGTAAAATTATAATTTACCATATCCTTTAATGTAAATATATAACCTTCTTGTAAACTTGACCAGTTATCAGTAGTATAAGTTGTTTTAATATACTCTGGTAAATATGGAGCTCTTAACACATTTAAAGATTTTTGATAATCTGGATTAATTGGCATATAGAATAAAATATTTTGTTTATAATCGTCAGAAATTCCATTTACTAAATCACCAATAGTTATTGATACATTATTATCATTTATATTTAAAAGCTTTACTATATAAGTACCAGGAACTAAAATATTTTTATCTTCTGTATACTCAAAATCATATTTTTTATATATATTATTATTATATTTAATTAATATTTTATTATTATATTCTTCTTTAGTTTGTGAAAACTTCTTAAGATTAGAAGTAAACACTTGTGGTGATGCACCAAAGTAAACTTCCATATCTGAGTATAATGCAACTTTGTCTTCACTTGTTAAGCCTAAGTCATTATAATTATCTAAGAAATATTTAACTGTAGTATAATTATAACCTCCAAGTGAAATTATATTACTACCATTTACGGTTAATTTATGTGTTTTAATTATTGTAATTTCTTTTAGTTCATCAGGAATATTATTTAATAATGATTCTGCAGAAGTAACATATGCATTTATAGAATTGTCACCTTTTGAGAATGCATCACAAACACCATCACATAAATTAACTTTGATTGGGTTTACTTTAATTGTATTATTTGCAATTTCAAAATAAATATCTCCAAGTTTAACAAAGTTAGTTGTGTTACTTAAATCATCTAAACCATTTGCTTTAAATTTAAGATAATCATAGAATTGTTCTTGATCACAATAATACTCATTACAAGTGTTTCCAGTTATGTTTGAATATTCAAATAAGATTTTATCAAATCCATATTTTTCATAAGCTTTAGTACCTGTAAATCCATCTTGGTTTTCTGAAAGATCAGGAGCATTACATAAAATTAAATCTTGTGTATCTAGATCATCTGAATCTGCATTTGGATCAGAAGGTTCAATAAAACTAAGTTCATTAGTTGCAACTTTAGTATCAACACCAATGAAAGTATGCCCTTGTAAATAAGTTTTACTACTTTCTTCATTTATTGCCCATAATTCAAATTTTTCTTTGAAAAGATCATAAATTGGTAATTTTGAATTTATAACAAAATCATTTTCAAATGCTTCAACTGGTCTTGTAAAACATAACTTGAATACATTTTTATTTCTAGTAACAAATTCAATACTTACTTTTAATGGATCATAGGTATCAGGTAAATAGAACAAACCAATATCTTTAATATGTGAAGTTTCTTTAATCCCAGTTATAGGGAAGTCCTTAACATAACCAAAGAAACATCTAGTTACTTCTGGTTCTTGATCTATTTGTTTAAATTTATTAAAAGCTAATTCTGCTTCTGGAACTTGTATGAATACAGCATTTCTTGCAGAATCTATTTTATAAGTTAATTTTACTGAAGTATCAACAAACTCTAATTCTTCATCAGTCATATCCTGATCGCCAGTGAATTCATTTAAAATATCCCAGTTATCTTTATTATCTAAAATTAACCACTGAAAATTATCTGTAAGTTGCATACCAATATTATTATAAATTATTGATGATTGACCCTGTGGTGATTGAAGACCAACACTAAGTATAAACTTTAAATTAACTGTATCTTCAACATCAATTAACATTCTTCTAAATGTTGAAACTAAACCAGCTGCAACTGAGTTTGTTTTATATTTATTTAAGTATTCTTTTGCAGAGATTGTTTTTGAAATTTCAGGATTTCTTCTTAATGCAATTTCCCAAACTTCAATTGGATCATTAGTTTTTAAATCTGTTAAATAATCAACCTTTATAGGTTGAATTCTACCTTGCATTTCTCCTACATTTAAGAAAGAAACACCATCAAAATTTAAATCCATTAAATCAAGATAATTAACTTCAACAAGTCTGTATCCTTCAGAAAAGCATGAGTTCATAACTTTTACAATTTGGTATTTAGGATCTACTATATTAGAAAAATCTAATTTTTGTGGAGTTACCTGTATACATTTTGAAGGCATAAAACTTATTGGCAATGTTACACTAACTGGAATTTTTCCAACTAATGAATAAGCAGTACTTGATGAAACTGATGGTTTTACTGAAACAGGAATATTAAAACTACCCATTTCTTCTCCACCCATTAAAAGAACTTCTTCTGAATCTCCTGGATTTAAAGAAAATTCAGCGTCACTTGTGATTGTAATTCCATAGTTAGGATCTAATTTTAAATCAACTGCTTCTAAACAATTATTTTTAATATATGTAGGTCTTACAGGACAATTCATATTATTTGTATTACCTTGTGCACCATAATTTCCTTGAGGATAACCAGATGAAAAATTATAATTATTATTATAACCAGACATATTTTGAGCTTGACCAGTAGGATAATTATAGGGATTAACACTTGATGCTTGAGTACCAGTATAACCTGTTTGACCAACTAAATTATATTGAGGATAATTATATCCTTGTTGTTGAGTATAATACCCAGAACCCTGTTGATATTGATTATTTCTATTATATTGATTATTCATATTATAACTTTGAGTAAAATTGTTTCCACCATAATATGGATTATTCATTTGGTTCATTTGTCCAAAATTGTTTTGACCATGATATTGATTATACATTCCATATCCACCAAACCAGTTACATCCTAAAATTGGAACTGCTTGTTTTGGTATTTCTATACATGTTGAATAATCGTTAACAATTACATTTGTTTTAAGAGAAGTTTCTACAACATCAACACCATTTATATTTCCTTTAGTTGATTTAAAATTAATTATTGGTGTTTCAACAGCAGAGTTAATTTTATAAGCTTTAAATTTAAGTTGCATTGTAGTTTTTGAATTTCTAGGCAAACTAGAAATAACTAAAGTATCAACTAAATTTTCTAAAATTGCTTCTTTATTTGAAACTGATATAGAAAATGTACCTACTTCTGATTTATTTTTCCAATCTAAAGTTGCCATTATTTGTCCAAGATCTACTGGTCTTGAGTTAACAGTACATTTATTTTCTAATGTAAAATCAAGAGTTGTTGCTTCATTTGATTTTGTTCTTAAAGTACCTTCAACTGGAAGTATCTTTAAACAATCAAGTGAATCCAGTGAATTACCTAAAACAATTCTAACTGTAACAGGTATTGTTACTGTCCAAATTTTATTAAGTTCAGTATTTTTAAATTTAATTAAAACATCAGTTTTAAATGTTTCTTGAGTATAAAGATTAATACCTTTTTCTGTTAATGTAGCTGAAAGCTCAACATCTGCTTGAGATGCATTATCTATTAAACTATCAGTTAAATTAAATTTTAAATCAACATATTCACTAGCAGCTGTTTGTTCAATTGACATTACTGTTAATGGAACATATGTTTCATTAATTAAACTAAAATTATAAATTTCTTTAACATCTCTTGAAGCATCAAGAGTTAATGTTATTTCTTTAGGAACTGGAGTTATTAATTTATCATCAATTACAAGTTCAATATCTTGCATTCTATATTCATTTTTAGTTACAATTATTCTTAACACATCAGATACATTTGGAGCTGGTAAAATAAATCCAAATAATCCTTGATCATTTGTAACTCCTGTTTCAATAGTTTCGTTGTTTAATAAAATTGCAACATTTGCATTCTTCACTGAAACATTAGAATCATCACTAACAGATATCATCATATTATTAGTTAAGAAAGGAACTATTTTCCTAGGAACATATTCAATAGTCATTTTCTTTGCAGCTTTTATATCTATTAATATGCTTTTTGAAAATACTTCTTGTCCGTTTGAAACTACAGTAAAATTAATTGTGTCTGAAACATCATCAACAACCTTAAAATTAACTTCACCTGTAACTAAATCGTTTGAAGTTAAGTTACCTAAACTAATTTCAGAAAAGTCATCACTTCTAAGTATGCTTCCTGAAGAAGAATTAATTATATATTCTTTTAAAACAACTGAAGAACCAGTAGTTACTAAAAGAACTGCATCAGGAGCTATTTTTAAGTCCATCATATTAAGACTAAATGAAAGTCTATAATCGTTATTTATTTGAGCATTATATTTATCAACAATACTTTTTGATAAATTTGTTTGTGTATTAGTAATTATAAAACTATAACATAAAAGAGAAGTACATTGATTGTATGAACCAGTGAACAACTGAACTTGCTTTGATTGTGCATATAATGTTTGCTTTGTACTTGTTGAAACTAAAGAGGTATCAACTGGTGTTCTTACAACACTTGCACCCTTATAAAATTCAGCTCTATAATTTACTGCTTGATTTGTAAAAGCAGTATCAAGAACAATAATATCAGCTTCAATTAAATGACTTCCTAAAACTGGATTTTTAATAGTTAAATTAAACCATTTTGCATTTCTTAAAGTTTTGTTTGAAAAATCAGTTGTTTGACCTAAACATGGTGTATAAGTTAATGAACCTAAAACATCAGATTTAGAATATCTAACATCTTTAATAAATAAATTATCTTCTGAAACATTATAAGATCTTGTAGAACATAAAGGATTTGGTGTTTCTCCAGTTCTAATATGTGCAGTTACTTTTGAAAATGATTTTGTAACATTTAAAATAAATCTTGCAGTTACTTGTGCACCAGGAGCAACTGAATTAATTTTTTCTCCAGTAGCATCATAGAAACCTAAAAATTCAATTCCAGATGTATTTGAACTTCTTGGTAAAGTAAACTCTAAGTTTTTAACTTCACTTGCATCAATTGAATATCTTGGAGTAATAAATTGTGATTCAAAATTATCTATAGCAAAATAAACTTGTTTATCTGCTCTAATTTTTATTAAAGTAAAACCATCTTGGTTAGTTGTTGTTGTTTTATCATTAAGTATCATATCATTTGAAGAATCATAAACATATATGTTACCAGAATAATTTTCTCCAAATTCTGATTTTAAAATTAAATTAAATGTTCCTTCTCCAATTACCATTTTAATTGTTTGTTCGTTAATTTCTTGTTCTGAAATTTTAAATGGATTTGTATAATCAGAAGTAAATTTTCCTTTAACTGCATCAAGTTTATATGTTCTTTCAGTATCTAAATTTGTAACAATAACTTTACCATAAATATCAGCTGTCATTGTTTGAAGAACAATACCTTCATCAGCATCCCAAAGTCTAACTGTTGCAAAATCAACTGGACTTAATAATACATCTTTAACTGTAATTATTAAACTTCTAATATTTTCATTTGTAATTGGAACTAATGAAATTGGTTTAACATTATCATTTATTCTTAAATTATTTTCTGTTTTTAAAATATAACTTTCGTTATTGAAAACTACTTTATAAGAAATATTTTCCTCAACACCAAAAGACACTAAACCAGTATCATCAGTAGTTTCGGTTTTAATAACTACATTTCCTTTGTACAAAGAAGTTGTAACATTTAAAACAGGTTCTTTTGTAATTGCATTAACAACTTTAAATTTAAGTTTACCAATGAATGCTTTTTCAATTAAAACTTCACTAGTCGCTAAAGCACCATCAACAAAGCTAATTTGAACTGAATCAAGTTCACTTATAGGTTTATACCTATCATCATCATCATAAATCACAACATAGTATGTTCCTACTGAAACAGCATTAAAATAAACTACACCATTTGTGTTTGTAACACCTTCACGCACTGCTTGACTTTGCATATTATAAATTGAAACAGATACATTTGAAACTGGAACTTTTAAATCTTTATCTAAAACAGTAATTGTTCCATCACCTAATTTCATTGCTTCAAAACTTAAGTTAACTTCACCAGCTGCATTATCTTCATTTACTTCTAAAGATTCTAAAGCATTAACTGTAGATGATTCTATTGACACTTGTAAATAACCACAATCAGAAGGAATATCTGTTAAAGTAATTATTCCATCATTTATAGAAATATCACTTTTTATATAATCTTCATTTCCAGAACATGTTATACTTGAAACTGTTAATGGAGATGAATATAATTCGTTATTTGATTTAAAATTAATTGTTTTAGAAAGAGTTTTTATTTTTAATTTTAAAGTTACAGTAAAGTTTAATTTTTCACTAAAATTTATTTCCTGAGGAGTTTCAATTAAATATTTATCACTATTAATACCTAGTGTGATTTTTTCTTTTTTAACATCTGAGACAATTGCAGCACCATAAGCATCAGAAACTAATTGTTTCTTAGTACTACCAAATAAAATATTAAAGGATTGATTAATTATAGGTTCGTTTTGATTATCAACAAATTTAAGAGCATAACTTTCATCTGTAGTTGGAGTTGTTCCAACAAACATAAAAACTAAAAATATTATTAAAAGCAGTATAATTAAATTAAATAATAAAAAAGTTGGAATTCCATGCTTTTCTAAAGGATCAACAATTTTATATAAATTTATTCCTTTTTTTTCTAAGTTATCAAGAAACTTAAAATAT
>Ga0307992_1001016_pt1 | contig 16898 bp, 12 predicted proteins | sample EllFjometagen133_FD_203162 | JGI IMG/M metagenome (GOLD analysis project Ga0307992, IMG submission 203162) | Marine microbial communities from Ellis Fjord, Antarctic Ocean - #133 | ecosystem: Environmental > Aquatic > Marine > Unclassified | place: Southern Ocean | collected 2014-10-08
CGTTGATTTTCTTGTTAGGAATTTTAAAGTTCGCAATCTTGTTTATTTTTACCTGTTATTTAATTCAAAATATTTTTTCAATATTTTGTTCTGGTGGTTTGGCGATGGGGTTATACCCGATCTCATTCCGAACTCGGAAGTCAAGCTCATTAGCGCTGATGATACTCATTTTTGGGGAAAGTAAGTAGCCGCCAGAACAAAATATTGAAAAATTTTATAATTTCAAAAACAATCCTTGTTTATTAACAAGGGTTGTTTTTTTATTGCTTTTCTTTATTCTAAATTTTGCTATTATATAGACAAATGTCTTGGTCATCAAAGAGAAAATCTGTTTATATCGGGTCACTAACTTCAATTGTTTTTGTTATTTTAATTATTGTAGCTGTTTTTTATTTTTATGAAAAACCTACTTGTTTTGATGGTAAATTAAATCAAGAAGAAAATGGTATTGATTGTGGAGGTCCTTGTTTAACTGTTTGCGGTTTTGAAATAATTAATCCTATTGTTCATTGGGCTCGTGTATCAAGGATGACCGAAGATTCATACAGTGCGACAGCTTTAATTGAAAATCCTAATGTTTCAGCAGAAGCTTATTCGGTTCCCTATATTTTTAAAATGTATGATGATGATGGTTTGTTAGTAACTGACTATATGGGGGAGGCTTTTATTCCGGCTAATAAACAGTTTCCAATATTTAGTGGGGCTATTTACGTGGGTAACAGAATCCCTACAAAAACTGTTTTTGAATTTACAGCTAAACCTAATTGGTTAGAAACTGAACCTGGACCAGAAGTCTTTATAGAAAGTATTCGTTTTTATGAAAAAAATGGTCTACCAAGGGTAACAGCTATTATAAATAATAAGTCTGTTAAGAACATTGAAAATGTTGAGGTTGTCGTTCTTCTTTTAGATGTTAATGATAATCTAATAAATAGTTCTAAAACTTTTTTAGATGTAATTAGAAAGGATTCGTTCGAAAATGTTGTATTTACTTGGCCTGATGCTTTTGATAGAGAGGTTATTAAGGTGGATATTTTCCCTGTTTCAAAATTAAGGTGATATGTCTTTTAAGATAAAGGGAGGTTTTGCTAATTTGTGGTCAAGGTCAAAAATAGACTGGATTCTTTTTGCTTCTGTTCTTCCTTTGGTGTTTGCTGGGCTGGTGACCATGAATTCTTTTGTTAGTCAGAATTATTTTTTTGAGAAACAATTAATATGGTTGCTTGTCTCCGTTCTAAGTTTTTTTGTTCTAAGTTTTTTTGATTTTCGTTTTTTTAGGAAAACGGGTGTTTTACTTTCTTTTTTTGCTGTCTCTGTTTTATTGTTGGTCTTTCTTTTTTTAACAAGTAGCATTAAAGGTGCTCAGAGTTGGTTTGATCTAGGTTTTTTTGCTTTTCAACCGGCTGACTTAATTAAGTTGGTTTTGATATTATTGCTTGCTAAGTATTTCTCTAAAAGACATATTGAGATTGCTAATGTTCGCCATATTTTAGTTTCTGGTTTTTATACTTTTGTTTTTTTTGTTTTAGTCTTATTACAACCTGATTTTGGATCAGCAATTATAATTTTTTTGATTTGGTTTGGTATGGTACTTGTTTCGGGTATTTCAAAAAAACATCTTTTAGCTGTTTTTCTAGTGGGAATTGTTGCTTTTGTAGGTCTTTGGTTTTACGTTTTTGAAGATCATCAAAAGGATAGAATAATAACTTTTATTCATCCTATGGCTGATATTCAAGGGGCCGGTTATAATGCTTATCAATCAACTATTGCGGTTGGTTCTGGACAGCTTTTAGGGAAGGGCGTTGGTTTTGGGACTCAATCAAGATTACAGTTTTTACCAGAGTATGAAACTGATTTTATTTTTTCGGCTTTTGCTGAAGAATGGGGTTTTATCGGTATTGTTTTTTTGTTTATATTTTTCGGTATAGTTATTTGGAGAATTTTAATTAATGCAGCTAAAGGGGCTTCAAATTTTGAGGTTCTTTTTGGTCTTGGTTTAGCTATTATGTTCATTAGTCACTTTATTATTCATGTTGGTATGAACATTGGTCTGCTTCCTGTTACCGGAATTACAATTCCCTTTATGAGTTATGGAGGGTCTCACTTACTAGTAGAATTTATTGGTTTGGGTATTTTGATGGGAATGAGGAGATACTCTCGGGTTGTCCATCGAGATGATATGCATAATGAGTTTTTGGGAATAGATTAGTATAAGGACTTAGTTTTTAGAAAGGACTGAAAAGTGAGTTTTGGCTTTGCCAAAACTCATTCTAGAATTTACATAGAAAAAAATTTAAAAGGGTGGATTTTGCGGAGCAAAATCCACCCTTTTAAATTTTTTACAATCCTATTCCTATAAAATCCCCAGCATTCTATATGAATACCCTTAATATAACCTTTCTGTTTTCTCAACCATTCCATCAAAAGAAAAATCATTCTTAACTTTTTTATACAAAGCTTGACCATAATTCTCACGAAGTTCTTTATTTTTAATCAAAGTCTCCAGAGCCAACGTTACCTCAGAACTTTCTCCGGCTTTAACTAAAATTCCATTTTTACCGCCTTCAATCAATTCTGAAATCCCTCCAACATCAGAAGCTATCACAGGTAACTTAGCCAACCCAGCCTCCAGCAAAACAAAAGGAAATCCTTCTTTAATCGAAGACAATAAAAAGATATCAAAGGCTTTTAGATAACGGCTGGCTTCTTCAATTTTTCCAACCAGAAAAACTTTGTCCGAAAGTTTTTCTTCCTCAATTTCTTTTTCTAATTTCTGTCTTTCTTCACCTTCACCAATCATAATCAATTTTACTTGCTGATTGTTTTCAGTAATTTCTTCAAATCCTTCAATAGCATATTTCAAACCTTTATTTTTATGTAATTCAGCAATTGTTCCTACAACCAAATCTTCATTTGAAATTTTAGCCTGCTTGTCGGCGAGGCAGGATCCAAAATATTCCTGAGCTTCATCACGATTTAAAAAACAAATAGGTTTAATTCCATTATAAATAAGTTCTAATTTTTTAGCAGACACAAAAGGCCAACCAACTACTTGATCATATTCTTTTTTAGCAATCACAATAGTTTTATGACTAAAAATAATTGTTAACCAACTAAAATATTTAATTAAAAAAGTTTGCCACAAAAGAAGGTCTTCATTAAAAGTCCAACCGTGAGAGGTGTAAATAATTTTCTTAATTCCAATTAACCTTCCTAACAATCCACCTAATCCTCCAATTTTAGGACTATTTAAGTGAATCACATCCGGTTTTTCCTCTTTTAAAATTTTCCATAATTTTTTAGCAACTCCAAATTCACCAAAGAAATTAATATCTCGCCCAAGTCCATCGATTTCGATAGTTCGAATTCTAGCAGTTTTCAATTTTTCACTTAATTCACCAAAAGGTTTACCGTAAGCAACTACCACTTCATAATTATCTCGTTCAGCTATTTCATTAGCTAAATCAAAAACATATTTTTGAGCACCTCCCCAGTTAGCTTTGGTGATTATGAATAGTATTTTTTTGTTTCTTGCCTCCATTATGAAGAATAATATCATAAAAATTGAAAAAGCACAGAATTTTGATTTTGTCTCTTGTTTTTTCTTATGATATAATGTAAGAAATATTTTGAGGAATTTTTTGAGAAAAAGCTTTTTTTTCAAAAAATTCCTCAAAACATATAAATTATATTTATATTAAAGTTAAAAAGGATGAAACCATTTCTAAAAAAAATCAGTCAACGAATGATAATGGTAGTTTTGATAGTTATAGCCATGGGTAGTATCTATACCTATGCAGCTTTTATTGAACCAACCTTAGCACCAGCTTCTTCTAATCAAGATTTCTCTCAAAACATCATCGGAGCTAACAATGCTAACAATGACTTTAGTTCTACTTTAGTAGCTGGTAATGCTACAGGTAGTTTGATAGAAAGAATTGAATATATTATTACAGCTATTGCAGCCCTGTGGACTAAGAGTGGTGATGATCTTTACTATACAACTGGTAATGTTGGTATCGGAACAACAACTCCCTCAGCCCTCCTGGAAGTCTCTGGAACAGGAGCACAAGGTATTAAAGTAACAGATACTGCTAACTCCATAACCACAGGTATGTGGGCAGGGACAGGGCTAGGATATATTGGTACCTATACAGGTACCAATCTACACTTCCTTACTGGAGGAACAACAAAGATGGTAGTGACGAATGGAGGTAAGATTGGGATCGGTAATACCGATCCTTCCGCTCTCCTCACTCTCGGTACCGCTGGCACGACTGCTGGCACAGCTTCATTTGCAGGTGCAACTTCAGGTGTCATTACAATTAACACAGCTGCTGAAGCTGGCACTTATTCTCTTACTCTCCCAACTACTGATGGTGATGCTAGTCAATATCTCCAAACAAATGGTAGTGGGGTACTTTCATGGGCAGCTATTTCCTCTTCACTTGCTGGTCTTAGTGATACAACAATTACTGCTGCTGTGAGTGGAGATTTCCTTCGACATAATGGTACCGCTTGGGTTGATGCAACACTTTCTACCGGCGACATTCCAGACATCTCCGCGACTTACCAATCCGCTGATGCTGATCTCACCGATCTTGCTGACGGCACACTCTCGGCTTCGAAAGTTGAAAACGGAACATACTTTATCAGCTCTGCCGGTACGAATGGTCAAGTTTGGAAATCTGACGGTGCAGGAATCGGTGGTTGGGGAACCGACAACAACACTACCTATTCAGTTGGAAATGGTAGTTTAACTGAAATTAATTTTACTTCAGTTTTAAATACAAAACTTTCTGGAATAGCTACAGGTGCAACGGCTAATGTTGGCGATATTACTGGTATCATAAACGGCACCGGAATTTCCGGAGGTTGTACTTCAGGAACTTGTACTCTTTCTGCAACACTAGGAACAGCTATTGAAGAAGGTGAGATTGTACAGAATACTTTAGATGATTCAGAAGTAGCAACAGATGGTTTAACTTCAAGCAGTATTGCTGATGAGTATGTTTACAATACAAGTGATACGATGAGTGGTACTTTAGGGGTAGGGGGTGTGCTTACTGCTTCGTCAAATATTGATCTTGCTGGTGTACTTTTAATAGATGCTTCTGGAATACGTCTTGATGTGGGCATTGATGGATATGTTATGCAAGTAAATGGTGATTCTAATGATGGACTATTTTTTGATGTTAGCACTAATGCTTTTGATTTTATGGAAGATGGTGTTGAAAGAGGTTATATTGATTTAGATAGTGGAAATTTACAGATGGATGGTTCTGTGACATCCAATACTATGAACACAGTCTCATGGGCGGACACGGTTAAAGTGGCGAGTCTGAATGCTGATTTATTGGACGGTTTAGACTCTTCTGCATTTGGAGATGCTACAGCTGCTAATCAAACAACAATACTTTCTAGAATTGGCACAAATACTGATTCTGCCTCGATGTCGGGTAGTTTGTTTGCGGGGTAGCAAGCGATTTATGACAATATTTCCCCAGCAGGTTGGACTTGTACACTTCGTAGCTCTGCTTGTGATGAATGGTCTACTAGTTGGAAAAGCAGAGAAGCCCAATGTACTGGAAATGAAAAACTAATTTTCGGTGAGTGCCGGTTTGGTACAGATGTTACAGACGAGCATAAATATGGTTATCCTACTTCTAATCCCGGTTGGTCTTGTTCTCAGTATGTTTCCTATGATAATAGTGCTTTTACAGCTTATGCTTATTGCTGTTATTAATTTATTTAGTACCCCGAGTGCTAAGTTGAAAATAAATAAAAACTTGGGTGTGTGACATCTAAGTTTTTAATTTTTCTCATTTTCCATCTTTGTACACCTTACACTTTATACATTAAACTGACGGTCGTGAGTAAAGTGTATAAAGATTAAAATGATGAAGAGAAGGGTTTGTTAATTTTTATCCAAGTAGATCATTGAAAAATTGTTGTTTTTAGATATAATTGTTAGTGATGATGAATGAAGATAAAATTGAAGACCCTAAACCTTTGGTTACTAACCTATCTAAGGTGGACGGACAAGTCGGGCAAAAAGGGCATCTCCATTTAATTACTCAGACAATCCGGAAGATTTCAGAAATCTTTTCTGAGATGGGTTTTGAAGTAGTTAGTGGCCCAGAAATAGAAGATGAATATCATAATTTCGATGCTTTGAATATACCTAAAAATCATCCTGCTCGGGATATGCAAGATACTTTTTGGTTAAAGCCACTTCTTTCCAGTGAGCATACAGATAATCTAAAAAAACTTTTACGAACCCATACTTCACCTGTGCAGGTTCGGTATATGGAAAATAATAAACCTCCTTTTGCTATTATAGTGCCTGGTAAGGTTTTTAGAAATGAAGCAACTGATGTAACTCACGATGCTCAATTTCATCAATGTGAGGGGTTAGTTGTTGGTGAGAATATTACCTTGGCAAATTTAAAAGAAACTCTTGAAACTTTTTTCAAAAAACTTTTTGGTAAAGATGTTGTTATTCGTCTTCGTCCTGGGTATTTTTCTTTTGTGGAGCCAGGCGTGGAAGTAGATATGGTTTGTTTCCGTTGCAAAGGAAAAGGCTGTCCTTCTTGTTCCCATAGTGGTTGGATTGAAATTTTAGGAGCAGGAATGGTTCATCCCAATGTTTTAAATAGTTGTGGAATTGATAGTAGAAAGTATCAAGGGTTTGCTTTTGGTATAGGTGTGGATAGAATTATTATGCTGAGACATGGTTTAGATGACATTAGAAGACTTTATTCTGGAGATCTAAAGTTAGTTAATCAATTTTAATTATAGTTATGCAGTTTTCATATAAATGGTTACAAGAATATTTTGAAGAGAGTTTGCCCGAAATTAAAGATTTGGTCGAGACCTTAACTTTTCATGCTTTTGAAATAGAAGGGGTTGAAGATGATTTAATTGATATTGATGTTTTACCTAATCGTTCGCACGACTGTTTTTGTTATCAAGGGATTGCCAAAGAAATTTCAGTTTTGACAGGTCTTAAATTAAAAGAAAAAAATTCTCAATATCATATTGAAAAAGAATTAAAATCGTCGGATTATATTTCTCTTATTGTAGAAGATCCTGTTTTAATTCCACGAGCTACTAAAAGATTTGTAAAAAATGTTGAAGTCGGCCTATCACCGGGCTGGTTGAAAGAAAAGCTAGAATCAATTGGTCAAAAATCAATTAATAATATTGTTGATATTACCAATTATGTAATGTGGGAAACTGGACAACCAGTGCATGCTTTTGATTTTGACAAAATTGCAGGAGATGGTATCAAAGAATTTAATATAAGGACTGCTCAGTCTGGAGAAAAGATTACCACTTTGGATGGTGGTGAGTTTGTATTAGATGAAACCATAGTGGTTATTAGTGATAATGAAAAAGCATTAGATATTGCGGGGACTAAAGGGGGAATTGTTTCAGGTATAGATGAAAATACTAAAAACGTTGTTTTGTCAGTCTGTAATTTCAATCAGGTTAATATAAGGAAGACTTCTAAAAAATTAGGTCTGAGGACTGACGCTTCTGTTCGTTTTGAAAATGGAATTTCACCGGATAAAGTTGAAGGAGCTATGGAAATGCTAACTAAATTAGTTGTGGATTTAGCAAGCGGGAAAGCCTCGGAGGATATTTTAGATGTTTACCCTCGTAGAGCTAACTCTTATAAAGTGGGAGTTTCCATCGAAGAAGTAAATCGATTGTTAGGAACAAGTTTTGAGGATGATGATATAGAAAAGATTTTAAATAAACTTAAATTTAATTTTGAAAAGGTTAAACCAATTGATAAAGTTTTGGCATTAGCTCCAACTTTTAAAGGGAAGTTATATAAATATGGAGCTAGTGTTTCTTATGATGCTCCCAATGAATTTGATTGTTCGTCTTTTACCTCCTATTTATTTGCTCAAGGAGGGGTTTCTATTCCGCGAGTTTCTATAGACCAATATGTGTGGGGAAGTAAAATTGAGAAAGATGATTTACAGGCAGGGGATTTGATTTTTTTCAACACACAAAACGGGAAAATCCATACTGAAACCGTGGAGTATTTAAAGGGGCAAGAAGTTAAAGAAGGTGTCGATCATACTGGTTTATATTTTGGGGATGGAAAGATTATTCATGCTTCTAGAGGTAATGGAAAGAAAGGAGAAGTGATAGTGGAGGATTTAAAAAATTCTAAATATTTTAAACAGATTATTGGCTATAGAAGAATGTCTGATGGGCAAGAAAGATTTGTCGTCACCGTTTCTCACGAAAGATTAGATTTACGAATTAAAGAAGATTTGATTGAAGAAATTGGACGAGTTTATGGTTATAAAAATATTGAGTCAGTTGTGACCGAAAAAGTTTTTGAGCCAAAAATAGATAAAACTTTCTATTATATTAATAAAATTAAAAATATTTTAGTGGAGGTAGGTTTTGATGAGGTTCAGACTTATGTATTTGGTGATAAAGGAAAAGTGGAGGTCCAAAAGTCATTGGCTAGTAATTTAGGATTGTTGAGGACTAATTTAAAAAATGGTTTACAAAAAAGTTTAGAATTGAATTTGAAAAATGCTCCAGTTTTAGGTTTAGATGAAATAAAGATTTTTGAAATCGGAAAAGTTTTTGGTTCGCTGGATGATGAAAAACTTTATTTGGGAATTGGGGTGACGATTGCTAAAAAGATGAAGGTCAATAAAGCAGAGATTTTAAGGCAAGAAATAATTAAAAACGTAACCGCTTTTCTAGAAAAAGAGTTGGATGCAAAAATTGAAAGTGAGGCACAAGAAGGGGTGGTAGAAATTAATTTAGATAACTTGATAGAACAATTACCAGAACCAAAATCATACGAAGATGTTTTAGATTTGGACTCAGAAGAAATAGGAGTTTTCAAAAAGATATCTTCCTATCCTTTTATGTTAAGGGATATTGCAGTGTTTGTTCCAAATGAAAATAGTGCGAAAGATATTTTAACGTTAGTTAAAGAGAACGCTGGAGAACTTTTGGTACAGACCAAATTATTTGATACATATTCACCTGAGGGCGAAGATAAAACCTCCTACGCTTTTAATCTAGTTTTTCAATCTCAAGAAAAGACTTTAACTGATGAAGAAATAAATAAAATAATGGAAAAGATTACTTTAGAAATTGAAACCAAGAATTGGGAAGTTAGATAAAGGAGAATTCCTATAAAATACTCCCTATTTTATAGGAATTCTCCTAAAATCAAACAGAAAACAGGTTAAAATTTATTCTGAATATGCTTGGAATATAATTCAAAAGCAGGAATTATATGGCTTAACATATGCACAAAATTGACTAAAAAAGGGTGGTAAGAGGGGGCTGAATTTGCTATAATATAAGTGTATTAATGACCGTGATTGGTCATTTAATTTTAAAAAATATGGCTAAAGAAAAAGAGAAAAAAGTTAAAAAAAATGAAGGATATAGTGCTAAAGACATTTCTGTTTTAGAGGGTTTAGAGCCTGTTAGAAGAAGGCCGGGAATGTACATTGGAACAACAGGGACTGACGGTCTACATCACTTGATTTGGGAGATTTTCGATAACGCTAGAGATGAAGCCATGGGTGGTTTTGCTGATACCGTGGAGGTGACATTGTTACCAAATAATCGAATAAGAGTAGTTGATAATGGGAGAGGTATTCCGGTAGATATTCATAAAAAAACTAAGGTATCTGCTTTGGAGACAATTATGACAACTTTACATGCCGGAGGTAAATTTGGTGGAGAAGGTTATAAAATATCTGGGGGTCTTCATGGAGTAGGTGCTTCTGTGGTAAATGCACTTTCTATTTATACACGGGTTGAGGTCTATAAAGATGGCGGTAGGTATGTTCAGGAATATAGTCAGGGTAAGAAAAAAGCGAATGTAAAAAAAATTAGTTCTTCAAAGTTAAATGGATCTATTATAACTTTTGAACCTGATATAGAAATTTTTAAGGAAATTAGTTTTAACTATGATGTAGTTTTAAAACATTTGAGACAACAAGCTTATCTTGTAAAAGGGATGAGGGTGGTTGTTATTGATGCACGTGAATATGAGGGGAAAATAGATGAAAATGCTTTTTATCTTAAAGATTTAAAATTAGAAGTGCCATCCAATACGTTTTATTTTGAAGGAGGTTTGCTGTCATTGATTAAATTTTATAATCAATACCAGAAAACAGTCCACAAGAATATTTTTTATGTGGAGAAAGATATTAATGATAAAGGAGAGGGTGTTGAAGTGTCTTTACAATACACCGATGATATTTCAGCTAGAATTGTAACCTTTGCTAATAATATTCCAACCATAGAAGGCGGTATGCATTTGACTGGTTTCAAATCGACCTTAACAAGGACTCTAAACAATTATGCTAGAAAGAATAATTTTCTGAAAGAAAAAGATGAGAATTTTACCGGTGATGACGTGCTGGAGGGAATTACTGCCGTAGTGTCTATAAAGTTAGCCGATGTTCAGTTTGAAGGTCAGACCAAAGCTAAGTTAGGAAGTGTGGAGGCCAGAGGAATGGTTGAGACTGTGTTTGGTGAGAGTTTTTCTGCCTTTTTAGAGGAGAAACCTGACGATGCTAAGCAGATTATAAATAAGGTAATGTTAGCTTTAAGAGCTCGTAAAGCAGCTCGAGCAGCCAAGGATAACGTATTAAGGAAAGGGGCTCTAGAAGGGATGACCTTACCTGGTAAATTAGCTGATTGTCAATCTAAAAGTGCTGAGGAATCAGAATTGTTCATTGTGGAGGGAGACTCCGCCGGAGGTTCGGCAAAACAGGGTAGAGACAGACGTACCCAAGCTATTTTACCTTTACGTGGAAAAATTTTAAATGTAGAAAGGGCTCGTCTGGATAGGATGTTGGGATCTCAAGAAATAAAAAACCTTGTAATTGCTTTAGGTACTGCTATTGGTGACACCTTTGATATTGAAAAATTGAGGTATCACAAAGTGATTATTGCAACAGATGCTGATGTTGATGGTGACCATATTAAGACATTACTTTTAACTCTCTTTTATCGTTACTTTAAACCTGTAATTGATGGAGGATATCTTTTTGCCGCTAAAGCTCCATTGTATAAAATAACTCAGGGAAAGAATTTAAAGTATGTTTATTCAGATGCTGAAAAGGATGAATATGTTAAAGAGCTGGGCGGTGGTAGCGCGGAAGTTGAAGAAACAGATGAAGAAGGAGAAGGAGAAAATGAGGAAGAGAAAGGTGAGAGAGAAATTAAAGATAAAGAAAAAAGAAAGCAAAAAATATCTATTCAAAGATATAAAGGTTTGGGGGAAATGAATCCAGATGAGTTGTTTGAAACAACCATGGATCCTAAAAATAGGATTTTAAAGAGAATTTTCGTAGAAGACGCTCAAGCAGCTGACAGAACTTTTGATATTTTAATGGGTTCACAGGTAGCACCGAGGAAATCTTTTATTCAATCTAATGCTAAAATTGCACAGATTGATTTAAATGCCTAATAAAATAAAAATAAAAAAATCCGGAAAGATTAAATCTTTCCGGATTTTTTTATTTTTTTTGTTTTATTCAACAATGGTTACAAATTCTTTAGCGATATTGTTATCCTTGTTGGATTCTTTGATTCCTCCTGTTGGGTCAACGTTAACGATAACTAATTGATTGTCACCAACCTTTGGTCTATCAAAGCCCATGGTAAATTCTATTTTTTCTCCTGGAGCTAAAGCTTGTTGAGATTTAGAATGGAAGATATGGAAAGGGCTGGTTGGTAAGACAGCATTGAAATACCAGCTATTAGATTTTTTATTACCAATATTTTTTACAGTGAACTTAACAATGATTTTATTCTTAACTTGTATGGTTGAAGTAGCTACAAATTGATCATTCTCATCTATGATTCCAATAGCATCAACAGTTGCTAAAAAGTCTATACGGTCGCTTGGATCTTCTGTTATTGTTGGATCAGTTGGTATTTCATAAACAGTACTACTTCCTGTTCCTGGCTCAAGGTTTATTAAAGGGTCTGGTGGTGCTACTATATTTCCTCCTATAATTGGTACTATCGGAGAACTTTTAACGAAGTCAGCTTTAACAACTATTCTTTCTTCTTTTTGGCCTAGAGTATTACAGGTTGAAAGAATTAGTTTCTTGTCATTACTAAACTCGATTAAAGCGTCTTCTGTGTTTGTTATATTTACTGATGTTACTTTATAGGTATAATTATTATCTGCTGATTGTAGGATTACTTCATCACTGACAATTAATTTATTTAGATTGTTGAAAGTTTTGTAGTAAGTGTGTTCTGTTGGTAAGCTAGTACTATGGCCAAAAATGAAGACACTTTTGTCTTCACCTAGAGAACCTGAACTAGGATATCGTACTGCTCCTAATTTTAATGATTTATTTAATGTATCTAAATCTTTGCTAATAGGATTTGTTATAGGAGAGTTAACAGAAATTTTATTGATGATTATTTTAATTGGTTTTTCTAACGAAGTATTTTGATTTATAACAGGATCTGTAACATGAGGTGGATTTACTGGCCCATTTTTTTCTAAAGATATTAGAATTGAAGATAAACTATATCTTGATTCTAAATTTATACTAACTTTAGTAAATAATTCTGGTACAACATTTATGCTATTTAAAGCAGCAAAGGTATTGGGGAAGGTGGTAACAATAGCGCTTTTATTTTGGTAAACAACAAACAAGGATATAACAACAAAAAATATGATTGTTTTTGTAGACAAACTAAAATTCCACCATTTATCACCTTTAGATGGCTTAAAAAAACGATTATTTGTAAGTTCTTGAAGTGATTCGTTTTTGGATATTTTGTTAAATACCCACCAATCTCCTTCAGAATGTGTCTCATTTATAGGTAAATTTTCAGGTGGCATAATTTTTATTTAATGTTTATTCTTAATAATTTGACCGAAGTTTACCACAAAGATAGTATGGTGTCAACGATATTTTAAACCCTTGCATTTGTTTTATTTATATTGTATAGTGTCCTCAGTATTAGTTCATTGATCTTTTAAAATTTAAATAAAGCCCCAGACAATCAAAGGTTGTTGGGCAAAGGAGGAACAAAATGAAAAAGAATTTTTTGTTTTTAATGGTGGTTAGTTTTGTTGTTTCAATTTTCGGTTGTGGTGGTGGCGGTGGTGGTGGTGGAACAACTCCACCAACTGAACCGGAATACAGGATTGAACATCAAGGGGATGTTTTCCAGGTTCCCTCATACGTTGATAACAACATGATGCGGGTTATTATTAAGAATAAAACCAATCAAGTTGTTTCAGGGATGATGGTTCGAGTTGTCTACGATGAGTTTTCAGCAGATGAACTGGAAGATGAAATCCGGATTCAGGAACTGACAACAGATGAAGATGGTCTTTGCCTGTTTAAGATTCCCCGTTATGATGGAGAAGGAGATCGCCTGGTTACGATTTCTCTTCCCAGCGCTTCTGAGATTGAAGAGGTAGTGATGACAATCAGATATGTTATTGATGATTTGCTTCCTACTCGGGTGATGATTGCGGATGCTGATCAAGCCGAAATTTCTCTTGGGCCTAATGAGGATGTCAATATTGTGTTCGTTGTTCACAATGCTTGGGGTGATCCTGTTTCCAATGTTGAAACAGAAATTATCGTTGGTGGAGAGTATGCCGACAATGATTATTGTGTTACTGACGGAAACGGTAGGTCTACTTTCTATTTCGTTGCCGGGGCAACATCGGGAAGTACTGTCTTTCGTATCCAAGTGATTGATTATCCAGCTGTAATGGCTGAAGTAATTGTCAACTGGACGGCCGGTTCGCCAGCTTCCATTGAAATGCTCAATCCGAGTAAGTGGGAGGGAGACATTCCTGTGGTGCAGACCCTTGTAGGTGATCCTACTGACATTATCTTTATTGTTAAAGATGACGAAGGTGCACCTCTTGGTGGGGTAATGGTTATGGGAACCTATCCCGCTTCAGCATCGGATGTTACTGACGCAGAAGGAATGGCGACTATTACTATCCCTGCCAGCCAGTTTGTTGGTTGGGATGCGGACAAGATTTGGGTGGTAGGGAATGACGACATCTATCTTAATTTTAAGATAGAATATCTCAACCTCTAGGTTCACAAAGCTCTCAATTTACGAATTTTATATTTGTAAATTGAGAGCTTTTTTTTATTGCTTTTTTTCTATTTTTATTGTATAAGTTGATTAGGTTGATCTTTGACAAGAAAAAATCTAACTAGGGTATTGTATCTGGGTTAGATAAAAAAAGAACAATTTAGCTCGTTGGGTTATTTACAATAGCTCTAAATAAACGCAAGTTTTTCTACGTTAAAGTTACGTAGGGGAGGGAGGAAGAAATGGGAAATAAAATTTTTTTATTGGTTATTGTTGGTTTGTTTTTAACAGGGTGTGTTTACTCAAATGTTAAAAGGATAGAAAAGAATAAGTTTAACCTTAACCTTGTTCAAGTTGAAGCCATTTCTCAGGTTGATGAATCTTTTGTTCGGAAGATGATTCCTAATAAAGATGAAATCAAAGGTTTAAATGGGGAATATCTTGTTTTTCAGTTTAAATTGACTGATAAAACAGGAAATCTTGTTTCAGGTATTCCGTTGGTCTGGAGAGCAAAAGGTGATAATAATACCAAAGTTCAAAAGACGAATGCCCAGGGATTAGTAAATTTTTGGGAACCAGTAGGGGCTTTGCCTAATTCTCTGGCTACTCGTAAGAGCAAGTGGGGAAAAATGCTAGAGGATATGACAGTAAAAGCAACTGTTAATCTTATTGGCGAAACTAGGAACAAAGTCGAAATTAAAATTCGACTTTACCAATAGAGGAGAAGAAGATGAAAAAGATATTCTTTGTAGTACTGATAATAGGAATTTTTTGTTTCTGTAATGTTTCTTTTGCTGAAACAAAAATTTGGTTAACTGGTAGTCAAGACAGAATAGATTTTGCTTCTGATTATATTGTTGCAAACTCTTCTGTGGAAAAAGAGGAAATTAATTCTGAGATTAAAAAGGTTATGGGTTTGTTGAATGAAAAACCTTGGCCTGGAATTAATATTTCTTTATTCGCACCGGATGCCAAGGAAAATGGGGTTTTTGTTCCGATATCAGATAAAGTACTTAAAACAAGAACCTTTTGCGATGACCAAAATGTTCAAATGAGTTTTATTTTGAAGAAATTAAAGTTGTCCGATATTCCTCTTTGTCCTTGCGAAGGTGTAGGGTTTGCGATCTTACCGTTGAAGTTGAGGAGTAACTACGAGAGGGATTCTGTTGTTTTGACTTTTCCTCGCCAAAAAAAGATGATATTTTTTTGGGTTGAGGATCTATTGGGTAAAAAAGTTTTTTTGCCCAATGCTGAAATCATTATGACGGATAAGAATCAAGGAGGAGGGGACGAAATTAATTATCCTACTCTGAGTTTTGATTCTCTGACTTGTACTGCTGTTTATATTAAATGGTGGGATCGAGTTGATGGTCCCCAACGAGGAGCTGTTCACAAAACAGAAGATGTTCTTTTGAATAATGGGACTATTGTGGTTTCGGTAAAGGGTAAAGATTTTAATTCTCAGTACCCTTTGGAAATTCCTTGGAAAGTTCTTTACTCAGAACTGAAAGAGGAAAAAAGGATTAAAGATTATGAAACAAAAAGTTTTAGCTATGTTTTTAATTCTACCACTAGAGTTTTAATAGGGATATTGTCTTGTGTTGAAGATAGATTGGTAGAAATTTCTACTTTTGATGGTCAACGGAATTGGCAGACAGTTGTTCGCCAAGGGAATTTCAAGATAACTAATATTCCTAAAGGAGAATACTTATTACAGGTTTTTAATTTTCCTGTAGACGACAATAAAAGTCGTCTTAAACCTAAAATTGAATATGAAGAAATTATATTTTTAGAATGATTTCTTCGCAGCCGAAAAGTTTTTAAAATTTTCGGCTGTTTTTTTAACCTCTTTACATTTTGATAGAAATATTATATTATAATGTATTATTGAAAAGTAATAAGATTGTATTTTAGAGGTGAATATAGTTTTATATATTTGTATTTATTGCTTTTATTATGAATAATCAATTTTCGAAAAATTTAATAATAATCCTTTTTATTGCTTTTTTTGCTTTGAGTGTTGGTTTTGCTAGTGCTTGGGGTGGAGATGGTGATGGAGGCGGAGGAGATGGAGGAGATGGAGGAGGAGATAGTGGCATCGGAGATGGAGGAATAGGTGACGATGGAATCGGAGATGGAGGAATAGGTGACGATGGCACCGGAGACGGAGGAATAGGTGACGATGGCACCGGAGACGGAGGAATTCTTCCTGATCCTGATCCAGTAATTCCTGATCCAGTAATTCCAGATCCAGTAATTTCAGCTCCCACTTGTTCTCTAACTGTTTCACCTTCTAGTATAATTACTGGAAGTAATTCTTCTATTTCTTGGTCATCTTCTAATGCAACTTCTGCGTATATTACTAGTATCGGATCGGTTAGCCCAATTGGAGGAGCCAGAACAGTTAGTCCGATTACAACAACTATTTATGTAGGAACTTTTATTGGTGCTGGTGGTTCAGTAACTTGTTCAGCAACAGTTTATGTTTCTAGCCCGCCACCTGCACCAACTTGTTCTCTAACTGCTTCACCAAGTAATATTAATCAAGGTGGTAGTTCAAGTATTTCTTGGTCATCTTCTAATGCAACTTCTGCATATATTAGTCCAACTATTGGTTCAGCCAGTATTAGTGGATCCAGAATAGTTTCTCCATCATTAACTACAACTTACGACTTAATATCAAATACTGGTGCCTGAAAACTGGCTTTTGTCTTGTTGTTAAGCCATAATATTAGTAATTAATATAAATGAATATATAAAGTGATTAAAAAAATGCTTTTTTTGCAAAAAAC
>Ga0307992_1001017_pt1 | contig 16894 bp, 7 predicted proteins | sample EllFjometagen133_FD_203162 | JGI IMG/M metagenome (GOLD analysis project Ga0307992, IMG submission 203162) | Marine microbial communities from Ellis Fjord, Antarctic Ocean - #133 | ecosystem: Environmental > Aquatic > Marine > Unclassified | place: Southern Ocean | collected 2014-10-08
AGAGGGACTAAACTTCCAGTATCATTGCCGATATATTTTCCATCAGGATATTCCCTGGAATCCCATGCGGCTCGAGCAGCGCAACGGACGAGTCGATCGGCATAATCAAGCCCGGGATGTATTTATTTATCACTATCACACGGATCAGCAGGCAGAGCTTGAATTCTTTAGCCGTGTGATAAAAAAGGTGAATCAGGTTCGTGAGGATCTCGGGAGCGTCGGTACAGTCTTTAGCGAAGCCACAGAGAGAATCATCTTCGCCAAAAAGAAATCGGTTACTGATCAGGAAATAGATGGCAGGATTGCCAACATTCGCAAAAATTCGCAAGAGAGAAATGACACTAGATCTAAAGATAGTGGTGAAATTAAAACGTACAAAACAGCTCTCCAGGCTTTTGAACGAACAAAGGAACATCTGGGAATTAGCCCCGAAACGATGGGAGAGCTTTTTACTGAGGGAATAAAGCTCGCTGGTGGAGAAACGACTGAAATCGCTCCAAATATCTTTCGAATATTGTCTGTCCCTCCAGAGTATAAAAAACTTATCGACGATAGCATCGTTGTGTCAAGAGGCCCGCAACAGGGAGCTCTGCCAAAGATCACATTCGATACAGGGGTATTCGAAACTTTGATAAACGGCCGCAAAATTTATCGTAATAAACCCGATACAATTCTTTTACGTCTTAATCACCCTCTCATGAAACGGCTAATAGGTTTATTCGAAAAGCATATGTGGGGTGAAGATGGGGGAAAAATTAATCGCTGGACTTTGGTTGAGGTTCGCGGAATATCAGGTCCAATTTTAGAAATATCATGCTTATACCAGGCTACTAATGAATTGCGCGAGATTCTGCATTCTGAAATATTAACATTCAAATTTAATGGCTCGACACTCACGCCTCTTCAAGAAGGTGGGCACCATGCTGCTAACCAAATTCCTACCGATCGAGTAAATAGTGTCAGGGCTGAAGTAGCAAACTATTGGATGGATAATTCGGATATTGTTTTGGATGGTTTACAAAGAGAAAAAGGCGATCTGCAAACAGAGCTCATCAAAGATGCCGAAGTTTCTCTTGAAAAAGCCTTAAGCATCGAGACGGAGGCATTTACAAACAGAAAAAAATACCTCCGTGAACAAAAGGGTGTACGGGCTTTAGAAAAACTCAGGACAAAGATAGAGGACCAAGAGCGTCGCATCCTGCAACAATCATTGTTTGTTGAGGATCAGGAAGCAAGCGAGCGAATTTTGCGTGAGAGCAGATGGCAGTTGGAAGAACATGAGAAGCGCATTGAAGCCATGTTAGATTATGTCCGCCGAGAGGAAAAACGAACACTGACACAGATCATTCCCAAACGATTTGAAATTGCGCATGTCGATTTGCAGCCCGTAGCCGTTAGAGTTATCGTGGGTGGTGACAATGAATAATTTTAACTGGTGGACCGAACTTACTCATGGTGGGATTTTTATTTCTAATCCAGTCCTACACGAGGTGTTTGACGAAACGACTGTTGAACCTTGGAATTGGAAATATAAACGCCTTAGGGATCACTATAATACATATCTATCGAAGGTCGAATTTTATCGTGCTGGGTCCCACCCGGTTCATGCATGGATCACGGACATATTTGAAGATTTCTTAGGGCATAACTCAAAAAATTGGCTAAAGGGAAGCTCAATACCACAAAGTCTTTCAACACTCACAACAACTGGTTTACCCAATAAACCAACTAGGGTACTGGTGGATGATGGGGGACGAACACTACTTCTATTAAAACGTGATGAATCACCACGACTGGGAATGCACAAGGGGAGACGAAGCTATGCATATTTCGTTGACTTGTTACGCAAAACCCACACTCAAATTGGGATACTCACAAACGGTTCGCAGATTCGGCTTGTATATGCTGGTCTGGACCATGATGCCTGGGTCCAGTGGCAGGTTGATGCCTGGTTTGATGAGGGGGAAACACGACATCAATTAGATGGGCTACTCACTTTATTGCATCCCGATAATTTTGTTCTTAGGGATGATTCATTTAAACTTCTAGATGCTGTCATTACCTCCCGGAATCGACAAGCTGATTTGGCAGATGTATTGGGCGGACAAATCCGAAAAGCAGTCGAAACGCTTACATCCACAATCGGTCGTAAACAGCAAGTAGACTCAGAGTTTTTAGACCCGGTTCAGATAACACCTGGAACTGATTCAATCCTTTCAGAGCCCGATACCTTGAACGCGATTTACCAGGCTGCAACAAGATTGATCATGAGAAAAGTGGTGCTCTTTTATGCAGAAGCAAAAGAGCTGCTCCCTAATTATGATCCTTTCTATCATAACAATTACAGTCTTGAAGGATTGTATGCCCAACTCCTGTCAGCTGTTCAACATGCTGGAGAGGAAGAACTAAAAACCCGATACTCAGCTTGGCAACGCTTTCTGGCGCTTTCAAATATGGTACATAAAGGATCTGAGCATGAAACTTTACCACTGAAAGCCTACGGGGGCACATTATTCAAACAAGGAAATCCTGGTAGCCCAGATCCAGTACTTAGGGCACTAGGTCTTTTTGAACGTGCCAATCTAGGAATAAGTGATTTTGAGGTCTTCCATATTCTCCGGCTCATAAAGATTGGGAAAACCAAGGTGAGGCAGGGAAGGGGCTTCACCTATGTAAGTGGTCCCGTTGATTTTGGGGATCTACGTACAGAGTATATCGGTATGATGTACGAGGGGTTGCTTGACTATGAATTAAAAAGAGTGAGTGCGGATGACCCCCGAATTATTCTGAATATTGGTGATCAGCCAATTCTATCCTTATCCCTCCTTGAACCAATGGACGATAAGGCCATAAAGAACTTGTTTGAAAATATGAAGGTGGCAAAAGACAAAGTGGATGCATCTGAGGAAAGTGATGAGGTCGAACCAGATGAAGAAATGCTGGAAGAAACTGAGAACCTTGATGATGATTCAACAACGTATGGTAAATCACTACAATGGGCCTTGCATGCAGTAGAGGTCGCCCGCCTTGTGAATCGCCCCAGAGGAGCCGCAGCACAAGAATTATTTAATGAGAAAAAGCTCAAAAAAGCCAGATCATTGATCGTCGATGTTTTAGAACCCGGTGAGATGTATCTCGCGCGTTGGGGTGGAACAAGGAAGGGCTCTGGGACATTTTATACAAAACCTTCTCTGGCTGTTCCCACTACACAACGGACACTGAAACCGCTGGTTTACGATGTAACCAAAAGTGAGACCAAGGTAAAAGATCCGAAAGCTATTCTAGGTTTGAGAATCTGCGATCCAAGTGTTGGATCAGGGACCTTTTTGGTCGCCGCTGCCCGCTACCTGACTGAAGTACTTTACGAATCTGTACTCAGCTTCATTTTGACGAAGCGCGATGATGAGGGCAATGTAGTTATTAAACCCAACGACAGCATTGTATTGTCAAAAGATTTGCGATTCGAAGCACCACCCATAAAACCTTCTGAGGATGGCTGGGAAGAGCAGATGAAGGCCCGACTCAAACGTTTGATAGTGGAACACTGTTTATTCGGTGTAGATCTTAATGGGATGGCTGTGGAGCTAGCCAGATTAGCGCTCTGGCTTGAAACTATGGATAAAGATCTTCCCTTTGAGTTCCTGGATCACAGGATAAAGCAAGGTAATTCATTGGTTGGGACCTGGTTTAAAAACCATTTGGACTATCCGATTCGAGCATGGGAAAGAGAAGGCGGGGATGGACCTAAAGGAGAATTATCGAAAGAAATAAAAAGGCTATTTGCATCGACGATTAAGCCGCAGATGGCAGATTGGCTAACCAGATTTTCCTCACAGACAAGTCTTCTAAAAGAGCTAAAATTGGAGGACCAAGTGCTTGAAGATCATTTAGAATCATGGGCATTGCTGAATAAAACAGCTCTTTTTGATACAGAGATGCGCGAGGAAATATTCTATACTGACATTGGACAAGATAAAAAATATAATCAATTAAAACGTCAGTTTGATAGGTGGATTGCAATCTGGTTTTGGCCAATCCATCATGGATCGAACAATTATATTTTCCCTAGCAATTTCAATGTACCCGACAGTCAGATTGATGAGATAGTCAGCGATTTAAAAGCTCGGTATCATTTTTTTCATTGGGAACTAGAATTCCCTGAGGTTTTCATTCTACAGGGCGGATTTAATGCACTTTTAGGAAATCCTCCATGGAACACTTTGCAACCTGAAAGCTTGGAGTTCTTTTCAAATTACGATCCAATATATCGTACCTACGGGAAACAAGAAGCTCTCCATAAGCAGAAAATAATGTTTGAGTCTGAACCAGCAATTCAACGTGAATGGATTTCATATACTGCATACTTTAATAGTATAAGTAACTACATAAAGAGTAGTGTAGATTTATTTAAGGTCAGCTTGGGTAGAGGTCGTGAGAATTCATTGCTGGTTGATAGATGGAAATCTTTTCATCAACATCGTCGTCGGAGTTATTTGTCTGGTGAAACTCCATATCGGCATCAGGGAACTGGTAAAATTGATCTATATCAGCTTTTTCTAGAATTGTCCTACCAACTCCTTGTACCTGGTGGGAGGCTGGGAATGATTGCTCCTTCAGGGTTATACACTGATAAAGGTAATACTGACTTACGTCATCTATTCTTATCTAGTACCAATTGGGAATGGTTGTATGTCTTTGAGAATAAAGAGAAAATATTTGATATTCATAGGTCATTTAAATTTGGTCCCCTTCTTTTAACAAAAGGTGGTGAAACAGAGGCCATCAAATGCGCCTTTATGCGTCACGATGTCAAGGACTGGGAATCCACAGATCCACCCCATATGGAAATACCGGTAGATAAAATTCGACGGTTCAGTCCAAATACACTATCGCTAATGGAATTCAAAAGTCCGATGGATCTCCAAATCTGTGAGAAAATCTATGGAGATAGACCCCTACTCGGTGATGAGCTTGAAGATGGATGGAATGTGAAATTTTCCCAAGAATTCAATATGACGAGCCATAGTCATTTATTTACCAGCCGGGTAAATCTAGAAAGAATGGGGCTGATTTCTGAAAGAGAAGATGCCCGAGATCCACGCGTAAGGGTGAGTTTGTGGAAGAGAGGATATGTACCGCTTTGGGAGGGGTATCTAATATACCAGCATGATTCTGGCTACAATAGTTCTCCAAGAAATTTTCTTCGAATTGAAAATTGTTCAAATCGGAAACGGATCAAATGGGGTTGGCGTGATGTCTCAAGAAGCACGGATCAGAGAACATTTATTGCTGCCAAAATTCCATCTACAGATTCAGGAAATACTATTTGGACAGTATATACTAAAGATAAACAGGATATGGAAAAGCTGACTTCTATTGTTAATTCTTTTTGCATAGATTTTGTTACTCGATTGAAACAGAGTGGATATCATCTATTAAAAGCCGTTGTTATCAATATACCGGTCTTGTCAAAACAGGAACTAGCTGGCATTCCATCAGAGATTTGGCAAATAGGGCAAAACTTGACTGCCAAAGAGAGATTGAAAAAGAGAATCAATCAGGATGTAATTATCGCAGAACTTCTCAACCTTACTATTACGGAAATGCAATATTTAGTAAAAACATTTCCACTCGTAGATAAATCTTTACCTGCCGTACAGCGTCAAACATCCATTACTCTAGAAGCCTTCAAGTATCTCAAAAATGTTGGTCTTTCCCGATTTCTCAAGGATGGTTGGCAACTGCCTGATTATGTCACCAAATTCGATCGTCCTGGAATCACTATCTGGGAACCTGAGGGTGGTTGGGAAAAAGCGTGGAGTGAAGCTAAGTCTCAACTTTCAGAGGAAGAGTGGATAGAGTTTGTTGGGGATGGATTATCTGTAGAAGGTAATAGTGGTGGGAACCAGATAGACGAGCCAGCGCAGCAGGGCTTATTTTAAGGATTACCATGAATGATTTAGATAATATTCCAAAAGCATTTCAATCGCTTAATTCTGCTAATATTGCAGCCCTGGTGCTAGAAGCCCAAATCCGATTAATCTACATTGCTCCTGCTGTGACTTCTGATATTTCGATGGCTCTTGTGAAAGCTTATCAACAATTGCAAGACTCACATGAGGCATTTAAAGTTGTTTTAGACACAGATCCTGAAGTGTATCGCTTGGGATATGGGGACCCGAAAGGCTTAGCCTTTTTGCGGGATAATAGTATTCCCCTTAGCAGTGAAAGAGGTCTCAGAATCGGATGTCTTATAGTCGATTTTCAGGCCTGGCTCTATGCACCCACACCCCAATTACTGGAAGCCGATCGTTCTGAAGGCGTTCCCAATGCAATTAAAATAACACTGGAAGAAGCAATGCCTCTGGCAGATCAAATTCTTGGGAGCCGGCATCACCCACCGGAGATCGGGAATCATTCGATTGGAGTTCAGGAAGTAGTAGCAATTCTGAAAAATTTAGAACAGAACCCTCCAATGAAATTTGATTTAGCCCGGAAGGTGCGAGTGTTTGCTTCCGAATTGGAGTATGTTGAAACACATTTATCGAATACACAGATTAACAGGAAGACTATTCGAGTTCCCAGTCATTTGTTTGGTGCGGACATTGACAAAGAAGCACAGAGGAGATTGAAGTCCACGTGGAAGCTAATAAGTGAAAATAGTGACTTAGACACACGTTGGATAACACAGAAAAGAGATAAAATATTAAAAGAATGCACCAAATCTTTGGGATCACCATTTGGCAGGGTTATTAGAATTGACCGTAAAATAAAATTTCTCAAAAAAATTGAAGATTTACAAAAAGAGATAACAGAATTCAGCCAAAAGCTGAAGAATGATTTGAGAAAAGAATTAGAAAAGACACAGTCTGATATTCTTTCTTTATTGCGTAATCGGCTTTTTAATAATCTTCCATCGGAAATTGAAAATGTATTTGCAAATCGTCCCCGAAAACCAATGGATCTTGATCCCTATATTTTAGATAAAATCCATTTTCCAGATCCAAAAGAATTACTCGCAGAGATGACATTATCAGTTCAGTTTAAAGGGATTACCATTGAAAACATTCAGGCTGGAAAGTTTCAGGAGGCATTAACTAGGGCGTATCCTTATGACAATTGGGATTCATTTTTTCGTGAAGATGATGCTGTACTAGGAGAAGAAAGAATTTAACTATGGCTATAAATCCGATCACATTTGCAAATCGCGTCAATCGTCAATTCTTACGCTATCAGATGACTGCTTTCCCACTCTCTGATCAACAGATTGCAGACCAGGCGAAGATTCAGATTTCCGGTGAAAATGGTTCCTCACCACTAATCAAGGGCCCCTATATCTCGTTATCGAGAGCCTATAAAATGGGTCCCGCAAAACAAGACCTGATCAATCAAGGCATGCTTCATCCAGCCATTACCGGTGTGAACCAATATACTAGTATCTTTAAGCACCAATACGAGTCTTTGAAAGCGGCTCAAGATGGAAAACACGTTATTGTCTCGACTGGTACGGGATCCGGAAAAACTGAAGCATTCCTTTATCCAATCTTAAACGAATGTTTCAAAATGCGCGACGCTGGTGAGCCTGAAGGGGTAGTAGCCGTAATTGTGTACCCGATGAATGCTCTTGCCTCAGATCAATTAGATCGCCTGCGAGAGATGCTGGCTGGCACCGGCATAAGCTTTGGTATGTATGTGGGCAGTACTCCGTATAACGATAGCGCTTTATTTAACCAAGTTCGACCAAGCTCAGACTCAAAGAAGTCCTACGAGGAAAAGCGTAAACAACTACGAAAAAGTAAATCAATCGAAGTCGTGTGCCCTTTTGAAGAGAGAATTACTGAGCAGGAATTGGCAGATAAACCCCCAAGAATTCTACTCACGAACTTTAATCAGTTAGAAATTCTTCTCACCCGTGGCCGCGATCTTGGAATGTTCAAAAACGCACCGTTGAAGTATCTCGTTTTCGATGAAGCCCATACCTATACCGGTGTTAAGGGGGCTGAGGTATCTATCCTTATCAGGAGACTAAGAGCATTTGCAAATAAAACGGCTGACGAAGTGATATGCATTGGATCTTCAGCTACCATATCAGACCCAGATGATCCTCAGGCGGCACAGAATTTTGCCAGCCGGTTTTTTGGTGTAGATGAATCCAAGATTGCTCTTGTTGAAGAGTCATACGAGGATGAGAAATGGTCCTCTGTGCAATACACACAAACTCTTAAGCCAGATTTGGATTCTGACTTTTTGGACCAATTACTGTCTGCTCTTGAGAAAAGTGATCCAGTTGCTATCGGACAATTAGCATCTAGCCTTACTGGGCATGAATTTAACCTGTCCAAGAACTGGCCCGATGAACTCAATGATCATTTTCGAACCTCGAAATATGTTCGCTTCTTATTCGAACATTTGAAAGAGGCTACCCATCTTGTCGAGGGGGTGGAAATCATGCAGCAAGCCTTGGGACGTGAGGATTATGATCCGGAAGTGGCTAAGATTGAATTGTTAGCCATGCTCGCTTTATGCGGCGCTGCAATCAAGGATGATGATGCGTTACTAAAGCCTAAGCTGCATTTCTTCGTGCATGGTTTACAGGGGGCAGTTGGAGTTCTGGATGAAGGATCAAATATTTCGACAGAGATCCATTTCTATATGTCCCAGGAGCAAGCTGTCGACAACCATGACGATCGTCTTCCAAGTACATTCTACTCGGTGTCAACCTGTCGTGTATGTGGCCAGCATGCCATGGAAACATGGTTAAACGGTTTGGATATCAATGGGACAAAGGTTCAAGGGGGTGATGCAGAAGGTGACAATGTGGTCTGGTTACCTACCCTGGATCAAAGTGGTACCCGTGTCCTTTTTACAAACCATTTTTCGGTACTTGAGGATGATCCTGATGCAGCAGTTGAAGCAAGGATTGATCGCCGGACCCAGCAATTATTTACCTGCAGATATTGTGGGACCTTCCATCTTAATTCAGGTGACTCCTGTTCAAATGACAAATGTGCCCGGATTGGACAACTACTTCCAGTCTTTGTGATTCTTCCACAGAAGGAAGGAAGCTATCTGGTCAGTTGTCCCTCATGTAATACAAAACCATTCAGGATATCTGGTCGAGAGGTGGAAGCCTTTAGAAAGTTCAGGGCTGTTGCTGTTGCGGATGTACACATTTTAGCTCAAGATATGCTCAACGCGTATCCGGTAGACGATGAGCGTCTCATTGTATTTTCTGATAATCGCCAGGATGCGGCTTTTCAAGCTGGATGGATGCAAGATCATGCGCGACTATTCCGCTTTAGACACCTGATTTATCATTTTCTAAAAAGTCAGTCAAGCCCAGTCTCAATTAACGAGATTGAAGCCTATCTGGTGGGATTATACCAAACTGATCGTGAGCTCATCCAGGCGCTATGCCCTGAAGTTTTTCACAGCCATACACCGGCTTTTTTTGGGACGACTACTGAGCAAACACTATCAAAATATATTAGACTCCTGCTTTTACAGGAGTTCAATCGTCCCTTCAAACATTCTAGGTCACTAGAAACCTGGGGACTGATGCGAGTAGTCTACGCCAATCTAAATGCGAAAAACGATTCGATTAAGGAATGGGCTGAAGAATACAATATTACTCCAAAGGACATGGTGGTTGGCATAGAGAAGCTATTAGATCTCTGGCGTCGCAATGGTCGGATGCTTTTCGATGAAAGAGAACCTATTTATAGTCACTATTGGAAGTCTGGCGACAAAGAAGTAGCCAATGGCTTTCTCCCTTTGATGGATTTTCCGCCTAAAGGTTTAAAGCTTACCAGAGGGACAAATGATAAACCAGGGTATGTCAGCCAGGTAATCTCCCATGGGGGTATTACCCTCGCTATGGGTTTTGCAAAAAAATGGGGACTTGATTTAGCAAAAGTGAATGAGTTCCTCGAGAAGCTTTGGGATTGGCTCGTGGCTCAAGGCTTGGTAATTCAAACACAATTACTCTCCAATGTTGGGAATCCTCTTCCTGGTTGCGCTAGCGTTTTCCAGGTTAATTCAGCGATGTTGGGATATGTTATTCAACAAGAATTATATCAATGCAGTACTTGTCACCGCTTTCATAATAGCAAGACTCCCAATATGGCATGTACAACGCATCATTGTGCGGGCCATATTGCTCCAGTAGAAATCTCAGAAGATGATTATAACATATCTACGCTTCTAAACCCATTTAAAATGGTCATGGCTCAAGAGCACTCTGCCCAGGTGCCGAACCAAACCAGAGAAAATATCGAAAGAGAATTTAAAAAGGCCAAAGGACGGGTGAATACTCTCGTCGCCACACCAACCCTTGAGATGGGGGTAGACATTGGTGATCTTGATATGATTTTGCTCCGGAATGTTCCCCCGCTAACGGCAAATTATTGGCAACGTGTGGGACGTGCTGGAAGAAGACACCGTATGGCAGTGATGTATACCTATTGTCGCAACAGTCATCATGATAATTATTTTTTTGAAGACCCTTATCGGTTGCTCCGGTCACCTGTTGATCCACCACGATTTAATCTTAAGAATCATGTTATGATCAAGAAGCATATTCATGCGGCGATACTTTCCTTCTTGATCCGAACTACAGGCGATATGCCAGAGGACTTTCCAACCTTTGTTGCGGGATACTTGTTTGAAGAAGATGGTAGATATCGATTGAATCCAAAGCAGGTGGACAAATATGGTGAATTAATCCTTAAATATGAAAGTGATCTCCCTCACCACCTGGAAAGAATGTTCAGTCAGTACTGGCCCGACGATGCTAAGGATGAAATTGCGGAGGCTGCACTCAAAGGTATCATTGATTCTGCAGCCCAGGAGTTGCAAACCGTTGTAGATAGGTTATTCGAGCGTCTTCAGTGGGCGCGTAAAACTAGAGAGACTATTAACCAACAAGAAAAGCTGAGACCCTTAAGCAGCTCTGATGAAAGGCTGCGGAAGAGATGCGGTGATTTTATTAGATCTCTTCAGGAGAAGAGTGCCAGTAGCTATACACTCACCGTCCTGGCGACTAATGGGTATTTACCAGGATATGGTACCTATTCAGGAAGTGTCTCTGGGCGAGCTGAAAGATTCAAGACCACCACTGGACAGTCAATCTTCGATTTTGAACTCAATCGTCCAGAATCTATGGCTATCCGAGAATTTGTGCCCGGCAACTTAATTTATGCTAATTCCGGAAGGTTTCAGATTGGCTTATACCATTTACCAATCGATCAGAGTCAGAATCAAGGCGATCAGTACATTATACAACCCGCCAATGAGGTTATCCAACTAGCGAGCCAAACCTCCGGTTATGGGGATACGGATGTAATCAACTTATCTGCCCTTGCAATCTCGGATGTTGATTTAACTTATGTATCGCGTATAAGTGACGAAGAAAATCTCAGGTTTGCTTTGCCTGTAAAAATCATGGGACTCAGAAGACCAACTCACAGAGGTGGAATGTCCTATACCTTAGGCCAAAAATCTGATCTCCATTACATCCACGGACAGGATGTTAGACTTATTAATGTGGGACCCTCTGATCGAGTGGCTAAAGGCGAATATGGGTTCTGGGTCTGTAGTGTCTGTGGAGGTGTAAGATCTCCATATGCAGTTGATCGAGTTGTCGAACAGTTTGTTGAATTTCATAGAGATAAATGCGGGCGTCAACCGGAACCGATAGGATTTTCGGCAGATGTAACTGTTGATGGTTTGCTGTTTAAAAATCTAGCGGGCATTGAATCTGCTGTCAATATGGGCGTGATCCTTAAACGGGCTGCCGCAAATACGATCGAAATGGACATTGAGGATCTACAGCTTTTATTTTTCCCACAGAATGAGAGTGAAGTTGACCTATTCCTCTATGATCCCATGCCAGGAGGTTCTGGACTTTTACAGCAAATTATTGATGGGTGGGAAGAAGTGCGGGTGGAAGGACTTAAAATCGCCACTGACTGCCCTATGGAGTGTGACACAGCGTGTTATGAATGCATGAAATCCTATCGGAATGTTTTTTATCACGAACTCTTGAATCGCCATTCAGCTGCCGCTCTACTTGAAGATTTGGAAGGAATATCATTCAGTCATGACATTCCTGAAAACATCAAAGAAGGAATCAGCAAGGGGGAAAATACACTCCCTTCAGAAGAGCGGCTTGAGGAGATGCTAGTGAAAGAAGGTTTCTCAAAACCTGCTAAACAACTTGAAATTAAATTAACCATCGATGGATTCCCTAATCTATCTAGAACCCTACCGGACTTTGTGTACTCAGATGAAAAAGTTGCTATTTACTTGGATGGCATGTCTGGTCATTTGCATGGAAATAAACAAACTGAATTAATTGATAAGCTTATAACGGATGAACTTGAAGAGCTGGGATGGAGAGTGATCAGAATCCAGTACCCTGAGCTGAGCGACACAACCGTAATGGGAATCTATTATCGAAAGCTTGGAAGAGCATTAAACAGAGCCAAAACGTTGAATGGGTGACAACAAGTCGCATTATACCAGTAGGATCAAGTATGCAAAAAGTTGAATTCAGAACAGAATGGACTAGTGTTATTTGCCCTTTCTGTCGACTACGTGTGATCTCAGATCTGATGCCAGTAAGGCTGCAGCGGGAATAAAGAATGCTGTAGCTCTGCGTTTTGAACTTGTCAAATGAACAAGGCATGGCAAATAGACATAAATGTAACATATGTTACATTTATGTCTTGCATCAGGATAAATAATTAATTAGAATCTGGAGATAAAATTGACATGGAATGCTGATATTGCACGCAAGCTACTGCTAAAATTCTTGAAATCACCGGATGAGATTCTTATCACGGGGCGTGCTTATGCAGAAGCAAGAAGAGATTTTGGTCTCACCAAGGATGGAATTATTAGCGAATCCATCAAGGCGTTGAAGGGGGATATTGATCTGAATTTGACCGAACAGGATACTGGGTCAACCGGATGGGTAATAAAACCTGATATTAATGGAATTCCAGCATATTTCAAATTCTGTATCGAAGATCAAAATGGGGAAATGACAATGACAATAGTTTCAGCACATAAACAGGTGAATTAATTATGAAATGCCATTATTGCTCCGCTGGAGTAATGGAAGAGTTTGTAGGCTATACTTATATGGAAAAGAAACTAGCTGACGTTAAAGGCTGGAAATGCAATTCCTGCGAGGAGCTGACATTTGAATCAAAAACTTATGAAAAGTTTGAGCAGATTGACAGGGCTTACAGTAATCTTCTTTTGCCATCAGAGATCAAAAGAAAGAGGAAGGAACTAAAACTTACACAAGAGCAGGTGGCAGCTGAGTTACAAATTCCACGATTAACTTTGTTGCGGTGGGAAAATGGGCAGGCCATTCAAACACCTCAGAATGATGGAAATCTGCGGGCATTATTTGACAAGCATATAAAGCTAAAAAACGAAAATATGCGCGCTATCTCATATCTGCATCACATAGTATCTGGAGAAAGGCAGAGGAGTGAATATCGTCTGGCTGCGCATCACAAGGGTGAATTCGACAATAAATCCTCAGAGAAGATTCATGAGATCTTGAAATCAGCAAAAAATGAAAAACATTAGTACCATTCCTCAAATATCAAATTCAGCCATTATCGAACAGATTCTGAAGGAAACAGATCAATTCGAAATTTCGCCGCTTGATTTGAAGAAAATTGACGAATTTCTAAAGGTCACCAGCCATGATTTTGATTTTAATAAATTCGATGGTATCGGGAAAGTTGGAGAACAATTAGAGATCAGAGGTATTCTGGATATCAAAGAGAGCTCAATCTTTCTTGATGAAAATGAAACGATACCCACCAGAAAGAGATTTAGCCATGCTCATGAGATCGGGCATTATTTGATCCCAGGCCACCATGAATATTTTTATCAGTGCACTAAATCAGACATGGATCATAGTACCTTAAATAGTCTTGAGAAAGAAGCCAACCTGTTTGCATCTGAATTACTGTTTAAGGGATCCCTATTTAACAAAGCACTTGGAGAATTTGAACAAATCACATTTAATACAGTGGGGGAGATTGCCCAAACCTTTAACGCTTCATTTGTTGCCAGTCTGAGAAAAGTGGTCACAGAAACTGAGAAAGCCGCGACTATGATTGTCATTTCCGAGCATAATGGACATGGGTCTATAAGCTATACGATAAGTTCTTCTTCAATGCGGGAAAAATATTTCAGTGATATATCAAACATACCCTCTTTGGAGCAGATCATAGTAAGATCCAGGAAAGCTTCAAGACAAGATCCCCATAGAGTAAAATTCAGAACAATTTTAGCCACAGGTGAGAAAATTATCCTGAACTGCCAATTTTATTATAATGGTTTTCAGCATGTTGGCCTTGTGTGTCCTGATGACAGGTCTTAATGATACTGATCAGCGATTAACGAGTCCAAATTGATTCCCAAGACACGTCTAAATACGGCAGAGATTCTAACCCTGAAATCAATTAAGGGTATTGGAACACAATCAGTGAAGACTTTAGCGGAATCAAGTCTTACACTGGAAGAATTGATATACTCTGAACCCGAAACTCTAACCAGATGGGTGAAGGGCTCAAATAAAATTGCAGGCATAAATGGAATTATTTCGCTTTCCACTTCTGACTCTGATCAGTTCCGAGTTAAAATAGCACAACTGGAAGCAAAAGGTGTCTCTGTTATTTCTTATTGGGATCCGGATTACCCAAATCTTTACAGATTAATCAAAAATCCACCTCCCCTCATTTATGTTCGTGGGAATAAGACCCTATTAAACCCCCTTAAGAGTATTGCTATCGTTGGAACAAGGAACAGTTCAAAGGAGGCACAATTGATTGCTTCAGCCACCGCTCGGGAATTTGGGCAGCGTGGTTATTTGATTGTGAGCGGTCTAGCACTGGGAATTGATACAGCAGGCCATCTTGGAGCCATTGACACTGCAGGGAAGACGGCCGCAATCCTTGTAGATATCCTGGATATTTATCCCAAAGAGAATGAAGTATTGGCTAATCAGATTCTCAAAGCAGATGGAATACTGTTATCGGAGAACCTGCCAGGAGAAGCCTTCGGCCCAGCAGCTTTTGTCTCCAGAGATAGACTGCAGAGTGGATTAAGTCAGGGAGTATTTGTGATAGAGAGTGGTTCAAAGGGGGGTACAATGCATACTGCGCGCTTTGCGAGTGAGCAATCAAGACTTGTGTTTGTTCCAGATTATTCCAAAGTAAAAGATTATTCCTTTAAGAATGAGCAGTATTCTGGTCTTAAGAAATTAATCGAATCGAGGCAGGCGAGTACTTACACCGCAAAGGATTATAATTCAATTCAAGAAAAACTATGTCTTAAGCATGATGGTCTTCAGTCAGATATTACTCAAACCTCCCTTTTTGGATGATACCAGAAAACCACTTAACCATGGATCTGTTACTTTTTGACTTAGACTTAACCTTGATAGATACATCTGCATTTGAGAATCTGAGAAAATCCAGCAAATGGAATGAAATTAATGAAAAGCTAGGCCTGTCAACTATTTATGCTGGTATTCCAGAACTTTTAAAATATGCACGGAAAAGGTATATAATAGGTGTCGTAACATCCTCTCCCAGAAACTATGCAGAAAAGATTCTCGAATATCATGGGCTAGATATTCCAATTGTAATAGCATTCCACGACTCCAAACAGCATAAGCCACATCCTGAGCCGATAACCAAGGCAATTCAAAAACTGTCGGGTGAAAATGCGCGAGTAATTTATGTAGGAGACGATATCAAGGATGTTGAGGCGGCTGGTCGGGCAAAAGTCGACACAGTCTATTTTGCTTCCTGGGGTAGAAAAGGCCAAGCATCACTCAATGATACTGATGTGTCATATACATCATTTAATACACCAATAGAGTTACTTGAACATTTACGAGGGGATCACATGTCTAATTTGCAGCTAATCGAATTTAGTATTAATTCAAATATAGAAGAGGGCTTGGCCTTAGGATATTATTTCAAAAAATATTCACAATACAATGACCAAATATCCGAATCTATAAGAGATCATTTCAAAGTTAATGATGTAAAGCATGTAGATTTTTGGTCTGACATAGCTGCAACTGCATTGGAAGACTACTTTTCTGGAGCAGAATTACATTTAGATCATGTTGTCAGAGTCCTTGGGAGCTCCGAGCTTCAAGCGACTGGCCAGAGCCCGCTTGACACATTATGTAAAGCGATAGCCGAATCGCTTCAATCGTCTTACAGTACTAATTTATTACATAAAAACCGTGCAACCCGGCCGTTAAAACAAACCAACATGAGATCGGAGAGGGAAGAGGAGCTTGATGGGGTATACAAAATATCGGAAGGAATTATTGGTTCTAGTGATACGATCCTTCTTGTCGATGATATTAGTACATCTGGTACTACCTCAAAGATCATTGCTCAAGAAATAAAAGCAAAATATCCCAATGTGAAGATATACTTTTTTGTATTGGCGAAAACAAGCAATCCCGCGTATGGGAGTCCATCAACTAATAGTGTAGAATTATTTTCTGCAGTGATTGAATCGGGAGTATGCTCTAAGGACAGTGTAGATAATTCTGATGCTGGAAAAGAGAAGAAATATTCTTATGCAATAGGCATAGATCTTGGGACCACAAATTCACTTTTATCATATAAGAAATTGGTTGGTGATAGTGGAACGATTGAATTTCTACCAATAGATCAACCGACTCCTTCTCAGAGAATATCAACAAATGTCCTTTGCCCAAGCGTTGTTTATTACAATCAAAAGTCCGGGCAGCAATATGTTGGAAAAGGTGCTGAGGATAAGAAATACACATCAGTATTGGGCATAAATGTTTTTTACTCGTCAAAGAGCCAGCTCG
>Ga0307992_1001019_pt1 | contig 16884 bp, 25 predicted proteins | sample EllFjometagen133_FD_203162 | JGI IMG/M metagenome (GOLD analysis project Ga0307992, IMG submission 203162) | Marine microbial communities from Ellis Fjord, Antarctic Ocean - #133 | ecosystem: Environmental > Aquatic > Marine > Unclassified | place: Southern Ocean | collected 2014-10-08
ACTTGAAGTAATTCTCTAACATAAAGATTTACAAAATCTCCCTCTGTTGAAGATGTTTTGGCTGTGACTGTCGTAGTTGTGAATGTTGCTTCGTCTGCTGTGATTGAATCAGCTACAATATCGCTAAGTAAAACATTATCTCCAATAACTTTTTGAGTTATTGTTGTTCCATTTTTCTTGAAAGGTGGCCATGGTCTTACTGTTAGATTATCCATATAAATTTTGTATAAACCGGATGATTACGGTATAAATGAATTATGACATTACCAGATAGTCTACACCTTCTCCGTTAGTTGTTGCATCTACATAAACAGTCATTCTATTTGCAATATTTAATGTAATACTATCATTTGCTGACAAAATAATTTGTTTGTTTGTATCTTTATCCACTGCACTATCACCAACATATACATCGTTTGTGTTTCCTGATTTTGCTCTAATATAGATTGTTTTAGTTGCGAGTGTTGTCCCCAAGGCTTCTGCTGTCCCACCTGTTGTTACTGTTTTTTCTCCACCTGTTAAAGTAGTTGGAGTTGCGACTGCTGTTAAAGAAGCCAATACATTTGGATCCGCTACAACAAGAGCGTCATCAGCAATTGCTGCGGTATTTCCATCTTTTATGATGGCCCTATCATCAGTCGTTCCATTTTTTAATTCAACAGCTCCTATTTCAATATCAGAAGTTTCCAAATTAACTTTTAATTCTCCATCAGTATTACAACTTAACGCTTGTGGATTAGTTCCATCATTTCCATCGTCAGTCTTTACTTTTTTTCTTTCGGCTTCCACTTGTCTATTTCTATAATCATATAATCCTAATTAGCAATTTAGTTATAATCTTCTACATAATAAGTCATTATAACTTGCACGGTATTGTCATTTGCCGCATTGCCAGCCCATTCTCCGCCACTATGTGAGAATACTATAGGCAAGTTTTCAACAGTTGCGCTAGTAACTGGAACCATCATCATTCCCGGAGGTGTATCCCATCTATAATAATCTGCATTTTGATTTATCCATCCAGCACCGCTAAATCCCATTGAAGCGGCTTGCCCTGCGTTGTTTGTGTAAAAAATATTAACCATTTGTGCGGCTTCTGTGAATACATTAGTTCCGGCATAGTCTAGTTTATAACCCACAGACATCACTTTGATTACAGTATTAGCCCCCTGTGCGGCTACCAATGTGATAGGTGTACCAGCGCAATTTTTAACTTGAGAAGAAGAAAGTGTAACTGTGGCTACTTTTAAATTACTCTCAATCGGTGCGCCATTAATAAGGACTTCGCCTGTCCCGTTTGGAGATAAATCAATATCGCCGTCAGGGCCATCAGTAATAGTGATTGATCCTGTTGTTGCATTACCAGTTTGCAAGACAATATCGTTATCACCAAGTGATCTAAATACACCTTGACCAGAACCATCACCAGCTATCATGTTTCCATAAGAGCCATCATGAGACCATCCACCTGCTACTCCTAATGAACCTGTTCCATTAATAGCTTTGAATCTACCTTGTCCCCATTCTGCATCTGCGGTTACATCTGTAATGATACTATAGATTTGAGTATACTCTACTAAATCAACTGGAGTCTGGTCATTGTTTCCTAAAAACTTAATATAACCAATCTGGTCATTAGCAGCTGCACTTGCAGATACTTGTGTTAAAGTTAATGCTGCACCTTCTGCTGCGTTACTTTCTCTAACAATACCTACTGCTCCACTTCCACCATTGATTGTAAACTGTGGAGTTGTTGGTGCTGCACCATTACCATTTAATAATGATATTGTGTAACCTGCAATTTCTACAGTTGATGTTGGACTCACAATACCAAAAGAAGCAGTTCCATAATTTACATCACCGTCAATTGAATTTCTACCTCTACCATAAATAACACCTACCGAATCTAAAGCTGCTGGACTAGCACTTACTTGACTAAGATATAATTCTCCTCCAGTTACTCCGTCATCAGTTTTAATGATATATGTTTCTCCACCATTAACTGTTAAATCATCTGAAACAGTTAATGCTCCAGTAACGCCTAGTCTTCCTGTTAAGTTAATATTTGTTTCATTAATAGAAACACTTGTACCTGGAATAACTTCAAATGATTTAGCTCCTGCACCATCTTGGTAAATAATGTGTATTCCACCAATTGCAGAACCAGTACCTGAAGTATAAGTCTTTGTAGTTGCTAAACCAACAGATCCGTTTAAACTAACAGCTCCCGTACCAGTAGTAAATATATGGGCACCATCTATTACAGTATCACCATCAAGAGCAATTCCTGTACTTGCTTCTAAATCTATTGTTGGTGAAGTTAATTGTAATTTAGTATCTGCTAGAATATCTAACTGTCCGTCTGCACTTGAATTTATTGATAATGCAGAATCTCTAAATAACAATTTTGTAGCTACATCAAAGACCATATCAGCCCCATCATATCTTAAGTTGTTTGTTCCGTCTTCATCATATTCAAATGTTACATCATTATCCGCTCCGAACACTAAGTTAGTGTCGTCACCAATTCTGATTGCCCCAGTAGAGAAAACTCCACCAGCTGTATCAATACCAACTGCGCTAGTTGTTTCTGTCATGTCAATTCCACCAGTAACTCCTAAAGTTCCTGCTGAAACGTCTGAAAAAATAATATCATCTTGGACGTAAATATCACCTAATATCTTAGCGTCTCTACACCTAAGAGTTCCTGATCTCCATCCAAATCTTGTATTTGCTGCCATTTTTATCTATCTCCTATATTATGCTAGGTTAACCGTTGCGGTTTCTCCTGCTTGATTAACTAAATGTAAATCTCCATTTTCGTCTATTTCAAAAGTAATCCAATTTTCTTTATTTAAAGTGTATAATCGTAACTTTCCACAGAATAATTCTCCAGAACGAGTACCTACATCTTTAAGATTTTTATAATTTGTCATTTTTTATCCTCTTATTTTTATTCCTTCTCTTTTTTCAAAAAAAAAGAAAATTGCGGGTGGAGGTAGCCTACAACCATCCCGCCCAAAAAACAAAGTTTTTTGTGTTTACGCTATCTATGCGTCAAGTACTTTAATCAATACAATAGACCCGCCTTGTAGGGAATCAGTTGCGAAAGCACTATCCATATAAATTTTGTATGCTGCAGTTTCTTTATCAAACTCACTGTCTAATCTTGGTCGTAGTCCCCATGCTATTGCATAAGATACTTTTGCCTTGATTAAGAAACAAGTGTGACCATCTAAAGCTCCACCGCCCCAAGTAGCGTCACTTGGAATTTGTTCTGTAGAAATTACTTTAACTCCCATATACTTTCCAATTTCACCGTTCATAACTACTTCGTTTCCGCCGTATTCTGCTGCGTTAGTAAACTGAGAATCTTTCATTAAAGCTTCTTCGTTAGCTGCTGCAATAAATAATACTAATGGTCTATCGGGTTCGCTGATCCATCCATTTGCTTTAACATATCTAACTGCTTTAACAATCAAATCTGTAGTCAAGATGTCACCTGCTTCTAAGGAAGCTGTTGAGTCTGCGTCTCCACCGTAAAGTGTAGCTGCTGGACTTGCTTCTGCTGCGATAGCTGTTCCAATTGCGGTATCAATGTCGATTGCCATGTCATATGCTAGTTGGTCTCTTGCGAAAGCAACCATATCAACTTGAGATGTTCGAACTACTGTTTCTGCAATAGCTACTCCATATTTATGGTCTCCAGGTGTTAATGTTACGGTACTTACATTGTCTAATTCAGTATATGTTCTGGACGTTTGAGTTGTGTCATCAGAAAAACTTTTATTAGTTGTTGCTAATGGGATTGAAACGTCTTTATTTCCTGCATGAACTTCTGTTTCATGTGCGAATTGCATGAAATACATTCTTTGTTTTGCTGCTGCTAAAATTGATTTTAACCATTCGCTACCTTGTACATCGGAAATTCCGCTTGTACTTGTATCTGTTGCGGCTGTGATTGCAGCTAATTCTTGTACACTATCTTTCATTTTATTTTCCTCCATTTGAGAATTGCAATTAAGCAAATCCTCGCATGCTTTTTAATAGATTTAACATTCCTTTATCGGGATTGCCATTACTTGCCATTTCACTAACAGCTTCTGCTTTAACAGTTTCTTTAGCTGGTTCGTTTAATTTTGCTTCAGTTTGTTCAAGTTTTTCACTTAATTCACTGATTTTTTCTTTAAGTTCTTGCTGCATTTTTTGTACAGATTCACTCATTTCTTCTTTTTTTACTACTGGTTCTTCCTTCTTAACTTCTACCTTTTTAACTTCTTCAGCTGGTTTAGGTACTGGTTTTACTTCTTCTGGTTTCATTTCAGCATTTTCTTTAACTTCTACTTTTTCTTCTTCTTTAACTTCTTCCTTCTTTTGTAATAATTCAACTACTTTTGATAATTGAGCCATAACATCAGATAAAGTTACTTCTTTAACGCTATTTTCTACTTCTGCATTTGCAGGAGCTTCTGCTTCAGGTTTAGCTTCAGCTTCAACTGCTGGTGCTTCTACTTTAACTTCCTCTTTAGCTTCCTCTTTAACTTCTTCCTTAACTTCTTCTTGTTCGGGAATCTTTTTTTCTTCTTCGTTTGCCATTATAATTTCCTCCTTTTGTTGATTGTTTATATAAGCTGTTTTCACCGCAGGGTTAATAACTACACTCATATTCTCAAATCTAAACTTTAACATTTGACCACCATCGTCCTTTCCCCGTACTTTAGGAGAAATTCCCATTTTAGCCCCATACGCTAACTTAATTGCGGTAGGTTTATCAACAACAACTAAATCGCCAATAATTTTGTGACCACTCATTTCTCTTACGTTGATAACCTCACCAATCCATTCTCTAGAACGTCTATCTTCGTGATCAGAAAAAAGAGACCTAATTTCCTTGTCTGCCCAGTCAGTATTGACAAAAGCTTCGTGGATTTGTTCTCCAGAATAATAAAAGTTGTTCCAAATCCCTGGACTCATCAAAGTTTTACCTTTAATTAAGTATGGAATTTTAACATCTTTTTCAAGATCACCTGATAATTCGTATTTTGGTTTATTTGTGTTTGACACTTTATCACCTTGTTACCTAATAAAATCAATAATTTAGGCTATAATAGAATTAGTATATCTTCGTATTAATAAAGCTTTCTATATTAGTATACAAAATTAGCTATCAAGGTACTTTTTTTGATACCTGTACACCGTGTCAACACTACAATTAGCTTCTTTAGCAATGGTTGGACGATAACATCCTTGGAGAGTCATAGAAAGAATTAACTCTATTTGATGTAGAGTGACTCTTCTTCTTCCTAGGTTCTGTCCTTTCATTTATTTTTTATCTGTGAAATAATAATTGCTTTATGCATTGCATCAGCTTCTGCTTTTGTAGAAAAGCATTTAATTACTGAACCTTCTGGTTTATCAGTTTTACTTCCTGGCTTTTGTGGGTGTCCATGCACTACACAATACTGGTCTCCCTTTTTTACCACAATATTTTCAACTTCAATCTCTGCTTCCATCTTTTTAACAGACTTAGCATTTTTACGAGCAAACCTAGGTCCACCACCAGAATATATCTTCTTACGTACTGCTTCCGCTGCTTTTCTCATAACTACTACTTTCCCCATATTACCATAATCATAATACTTTACTTCTGAGGTAACTTTCTTAAACATTCCTTCCATCCAATGTACTAGTCCTTTATTCTCTGTATCAAACTGGATACGGTCTTCAGTAATAGTGCCATCACCATCGAATGCGCCCCTAGCGAAATCCCATTTGTATTGTGAAGGAACTTTGTTATGTGTAATCCTATGTTTCTTTTTAATGTCCATACCTAACTTTCTCAAATCATCAGCCATCTCTTGTGACTTAAATCGGTAAGCCGAATAGCCAGAAATAACTGAAGGCCCTTTAGGATCACCAAGTTCTTTAGCTAATACTTTAAGTATAGCTCCATCTTCTTGTCCCATCATAAATTCAATCCTATTAGATGGGTTATCTAGATGTCCATCAGTTGAAAGCAACCCTAAAAAGTAAGCCATATTACTTGACCACTTACTAAAGTAATCATGTTTCTCAATGTTAGAAGTAGACATTTCTTTTTTCTTCTCCTTCTTCTTAATTTCATCTTCAACATAACTCCCCTGAGTTCCTGCAATTCCTGGAGTGCTAGTAGTTGTAGCTCCAGCAACCATTCTATTGGTTTTGAAAGTAGTCCACTCTGCGTCTTTACTATTATAAGTTCCAGAATAAGATTTTATTACGGCACCATTAGAATTAGGGATAGTGTTAATAATCTGAATTGCTTTTTCCACTCCATACTTTCCTTCCACAATAGTTGTTTGTGCTTCTTTAATATTATCTGTAAATGAAAGATTCCTTAATGCTGCTTTTCTAGCAATCCATTGTTCTTCTCTCAAATCTTCAGAACCAAACCTTAAACAATCAAACACAAAATACTTTTTATCTTCTCCACCAACAATAACTCCATCAATGATGAAGTCTTTACCTGTGAGTTCTAGTGCTTGTTTAACTAGTTCTGGATAACTTTTTGTAACTTCTTCTTTAGTTCCATTATAAATCATAACGTTCTCAGATAACTTAAATAGTAATGCTCTTACTCCCTGATAGTTCTTCTCAACAGCATATCTGCTGTCGCCTATAACTGCTTTAAGCTTTTCAATATCATTAACTTCGTTATTGGGTTTAAACGGTTCGAATACAACTGGTTTCAGTTCTTCTTCTTTCAAAGTAACTCTCTTTGCAGGTAGTATTCGTTCTAGTTTTAAGTCATATAAAGGAATGAATGCGGTTCTAGAGTTAGATTCTCCCCATAAAAACTCAATATTCTCTTTAAATTGAGACAATGAACTTGATATTTGGGACTCTATCATCTGTTTAATAAGCTTATTAGGCTCATTCATTTTGATAGAAATGCTTAGTTTTTCGGGAATAACACCCTCTTTTTGGTCAACATACTCCCCAGAAGCACAAATAAAGTCCTTAATCACCATTGCGTTCTCAAATTGGTTAATAATTGATAGGTTTCCCCATTCAGAACTACTTTCATCTTCATCAGAGATAAAGTCTACAATTTCGTTATTCTCATTAAGTTTAACTTGTTTTGGTACTTTAAATAAATCTACTATTTCAAAGGGATATGCAAAAAGGATTTCTTTCTGGCCCCACCATTTAGTTCTTTCTTCTTTAGATATCCTATGTTTCTCTTTTAATTCTTCAAAGTCGTCACCATCAATTTTGTATGGTCTACCTAACCTGATAACTCCATAACAAGTATCATACCCAGTAAGATAAGTAGTAACATTAATATAATCTCTACACAATGCACCCATTACAATTAGTGTTTTAAGACCAGTACGAATATCCCCACACTTTGTATCTGCTAACGCAATAGTTTTCTTTTGTTCCATTAACATCTGAGAAAACTCTCTACCAATTTCTAAGACACTATCTTGTTTAGCCAAAACAAACTCTGTTGCACTAAACCCTCTTAAATCTTTCCATTTAGCTCTAAGTTCATCATAAGTTCCATCTTGTGAAGTGAACAATATACCAGTTGGTTTATATCTTGTGGATAAGTCTAGTAACTCTTTACTGCTAACGCTAGAAATGATTGTTCTTGCTGAATAAAGATAACTGTCTGAACCAATAGGTATTTCTCCTGCAGGAACATAAACAACATTATCAAACCGATATCCTAATCCTTTTCCAACCGGAAAAGAACTAAGTTCAATATTGGTGTCTCTTAATTTAAACTTGGTGTTTGGTTTAATCACTACTTGTTCAACACCAGCTAAAGACATCTTCTCCTTAATTAAATCATGCACATTTTCAGGAGCATAAATAGGAACATCAAAACTATTAGATTTTGCAATCCAATTAATCAATTCGTTATATCCTGATAACGATTCTTCATCAGAATTAGAAAGGATAATAAAATCAATTCCATCCGATAAGTTAGTGAATATTCCTTTCTGACAACCAAACAAAAAGTTTGCTTGTTCAGTTTTTACAAGAGTAGATAACTTCTTGTTTTCTCCTTCTAAAAATGTGAACTTCATTTTAGTCTAAGCTCTCCCATCTTTTAACTGTTTCAGTAAGTTCACTAGCAATTAAAACCCCACTGTCAATGTATTTTACAATCCGTTCTGCTTTACTTGTATGTTCATCAATACCAATTAGTTCCCACTCAATGGTTGGCACTTCGTCAAAACCTTCAAGTTTACAAATTGGTGCAAACATATATCTTCTAATAGAAGCAACTGTAGTGTTGATAATGTCTCTTAAAGTCAACTCAAACAAACTACTCATGTTATCTAATACTGATCTATTTTCTGATATCCCAGAACCAGTAGCATAAGGTCTTGGTATTCCTAATCCTGCAATCTCTTGCTCTTTATAATATTCTAAATGTTCTCTAAGCTTTTCAGCTTTCTTACTTTCAATAATTTGGATATCATAATAGTAAGGGGTTACAACTTCACTTCTAAAATTGATGTCTTTAAGATTCTTCAACATATTTTGAATTTGTTGTGGGGAAGGTTGGTGGTTCATATCTCCTAGCTTTGCCCACATTGTAGGAAATCCATGTCGATATGTTGCGTTAGCTAATGCATCTTCCATATTCATTTTTCTTAATGATGTTTTATAAATTGGTTCTACAAGACCAATAGGGTAAACTCCATCACCAACAGTATACAATTTAATATGTGCAATTTTCTTTGGTTCAATGAAAAAAGAACTTTGGGGTAATGTTACCATTACTGGTTTATTTTTTAATTTAGCTATTGGGAGTGTAGTGTTAGAAGGTAATGTTTGTGTGTATCCTACTTCTGTACCATACTCATCAAACAATACAAATCCATTAGAGTCCTTAGCATAATCCATCTTTTTTGGGTCAATAGTATCCCAATCAACAATCCTATTACCTCTCTTATTGTAAACATTTTCTACCCAACTGTCACCATAAATACATTGATACTTGAAAATCTGAGTTAATAGTTCTTCCCAAGTAATTAAACTTCCAGAACTACCCAAACTCTTAATAAAATTGTCAAAATATGCTTTAACTTTTGGATCTTCAGCCTTAATTGTGTGTTCTGCAGACATAATTGTTTGCACAATCTTGTTAATAGAATTAAATATGATTGGATTTTTAGTATAAGATAACTCCAATTCTAACTTTTTTACTCTATGTATTTTGTTTGGTACTGATACTGCCGAGGTGTCTGTTGCAGACCTAATGTTTTCAGGCATACCTGTTTCAATTATCGCTCCTTTAGGTGAAGCAAGTTCCATATAATGGTCTTTACCTCTTGTTAATTCTTGTGTGATTGTCCTCATTGTTTAATTCCCTCTATGTATTTTAACTTTTACGTGTTGGCACGCAATGTAATATAATTTCTGGCACTTCAAATCTAATCATATAATATAAAACCCCTATTGCTACAGTACTTAATATACTCCATTCATAACCTAATAATTGCCATAACATGAAAGAAATCATAATACCATACAGCACTACCTCTCTTATGAACTCAAACCAATAATTGACTTTAGAACTTAGAGAAGATCCTTTTTGTGGTTCTGTAGAATACCATATTTTGATACTTGCTAACGCATTAGATATTTTGGTTTTAACTATTTTACACTTATTTTTAAGTTTTAAGAAATATAGATTTTGTTTAGTTTTTGCCATTTATAAATATGATAACAGAACTACTATATAAACTTTACTCCCAATGAGTGATAAAAATAGAAAAATTAAAGGATTTGGTGTAATTTATCCTCCATTTTACCAATTATTTCCCTTTTCCATCTATCAAACAAGGCATTGGACTTTTTACGGTCTTTATCACTAAATGAAATAACATCAGACATACAAGATATTAAAGTCATATAATACTCTTCTGCAAATGACACAGTTTCAAAATATTTGAATATAAACCATTTGGCTTTATTTTCCATTGAATGATTGGTGTACTTTTCACCACATAAATGACAAGTTATTTCGAACTGATATTTTCCTAACTTTCTTTTTGATGCTGATATCTTTTTACAGACACCACACCTAAAAACCACAAATCCATTATTATATTCTTCTTTTTCCATTTTCTCCTCCATTTAAAATGCCACCATATCAACAAATTCATGTTTGTTTGATGCTGTTTTTGCTGCCATAGCTAATGATATTGCATAATCATCATGAATTGCGGTACTTTTGTAAATCAACATTCCAGTGGCAGTACTTTTTGTTTCTTTAAACCCAACTAATTCACTTATTAACACCGTAGTGAATGTTCTTGCTGCATCGTCTCCTTGGTCAAACGGAATAACTAATTCTTTGTTATCTAACATCCTTCTCAAGTTGATCAACAAATTACTTCTACCTTTAGAATGCATCTCTGCATCACATACTGGTAATCCCATTTCAATCAAGTCGTTCTTTACCGCTGCACCTACGTGTGAAGGATCAATAATAATCTGTTCACAAGTATGTAAGTCATACAACTCTTTAACTCGTTGAGACTTTGCGGGTACTGGGAATCCCCTATGTCTTTCTGCATACTTAATAACTGTTTTGCTAGCTATTTTCTCTACTATCACATATGCATCATAATCTGCCCTTGGTCCAGCGGCGATAGCAAAATCAGCTGCTAGTATTCTTGTTCCGCCTAAATCTTCTGAAGTAAATCCAATTTCATAATCTAAGCATTTAGCTATTAGTTCTGGTGGGAATAACGCTCCTTCTGTTTGTGCTTTAGCATTAAGAAGATACTCTTGTTGGAATGCTGATTCTCCCATCCTTTCACGTATCTCTTCTATCTTGTTGTCAGGATATTCTTCTGGCCAAATACTTTTACCTTTCATCAGCAACGGATACTCTAAGGTAACATAATGTTTATTGTTTTTCAGTTCTTGAGAAAGTCCAGCTAATCCATTCTCTGGGGTTGTAATAGAAACAATTGTAGCATTACGTAAATCTCCGGTTGGTTCAATAACTCGATGGAAAATACTATGAGATTCATCATCAACACACTTATCTGATTCGTCCACTATTACATAGTCAGTTCTTATACCTGCAATAGATTTCTTGAATGCACGACAAAATATATCACACCTAGAAGTTGTTTTAATCTGGTCAGCTTTCCAAGTTGTTTCTCTCTCACTGGGTTTCATTTCCATTAGTAATTCGTTCTGTTCAATAGTATCTTTAAACCTGCTCATCAGTTCAAGCGAATGCTGGTATGTATCAGAGGTTAAAAGTATGTTTAAATTGTTTTTGTACCAACATAACCACATTGGGAACCATACTGCCATAACCGTTGACTTGCTGCTGCCACGAAAGGCTAGGAGGTTTATGAACCTATTATGTTGTACTTCCCTTATCCATTCCTTCGCAAACCAAGTTAGCTGAAAGCCAAATACTCTTTCAATCCAATAAATAGGATCAAACGCCCCTTTCATCAAGAAATCTTCAAGCTTTTCTTCTCCTAATATTTCATTTATTGTTCTCACTTTATTCCACTGGAACTCCTTTTGAGTCAGTGACAATTCCGTCTCCTTGATAGTATCTATCTTTATCTAACCACACTACTACTGTTACTCTTTTACCTTGTAAGCTTTTAGGCACATACACTAACCCAGAGGTGCCTCCAACTTTAACGTCTCTTGTTTTGATGTAACATACTTCATCACCAAATAATATCTTAAATGCATCCATTACTGTTTCCACTTCATCGTCTGGTGAAAAGTCGTAAGGTACTGGTTTATTTTTATCCATCTTAATTCCCCTTTAATATTTTAATAAACTTTCAGGATATAGGATGTCTCCATCAATTGGATATCCTGCTTTACTTAACTTATCATTTATCTCGTTTATCTTCATTGAATAATATATGTACTCTTCATTAAACTCTCTTAATATAAGTTCACAACCGTTCTCAAAAGCAATTATTCTTCTAATGGAATCACCCACAACACACTTTCCATCAAAGTAATTTTGTAACTTAATTACTCTCTCTTTAGTTGACCTTACTTCTGATCTATCTTTTTCATGTTCTCTTAACTCAGCGTACAGCTTTAATGCTTTACTTTTCGATATTCTCATCTTCTTTCTCCATAAATATGCTGCTTAACTGTAACTGCTCTACTCTACCAAATCCTCTAAACTCAATAGTTGCATCTTCTACTTCTTCAAAGTAGTCAAAGTGTTCATTTACCCAATCAATTAATTCCGCTTTAGTTATTTTCATTTTCTTTTTCCCCCATTCTAAAAAACTCTTCTTGTGCTAACTCATCAATGCAATCTTCACATAAATCTTTGTGAGATCACATTTCAAAATAGTCATAATACTCTTCTACTTCTCCTTCTGCAAATTTAGCTTTACAGATATCACATAATATATCTATTGGTTTCATTCTTGTCTCGAAGTGTGAAGTTGAACTTGAAAAGGCACTACTATAAAAGTGTAAGGGGTCTCATTATTTAATCTGGCCGTTATTCTTGCCAAATCATTTGAAGTTGGAGGATAATTATCATTTCCAACTGTTACCCAATAAGTCTTACCTTCTTCCATTACTGTTGCAGTATTTAATACTTTAACTATTTCATCTCTTTCTTTTTGTCTACATTTTACCATCTTATTTACCTAATCCCAATCTAGTTTTTCTCCACAGCATTGACATATTTTATCTTTGCTTGATTCGTTCACTGTATGTTGCCTAATAAGGCATTCTCTTCTACTGTAATAACATCTTTTACATAGTATCATGTTTTACTCCAACAGTCTAAACAATACCCTTTTCTGGTAACTCCCTCTCTAGCGTATACTTCTGCTTTACCACATTTACAACACACTATTTTCATCGTTTTAAATGCTCCTCTATCATCATATGCACTTGAGATAAATTAAATGCACAAGCTTCAAGGTTTATTACTCTCTTTGGTAAGCTTTTCTGAATTAAGATAATAAATTCTCTATCGTTCATTTTTTACCCCTCGCTGGTTTTTTACGTTCTTTATCTTCTTTACTAATAAACTCTTTACAATTTTTACAAGCTACTTTGCCTTCATCGGTAAGTACAGATATTCTCTTCTTCATACAGTACCAAGTTACCCAATAAGCACAATCTTTTCTATCTTTTATCATTTTATCCCACATACCTTTCTTTTTTTAATTCTTGTTTAGATTCTTTAAATTGATTAAACTCGTACATTTTTTTAATTGCAACCTCAATTGCACCAAAGATATCACAAGAGTGTAATCTAGAGATTAAAAACAATTCTTTAAAGTAAGCTCCTGAAAACCCTTCTGTTTGTTTTACTGCTTTAGCTAAATCTGTTTTCTTTAACTTAAAGAAAGACTTTATTAATTCCTTTCTAGAATTTTCATTAGGTAATCCAATCTCTACAAACGAATCAAACCTACTAGGTCTATCTCTCAATGCTGGATCAACCTTCTCAGGGAAGTTAGTAGTAGCAATGAAAATAACTTTATGTATTGACTCTACCCCATCCAATAAGTTAAGTATTCCACTACGCATTAAATAATCTATACCATCTATGTCTTCTAATATAACAATTTTAAGTTGGTTTCTTAATGAAGGATTTCTTAAAAATTGTTTAATGAAAGAAATATGACTATCTTGTTTAGCATCACAAATTAGCGATACCGCATCTAAGTTAGCTGCTAAGTATTTCAAGAAAGTTGACTTCCCTGAGCCTGGACTCCCATAAAACAAATATCCTCTTTTATACTCTAATTGGTGGTCAACATAAGTTTGTTCTTTATTTATAAATTCTTTAATTTCCTTACTTATTTTACTAAACAAATCATCGTTTAAAATTGGCACTGTAATGTTTTTTAGTTCAATGGGGTTAATAGTAATCCCAGTAGGTGTTTGCACTAATGTATATGCTCCACTATCTAACAAATTAACTTCTCCTTTGAAATAGTCTTTTTCAAAAGATTTCAAGTCATTAGTAAACAGAACAGAATATAACTCGTCTTTGGTTTCCATTACACTAAGCCAATACTTTTCTTTCTTAATTACTCCTAATGGTCTGGAAATCTTAACGTGTTCTTTGTCAGTATTAGCTAAAAAGTAGTCGACTTCCATTTTAAGTTGTTTTACTTCTTTAAGTTTGTATACAAAGTCATAATCTATAAACAAGTACGCTTCTTTAAACTTTTCTGGTACTTTATGCTTTTCTTTAATATAATCTATTATATCTTGCATATCGCCATCAATTTTAGTTCTACCCATCATCCTATCCATCCCCCTACTTATCTTTTTACTTTGTTCTGAGTCACTACTCTTAGGGTCCAATTTTATCTTTCTTGATTTCATACTTCTTCAATGTGCGCAGCAATCAAATTACCAGCTTGGTCTTGTATGTTGTCTAACTCATAATTAGTTCCCCTAACAGTAAACTTACATAGTCTATACTTTAATTCTTTAGCTAAAATTCTTTCTTTGTATTGTGTTCTTACTTTGTGTGCCCAGTTGTCCCATTCAGTGTTTGTGTTAGCCATATACACTATATAACACAACTAGTATATAAATGTTACTCTCCAAAACATTTAGGGTTGATTGTAATCAACTAATAAACTTTACTCTCTATCTTGGGAACATTAAGAAAAGAAGTAATAAGTCATCGACTAGATATTGTGATTCTTCAAGAACTTCACCTAAATAAGTCATATGACCTAAATAAATCTGGTTATCAACTAAATTGGTGACATCATCGTAATGAACTTTAAGGATGTCAATAAGTTCTATAATAGAAAAAGTATTGTCCATAAGGTACTAAAAGAAGAACTAGTATATAAATCTTACTCTTTGTAAGATTTAAGGTTGACTTTCATCAACCAATAAATGTTACTCCTTATTAGTGAAAAGAGAGGCTGGTGGGACTCGAACCCGCAACCTGTTCCTTGCTTGTTTATTTATTACAAGGGAACTGCCATAGCCAATTAGGCCACAACCCCACATTAATCGCCCAGCCAACCAAATCTTATGAGGGTACCTGACGCTCAGCGATAGTTTGGTTAGTTTTACTTGAGCTATTGGGTAATCACAAGGCAGACTCACCCCACGCCTATTGGTCTGTTTCTTCACTCAAGTGCTGTTTAGCGAAATAAGATGTGAATTATCACATCAGTCTTTTGGTTTGCAAGTTCCTTTTTGATCTCCGCCCATTGGTTTACTTGGCCTTGGGCTTCTTTCTCTGGGACCTTTTCCATCTCTATCACTCATTTTAACTCCTCCTCTATTCTTATGGACCTAAAGGGAATTGAACCCTTATTTCTCGCTTGCAAAGCGAACGTCCTGCCGTTGAACGATAAGCCCGTAAAAATGGAAATAAGCTTCACTTTCCTTAAGGGTTTTCTCCTAATCAACTAAATGGTATTGGAATCTGCTTATCTCCTTTATATAACCATCGTAATCAGTGGATACCACGCTTTTAGCCTTAGGCACCAGGGTGAAACTTCCGGTTAGTTGTTATAAAACATAACTAGTATTTAAACTTTACTCCTTCTTTGAAGTATTTGATTTGGCCCGGCGAGGTGACGAGACTGAAGGACAAATCATTCGGCGTAGCTGAAGGCGCTTTTTTTTAGTAGTCTCCCAATGTAGTTTTAGGCACTATATCATCAAGGTTTAAGTCAGGATAGATTTCTCTACCACTAATCTCTCTCCATTTCTTTAACAACTTTAGCCTTGCTGGATCTTTTCTTATCGCCCTTAATCTTGCTTCTTTTCTAGACTTCTGACAGAACCAACAACCACTACGGTTATACTCAAAATGTGTCTTACAACCCAACCCAGATACTTTTAATAATGACCTTGCCTTTTCTTCTGTAACCTTAAAATCAACTAATGGATAGCTTTCATTATACAATTCAACAAACTTCTCTTTATTAGCTAAATAGTTTTTAATCTTTACTTCTCTACTTTTATTCTTTTCATCAATAGTGAACCCAAGGTAAGTATGTATCACACAACCGTTATCTTTAGCATACTTATTTGCATATTTTTGTAAAGGGACTATTTTCCAATCTCTACTAATCCAACAAAATCCAGCACCTTTTAAGGGGAACCCTCTAATAGTTCCTTTATGAACTCCTCGCTTAGTTCTTTCTGCCATAAATGGTTCTATTGGTTTTTTGTTTTCTATAAAAGTAATATTTATCCCTTTTCTTTTAAACAACCACTTATCTAACTTCTCAAGATGTTCATACATCTCTGGCTCTTCAAAAGGCAACAAAGCACAAAATACTTCATCAAGTGGATAATTCTTTTGCAGGATTAAGTATAAAGCTATTGTACTGTCTTTTCCACCACTCAAAGATAAAATATATTTTGTTCCCATTGTTCGTTTAATACTTCTTTGTCTCCATTTGTTGGACTTCTCCGTACAGTGTAGCTAAGCAGCCAGTTCTATCCTCATCGGGACATTCCCAATTAATATGCCATTCAATCATAGTTAAGATCATCTTCTTTAGTTCACTAGCAGTATGTTTAGTTCTTTCTATATTTTCGAAGTCTATCATATTAAGGCTAAAGATGAGGTAGTATATAAACTTTACTCTATAAAGTTTAAAGTTGACTTTCATCAACTAATAAATGTTACTCCTTAAGCAGTGTTGTTACTTTCTAGTAAAAAAAAGGGTAAAGGAGTTTTAATAAAACACCAAAGTAAATTTTTTTAGGGGTATTTTTGAGAATTGAGTGAAAGGTTGGAGAAAAAGGTCACTATTTATTATAGCTAGGAAATTAAGAAGATAGAACAATCTAGTCAATAACACTAGTGTCTTACGTTAATGACGGTTTTGAAATCCGTGTTACTCAATTCAGTTA
>Ga0307992_1001021_pt1 | contig 16878 bp, 14 predicted proteins | sample EllFjometagen133_FD_203162 | JGI IMG/M metagenome (GOLD analysis project Ga0307992, IMG submission 203162) | Marine microbial communities from Ellis Fjord, Antarctic Ocean - #133 | ecosystem: Environmental > Aquatic > Marine > Unclassified | place: Southern Ocean | collected 2014-10-08
AGCAAGCACAAATACAACCTATCTTAATTATTATCAAGATGTTATGCCTATATAATTCAGGCGCCGTCCCGGAAACTGCAAGAAAGTAATCAACCAGTGACTTGACGTTTTCACACAGCCTCTAAATGCCGGGGCAATTGATACGGTTGAACTCCTGCGCTAGCCTGTGCTGAGCCCTTCGGATTCGCTCAGGATAAACTCTGTCGAAGCACGCTGTGTTCGTTAAACTCTACCCTCAACAAAACAAAAATGCCTCCCCGGGTGGGAAGGCATTTTTGTTTGCTCCGGGGGGAGGGTAAAGTTAAGAAACCTTTTTCTGTTCACGGAAAACTACTTAATACTTATTATAATCAAGCTGTTACGCCCCCTATAGAAGTGACGGTAGCTGGGCAGAATTTGTCCGTATTTCTCCCGATTCGAGGCAATTCCAGAACCCGTTGCGAAACCCATGCCCATCGGTTAACACTTGAAGAATTAAGGGAAGTAGAAAAGCAGAAATGTATCGCTCGTACAAGGGAGTACCGGGGATTGATGAATAGTGAAAACCAAATTTATTTTATCTGTATTGACATCTTTACAGATTCTGCACGTCGTGCCTAACCAAAAGAATGGAATCAACAAAGAGAGAAGACATTAATTTTTAACAAGGTCGCCTTCTCGAAAAGTATAATTGAGTAATAACATACGGTTCATTTCAATCCCGCTACAGAGGATATTGCTTTTAAATAAATATCTTGATCTGTTTGAATCGTAACCTTTGCAAGAGGCCCTTTTACAACGGCAATCGTATCGTTGACGCTGTAGTCCACAACAGTGTATAACTTTTCACCTAAACCACGTAATTCAACGTCTCCTTCAAATGGACCGGGTGCAAAATAATAGAAATCACCATCTTTTTGAGTAACATGAAATTCAGGAACATCATTGGCGATATCATAAAGATTCAGATACTCCCCTTTATAAATTTCTTCGTCTCTGTAGATCTTTAACCATTTTAACCATTCTTTTTTCTTTTCAGGGGATAGCTCAGTATAATAGGTCTCAAAATAACCGCCCATGGCCACACATTCATCAATTTCACAAGGATCATATCCCCAATCTTCTTTTGATTCCGGCAGGATATAACTCGGATTAAAGTAGGCTTTTGAACCATTCAGGGCTTTTTCAACCTTCAATTTTTCACGTACCTGGGTTTTGGTGTTTGCATCAGAGGCATTTGTAATATTATAATAGGGCATTTTATAGGGATCATGTGGACGCCCGCATTCACACATTTCAATTGCATAACCCGGTTTAATTGCTTGCGCTTTATCAAACATTCGTTGATACTGTTCAGCCATATTCCAGTATGGAGAAAGAGGGCTCTCATGTTTATGTTCCGGATTGTAACAAGGCGGCACTTCAATAAGATTTGCCCAATCGTGATAAATAAAATCCAGATCAAATGTGATGTACAGTTTTTCAATTTGTTCTTCCCAGAATTTCAACACAGGTTCATAGTCAGGGCATAGGAAATAAGACTTTGGATCTTGCATGATATAGGGTGCGCCATCGGACTGATGCATGAACCAGTCAGGGTGTGCTTTTGCAACATCAGAATGCGGTTCGGCAATGAGCGGACACCACCAGATTCCAACCTTTAATCCTTCGTGATGCATATCGTCAACAAATTTGGTAAGACTTTTTCGGCCTTCAGGGAATTTATCTTTTCCAGTGTTAGGTTCCCAGTCCCCATAATTTGAAAACCAACCGTCATCAAGAACAACCATTTCAATGCCCAGTTCTTTAAACTCCTCTACCTTTGCATAAATATCGCTGAGCTTAAAATCCAGTTCATAACCCCAGGTTTTCCAATACGCGTTGGGAACAGTTGCCGGGGTTTCTTTGAAGGTTTTAATCCCCTGGGCATTGAGATATTCGGCATAGGTTCTTAAAACATCGAAGTAATCCAGGGAATGGACGACAACAATATTTTTAATCGTTGAATAAACTTCACCACTTGCCAGACTTATTTTCTCATATTGTTGAGAGTAAGGCTCTTCAATTGAAAATTGAACTCTTCCATCAGGCAGTGTTTGAATGGGTAAATTTACGAATTCGGGTTTTGTGGAAATATGGGCAATACCCATCCCCATCTCTTTTCCCCATAAATCGAGTACCGGAATACCGCCACCCGGTGGATCGCGATTTGCGACTGTAATTCCCATGAAATTGGTGGCTGAATAAGAAGAATCCATTTTAATATTGCAGTAATTGATTCCCCAGTCAACACCACATCCTTGAAACAAGGAAAAATCATAACTTTCCTTGGTTGGATCGATCAGCTTTCTGTCAACAGTATAGGAAGCATTAACAACCTTATCGATTGGTATCTCAGTATCCGACAAGTTCTTATATTCCGCATAAGTAATTGCCGCGTTTGGAATTTTTTCATAAAGCTCAATACTTAATGTTTTTTCAATTCTCATTTCTTGATCATTTATTTGAACTGTTGATTCACCGATCAGTCTTAATAGTTTGCCTTTCCCAAATTCATTGTGAATATTCACAATAGTTCTTTTACGAATTGGGAAATTTCTTATTTCTTTGTCTTGAATTACCAAATAGTCATTCGGTTTTGAATCATCCTCTGCAATTGATTGAATTTTATCTCCATTATAATAGGAAGGTTTGATTTTCATGGTATTATCAATTTCAAGGCGGATTGCACTGTTATTAAAATAAATTATATTATTTTGAACGATATAATCGATGGATGATTTCTTCAGGTTGGAACAACCTGCAATAACAAGAATCATTAAAACGAGACAAATATATTTTTTCATACTTGACCTTTTCTCTCTGTATTAAACAATACGAATAACAATCATTTTCATCATTATCGGCTGGACAATCCCATGACTTTATCAATAACCGGATCAATTTTACGATAAACTTATTTGAAATAATCTATAAAACTATTAATAATCATCATCTGGCCAATAATCAATTATTGAGCCCATAACTTCTTCAGTAGTATTTGATGTACTGTATTTAGCGATTAATCGTAATTCGGGTTTTATATCGCCCCATCTGGATAATATTAAATCGCCATTCCTGTTAAAAATATTAACCGGAACATTCAAAGCTTGTCCTTTGCCTAAAACTCCCTTAATGGGTTCAATACGATAGAATTCTGCTGATTCCGGAGCTAAAGTTATCTCAAATGGAATATCTTCATTGCTTAGATAGGATACTAATTCGATATTAGCGCTTGCAGGGTGACTTCTCAGAGGTAATGTTTCTACACTAAAAGAGATTGCCCCGGCAAACATACTAAATACATCAAGATAATCTTGAGGTTTAATTTGGACTAAATATTCTTTGTTATAACTCTTATCATTTTTTATAAATTTAAAATGGTCTAAAATCGAACCATCATTGAGATACACAGTTGAATTTAGCGTATCATCTTTAATATCTATATACATAAAATGATTAACAGACTCAGCTTTTGCCAGATATGGATGTTGAGTCACTTCATACAAACCAGCACCCGCTCCACCGGTCGTAATATAGGTTACGGGCCAGCTTTCAGAATCGTCTGAGGGCCTGATGGGATAAAAGCGTTCGTATTGATGAGAATGACCGGCAAAGACAATATCAATCTTATATTTCCTAAACAATTCAGGCCAGATCCCTTTTCCCCAAGCACTCCGATGTCCACCAAGGTTATAACAAGGTCTGTGCATGTAGACAAACCTCCATTTTGTTTTACACGAAGCCATGTCCTTTTTAAACCATTCAATCATTTTCTCATTTTGGGGATGTCGATAATCCAGGGATACAAAATGGGCGTCGCCCATATCATATGAAAACCACTGTTCCCTGACACTCTCGTCATTTAGAAAATAATGTCTAAACAAGTCGCCATCATCCCCATCACCTTCATGGTCACCTAAAGTAGAAATAAGCGGAATATGATTAATGACGTTACCGGCCACATTAAAATAATATTCTCCCCATTGTTGAAAGGTGCCTCCATTTTCAACCAGGTCTCCCATACTAATAATTAAATCAGGATTTATCGCATTAATCTGATCTGAAATAACCTGAAATATTGCAGGATTTGAACGGCTATCACCCATTGCTACAAAACTAAAGTCTTTATCTATTGAGGAAGTTGTTTTAAAATAACTTAGTAAACTTTTTTCTTTACCCACTCTTACCTGGTAATAATATTGTGTTAATGGACTTAAATTAACAAGGCTGGCTTCATACAGGTAATGATTTTCTTTTTTCTCTCGTAAATGGATTTTTTGAGATTTATTAAGCGATTGATCCACACCATAAGAGAGACTTCCCTTTGAGGGTTTATCCATCTCCCAACGAATGGTTATGCTGCTTTCTGTTGGTAAAACAAGATAAGGTCCTTTAGTAATATTTTGTGCAAAACTAATGTTTTGAAAATTTATAATTAATGAAGCAATGATTAAGCATTTAACTAATCTTTTTCCATTCATATTTAACTTCCATTTCTTTTTTAAATATTAAATACCAATCAAAATTCGACATGCAGTCCGAAAACCGGTTTTCTTCTCATCCAGTTACCCATTGTAAAATCCGGGAATTCAACTGGTTCGCTTCCCTGTGCGATGGATTGCTCGGACAAGGGCGTTATGACGCACCAGGACACTGTATCAAAAACATCTATGGGTGTCGAGATTTGTCTTTTCACACATTCCACAAAAGCACGCGTTTTCAAATAATCCGCACCCCCATGATCCGCTTCCAATTTTTTACTCAAAAAATTCTTCCATAAAGGATGTTCGTATTTTTCCATATAAGGCTTAAAATCTTCCCATGTGTGTTCGGGACTGCTTCCTTCCAGATAAATGGACATGTTATCTTCCATCCATAAACCCTTGCTGCCCTGCACACGATACATATTGGAATAGGGCCGCGGTGAATTTGTATCATGATGCCGACCGCATCCATGTTCTTTACCCACTGGTCAATGATTTCAGGGCTTTCCGCATAGGGATGGGAATGCATATCAATAATTGGGAATCTGGCCTTCTGTACCGATGTTTTTGGCACATGATATATCGATTTCGGTTTATAATTTTTCAGGAGTAAATTTTCTGGAGACGTTTGTGCGTTTAGTAAATTGGTCGTCATTGTTAATAAGCCAAAAGATAGTATTGAAAATTATTTTAATCGATTCATCAATGACTCCGGTTTATAGTCGTTGTTATTGAACGATGATTAATCTTTTTGTTAAATTTTTTCCAGAATTATTTATCCTCACAAAGTATGTTCCTGTCGGCAGCATATTTCCTGGATTGTCCTTTATATTCCACTGAACGACTTGGTGCTGATCAACCCCTGACAATGGCCTCGTCATGATACGCTGTCCTAATATATTATAAATAGAAACTGACGGATTATTGATATTATTCAATTCTATCGCTATTGAGACATTTCCACTATTTTGTGAAAGACTTGATGGATTGGGATAAATTCCCATCTTCATTGACATGGATGGATTTCTATAGTCGATTTGCGGAATAACCTGCGTTGTAGAAGTTGAGATAAGATCCTCAATTCGCCCGCTTATTCTCACATCATCTATCTTTCCAATGAAATGATTTCCTACGGGTTTTGCTGGATCCGCTGAGTTGCTCCAGCCTCCAATTGTAAGTGGATCACTGTTGCTAAAATAATCATAATTGCAATCGAGCGTATCCACGGGATTTTGTGTTGGTTCATTCCAGAAGTAAAACTTTTGTTCCGAATAATCATAATAAACAGCAATAAATGTCCAGACATTTTTATCTATTGTAAATGACGACGCCACAGTTTGCGCTTGATTATCTGAATCACGTATAAGAAATTCTAAATTACTGCTTCTACTCAAACGCAACGCATAATTTGTCGTTTTGGGATTTGAGTTTTGCAGCCCTTTATTTATAATAAAATAAACATTATCCCCTACTTCATTGGGGGATATCCAAGCTGATATTCCAATATTTTCATTATCAAAATCAATATCATCACTATCATTAATTTTTAAATGAGAATACTCGCTATTAAGATTTAAATAATAGGAGCCTTCTTGTGAAGGATTCAAATTAACATAAAACGCGCTTGACTCCAAAACACCAGAATCATCAGTAGTATCCCATTCAGCGCTATCATTCCCATTATTCTCAAACTGCCATCGTCCGCCTTTGCTTTGGCTGAATGCTGAATTCGTGATTATCAAAATTAATAATATTTGTAAAATAGCGATGGGGGACAAAATTCTCATTTTGTATCCTCTTCTTTGTAATTTCTTTAACGATCTGTAATTAATAAAAGACATCTCAGGTAAATACGAGGGCTGGCTCATTAGCAATGAACTCAATCAACCAAATAAACTATATCCCCATCACACAGCCATGCCATATGATGGGGATATTCTAACTTTTATTTAACGAGCAGCGCCTACAGCGCCATTCATATAACACTTTAGAACTGTGCCTTCATACTGTGTTGCTACATAAATATACTCACCATGAAACTCTAGGCCCCAGCCGTTCTCAAGCCCCAATTCATAGACGATTGACTCAGTTCCATCAGCTGCAATTTTCCATATTGATGAAGGATTGGCATTACCCCAACCACCGCCTGTACCATAGATATTGCCATCAGTGTCTACAACAATCGTACTTGGCCAATAGTTACCAGGATCAACCTCTAATATGGTTTCGATTGTTCCGATACCGCCAGCCGTAAGGGGCGCTTTATAAAAACCTTCTGGACCATCTCCTTCTGACTTCGTATACCAATAGAGATAACCATTGCCAACCGTTGTAACAAAACCAGGCCAGAAATTGTCTACATTAAGAGCAAGCTCTGTTCCTGTACCATCCGGTGCCATTCGAGAACACCCTTCAAGGCATCCATAAAGATTATCACTGGCATCAAAAGATATACTCTTAAAGTATCGTCCTGCATCATCACCAGTCCAACCAGTATCTACCGGATCACCGCCTCCTTGAGGAACCGAATATAGTGCTTGCCAGGCTGTTGCTACCCAGAGAGTACCATTGCTATCAAACTCGATTTCTCCTCTGAGATTCGTAGCCGGAAACATTGAATAATCTTCATTTCCAGCAGCCGTTACTTTTACGATACGCAGATTATCCGTATCATACTCAGCAACATAACCATCTCCGGCTGCATCAAAAGCAATACTTCTCGCACGAACAAAACCGCTCGCATAAGTCGATATTAGAGGAGCAAAAGTAACCTCGAGTTGATTGCTTCTTTCAGGATCACTGGCATCCAAACGGGAAACTCTGAATTCAGTGAAAATACTATCATCCACCGCACTGATAACAGGTTTGGTGAAAGTCAAACTTGTTTCAGTCGCTGCAGACGCCCTGACACTTTTATAACCGAAATTATCGTTTGGCCCAAAAGTAATCAGATTCTGAGATGGATCCGTACTAAAACCAGTACCGATTATGGTCGCTTCTGCGCCTCCAAAATCAGAATCAGATACAAATTCTGTAATTGTTGGCGTTCCTATGTCATCGAGATTTGTTAAAAAATTATCAACATCCTCAGCGCAGCTCACTAGCATGAGCATTAAAATATACGCAAGGAATATGGACGTAGCTTTTAAATATTTAAATTTCACAATGATACTCCTTTGATTCACTAGTCTTTTCTCAAAGATATGAGGCATCTATTCATAATTGTACTCATTTTATAAACGTTTCTTTGTATATATGAATAGACACGATTCTACTTCTCCCTAATTAAAATGTCATTCCCAAGGAGAAACGACTTACCGGGTCAAACACATCAATAGATGAATATGAATAACCGAACCTGAGACCCAAACCATTAATGGATTTTTCTACACCAAATCCTGCAGAAAGGCCTTCAATATCATGATTTGTCTTATACCCGCCACGAACGAAGAACATATTATGAAATGAATATTCAAGACCAATATGCAATCGCTCTGTATAATCATTTGGATGAAGTGCATCTACGGCCAATAACAATGAATTACTTCCATCATTATCAATAAAATCCATCATATTGATTGCGGCTCCGATTGAAAATGTGAGCGGTAATTGAAACGCTTTATCTACAAATCTGAACTGTTGTGAAAAATTACGAATAGACATACCAAACTGCAGGCTCTTGAATCCCGGGTAATAAATGGTCCCAAAATCAAATGCCAATCCACTAACCTCATTTTGAACGGTTTCTTCTGCAGACAACACATTTTCTCCCAAATGTTGAGAAGCATATTTAATCTGGCCACCGACTTTGAATTTATTGGTTAAACTTCTGGCATAAGTCAATCCAATAACATAGGCATTGACATCCAAATTGCCAGTTTCAATATAACCTGCGGCCGAATTCGGGTCGACCTCGGTACCCATAATATCTCCATAATCTGCTGCAATAATGTTGATGCCCAGATTTCCCAAATTACCAAAATTTTTCACAACACCTGCGGCAACATACGGGATGTCAGCGATCCATTTTGTCTGTGTGGCAAAAAAGTCCACATTTGCTTGGATCTCTGCGACTCCTGCCGGATTATAAAACATGGCAAGCGCATCATTACCAACCATTGAGTAAGCACCACCCATGGCGGCTGGACGAGCACCCACATCGATCTTTAAAATTTGCAATCCAGATTGTGCCGTTTTTTTCATAACAGAATAGGCCGGCATGCTAAAGATAGCAATACAGGCTATTATTGAAATTATTGTTTTTTTTCTCATCTTCTGATACTCCCTAATTAGGTTTTAACAATTGCCCTAATAAAGCAGAAATTAATTGTCATATAATTTCTATTGAATAACTATAAATTTTAGATTTGTGCTTTCTCCGGATGGCGTCGAAATATTAGCGATATAAATTCCGCTAACAATAATTTGTCCCGTATCCGTTGTTGAAAAATCAAGAGGAACATTTCCGAATGGTTGATCGCCAGATTGGTCCGTATGTTCAATTGTTTTTACAAGATCGCCACTTTCGGAGAAAATCCGAATCGTACAGATACCGGGCACATCATAAAACATAATTTTATCTTTATCATCACCGGTAAATTGTTTGTGCCGTGCAGACACACTAAAGGGGTTCGGTACAACGCGTATCTGCGAGAGAGATGTTCCTGAAGGCCTGGTAAGATAAGCGGCAGCAGTTGTGCGGTTTGAATACTTCCCGCTTTCAAGACTTTCACTGAACCCTTTTACACCGGGTACATTCTCCACACCATCGTCAAATGCAGCCACATAATAAAAATAGGGCTCTCCACGATTTGCGTCAGTATCCGTAAACGTATTTGCCAAAAGATTGTCTGTCCCTTCTCCACATTCGAAAATCTGGAAATAGGTCGTGTCTGTACTACCAACTGCACGATATACGCGATAGCCTGCAAAATCAGATACTGCTTCCGATTCCGTACCCCACGTTAACAATACACCATCAGGCAATGATTGAACAGCAATAGATGGCGCTGGAGGTGGAATAGGAACATTGTAATCATTTTGAACAGCCCATTGAGCGGCCCAGGCATTGGCGAACAATGAATCTTGTCCTGTAGCAACCCAACAATCCTTTGTATAATCATTATCACTATCATAAAGTCCGAAGTATTCATGCACCTCAGGTAAATTATTGCCACCTTCCCATGTTGCTTCTTCATTCAACCAGTCTTGTCCGACTTCCCAACCTTTTTCAGGTGAAATGGATCCATACACTGTTGCCCAGACAATTCTAAATGATTCTCCCGGCGCTACGGTGAATGGTCCAGTACCTGTATAAGAACAGGATCTCCAATTGTACCAACCAAATCCTTCAGGATAGTTTACTTCTTGATCAATTCCCATTTCGTCCATGCGCATATTGTGATGTGTCCCTGGATAGGTTCCTGTCATGAAGGGCATGTCACTAAAACCATTTTGCATGACATCATAGAGTTGTGCATGTTGTTGTACTGTGTTGATATTAGCTTCATTTTTAATATAGAGTAATTCAGCTGTATTGGAACCTGTCCACTGAGGCTGAGAAAGGTCATCAGAATGGTCACTCGTTGATTTATCAACATGAAGCATCGCATCACCAATGAACCATGGCGAACCTATAAAACCAGATTCTTCATCCGGACCGCCAAAATCATCGATATCTGCATCAGGATTCCTTGACGGATAGGCATATGACATTCTCAAGCTGTCACCCACATACTCTCCATAAGCGGAGTGCCAAATTGGATCATTTGCTCCTGTAATAAAATTATTTGCACGGGCAAAATAAACATCTTCCAATGTCTGGTCGAGAAGTTCAATCTCAGGATCCAAATCAATATTCCCGGTATTGGTGAATGTCCAGTCCCAGATAATATAATCATCATGATTTTTCTGACTCCAGGCCAACACTTTCTGATGAATGGTCAGTCCCATGGATGTATTCACGGTTGATTCAATCAACATGTCTGCAGTGCCTGGAATTCTGTCAGGATCCACATGATCAGCAGTTTGTGGAAACGGTTCACTAATGACCATACCATCTACTTCAACTTCCGCTGGTTGATATCTGACATACCGATGAATGGTAATTCCATTTTCATCGGGTATAGGCATGGTATTGTTTGTTTCATCAGCCGTTCCATGCCCTGCGCCGGAAATTTTAACGGAGTGAGTCGTACCGCTTTCATCTTCCCAGTCTTTGGTTCCAAGCTGCCATCCCGTATGGTCAATGCCTGCTTGTTCAAACTTATCATAATAGTAATAGTGAAAAGTGCCTTCTCCCGAAGATTCACCTTGATCTCCGGAATCAACAACCTTTGTCTGAAAGTTTCCAACTTTTACCCATTTGAAAACACCCGCTTGAGATGAATTCATACTGAAGAAAATGAATAAAAGACAGAAGCTAAATATATATGAATATCTTTTCATTATTGTACTCCCTTTTGCTTGTTCCTTAGAAATTTAATTTTAAACCCATCACAAAAACTCTAGGATCTAAATAGGTTAGGAAAGCACGGTCTGGCTTATTAATGTAATCTTTATCAAGATCGCCAATTTTATCATCACCTGCTGTTAATCCTGCGCTTTGATATTCAGCACCACTATACTCTGGCAAATGCAACGATTTGAGATAATCACGTCGGTCTACGCTGCTGGCGAAACCGTTATTGCTTAACCTTTCAAAATCAAGCACATTATGAACATCAAAATACAACAGAGCGTTTACGGTTCCAATGGCGACATTTTTACTAATCCGCAGATCGACATTGTAATCATCACGCCATTGGGCAATATCATCTTCGGTGCTTATACTCTGTGTTTTCAAGCCTGCTACAGATTCATAACCACCTTGTTTCCATGTAATAATTGAGCTCATATCTATATTACCAAAAACATTCTGGCCCAATAAAGAAGGACCAAAATTAGAGGGACTGTGTAAAGCAAGATTAGCTCGAGCATAAGGTTGTGCCAGAGGGGTTTCAAAATAAGGATTGTATAATCCTTCTCGAACTTGTCGTGCCCGATCCTGATAATAAGTTTCTCTTCCTAAACGTCCTTCTACCTCAACCATATAATTGTAATTAAACCAGCCTGTGAACCAGGTTCCATAACGTTTTTCAAGACGAAGTTCAAAACCACGGATATCAGCAAATTGGTTATTTTCAATGGTTGTGTAGGAAACGCTACCACTAATATTTTCATACGCTATCTGTCCGGTTTCATCAGTTATGTCTTTATAATACCCGGAAAGATGAATAAGATACATATCAGCAATATCATACTCAAGACCCAATTCATAAGAAACGGTTCTGGGTAAATCTGCTGATGGATTACCTAAAAATGTGATGCCATCTGCAGCAAGGCCATAATCGATTTGATATAAATCGAATGCAGGAGCCATTGAATAAAAATGGCCATAATTAAAATAAATCTTGGCTTTTTCGCCGATTGGATGCGAAACACCGAGGCGTGGACTAATTTTCATATGACTCTTGGCTTTGCTCGTAGCTGCATCAGTGGTCAATTGATTTTTTTCTTGTTTACTCAATTCTTCAGAATAACGATCAACATCATACCAGTCCGTATTGGGTTGCATATAATCCATACGCAATCCAACATTGGCAATGAGCCCTTCGAACTCTAGTTTATCTTGGAGATAAGCACCCATGCGATATGGATATTCGTGCCATTTATTCACCCAGCTGTCACCTGGGGCATATTGGCTGACTCTTTCCATATGGGTGTTCATGTCATCATAGTTAAAGACCAGACCTGTTTTAATTTGATTATGTTTATTAACCTGACTGGTGAGATCAGCCTTAACATTAACTGAGTTAACTTCAGAATAATCACGTGCGCCTGCACCAATGGCAGCAATTAACATCCCATCACCTGCCATAATTTTAGGACCACCTTCCCAGAAAAATCCAACGGGTTGCTCATCTACTCCAATATCACCGAAAGATTTTACTATGTCAGTATTTCGCCATGCGTCTGGTCCATCACAAACATTCTTAACATGAATGTTGGAAATTCTAATGTTATAGGAAGTATTGGGGTTCAACACATGCTCAAGTGAAAGGCCCTGCATCGAACGATAAACATCAAACGGATTTAACGAGCTTGGCCAATATAAATTGGCAACGCCTCGATGGGAATAAATATTTTCTGGTTGGGATCCGAGATTGGTACCAAAAATATCGCTTCCACCTGTGACATAATTCACACGGCCATAATCACTGCCGCTACGGGAATTACCTTCAAGATCCCGATAATCATCAACAACACTGGCCACCGTATTAGTTTCACCATATGTGCCTTCAATCGTCAATTTTATACTTGGTGTAATTCGAGACGTTAATTTCAGTAAAAAATTATCTTCAGAAAAATATTCTCGGCTCGTAGGCAGAGCAAACATTTCCTTGTTTAACCGATAGGATGCAAAAAATGTTAAATCTCCTAAATATTTACCAATCAATGGAACAGGGCCACCAAAACCAGCATCAATATTGAAATCGGGCTGATCTCCATATGTACCCACTTCTCCGCCGACCGCATCAGCGCCTTCTACCTGATGTTGGTACATGAATAATTCACGGGCTTGTTCTGGCGTAATATTAACACCCTGACCAGCCATTACTGCAGCGTAATTGTCCCATCCAAGGAAACTGGGGTACTGATCTTGCATTTCTTGTGACCAGCCACCCGCTGCTGTGCCTTCCCAGGCTACTGCAGGATCAAGGTAAGGTCGTAGAAAATAGTTGCTCGGATTATAAAGTGACGCACCACTATGTTTAAGTTGAGCCGGAGTGCTTTGAAAATCAATGGAACCACTATATTTTTTTACACTACCTTCTTTTGTGACAACATTAACTAATCCTGAACGCACATTATCATATTCAGCGTTAAATCCTCCCTTGAGAATCGAAACTTCCTGTATAGAACTTAAATTGACTGACATCATCGGCGTGTTCGAACGGTTGTCCACCATCATGAGACCATCAAGCATAAAACCGGTCTGGTCAACCGAACCACCACGGATCATATCACCTTCGATACCCCCTTGCAGACTGATGAAATCTTCAATACTGGTTACCAGAGGCACTTGCACAATATCAGCAGCATCAGAAATAACCTGGCTGGAAGAAACGCCCTTGTGAATAACTTCCCTGCCCGCAATAATAGTCACTACCTCACCCTCGATATCTGTTGTTTCAAGACTAAAATTTACTGGAGTTGTTCTGTCAATATTGACAAAGACATCGGTTTGGGCTTGTATCGTGTAACCCATCATAATCGCTTTTACAGAATAGACTCCTGGCGTTATATTGAGAACATAAAAATCACCCTCAGTATCACAGGCGGCTCCCAAATTTGTTCCCATTACAATAATATTTGCTCCCGCTAAAGCTTCTCCAGTTGCAGCATCTGTCACCGTACCTGCAATTTTCCCTGTTGTTCCTGCAATAATAGAACTACACAGAAAAGCATAAAGCATAGATACAGATAATATTGCAATCCTTTTACTAAAACATTGTCTTTTCATCCCACTTCCTCCGTGATTAAGTTTTTAGTGAATTGATGCGATCGAATTGTTTCTAGAATTACCTCCTATCAAAAACACTAACTGGTTTAGAATTAAAGTAGTCTTATTTTTTTAAAGTTATTCTTGAATTCTCCTACACGAAAATTGTTTAATCGATTTTACTGGATGTGACGTTCCATGATAATAACCTGATGTTCCCGGTAAAAATCATTCATGATTAATTTCCATCCCAAGCGACCATAGAAATTTTGTTTATCAAAAGTATATAAATAAACTTTCTTGATTTTTAACAACCTGGCTTCGTCAATGATACGTTGAACCATCGCAGCTCCAACGCCTTGACTTCTAAATTTCGAATTTACAATAGCACAAGCAAGCCAGGGCGACCATTCTTTATGCGTGTCCATATCATATTCAACAAGACTCGCAGATCCGACCACTTCTTGATAATTAAAAGCAATGATCGTTGTAGGTATCTCATTACGACGAGCCATTGCCTTTAATTTTTCAATTCTATCATCCAATGTTTGATCGGGGTGCAGATATCCCCATTGATCGAATTGCCATTTTGCAATTATAGGAGTAAAATGCAGGTGGTTTGCTAAATGATCCATTCTTATTTCGCAATTCCTATTCATTTGTTGACTTTTACTCATAAATGATAATATCTTCAGGATTTTTAGTAAAAATAATCTTCCAAATAACAATAACACTCAAATTTTTCATGGTTTTTGTTCCTGATTATTTAAATTTATCAATCCATTTTAATTTCATTAACTTGAATCAGGTTATTGGACTCCTGCATGACTGATTATATAGCCTGACTTGAATCATCCTCTTTCTCAGATATCAATAATTGTGTTAAATTCTTTTTCTGGAAGCAGGACAATCTTTCGTTTCGTAAGACACATTGCTTTCACTTCATTTCTATATGAGATTTAAAGTACTTTCAAACGATAATAAACGAACAAATGATAGTAAACGAAATTAGTCCATTGTTTTTAGAAGTCAAGTTTTTTCAAAAAAACTATTCTTTTGAAAAAATCACAACTGAAGATCTGATTTTTGTTCAAAACCGATTAAATATGAGACCGAGAAAAGCATTGAACTACAAAACACCTTTAGAAATATTTCTAAATATTAAAGTCGCACTTGGAACTTGAATTCACCCATTAAAGCATCTTCCTCATGGGCAACTAATCTAGTAAAATCTCTGTCGTTAAATTCTTCTCCCAGGACTCTCCCTGCCGAGGGTTTAAGCTTATAATTTTCAACATTTTTCAGACCTCTAAAAAATGTACCAACTTTAAAATTGGTATGGACACAGGTGCGAAAGTCTTCGAATGTCGTAACATTATATTCTACCATGAATTATCTCCCTGCGGTAATCCTAACGTCCTTGGCTTGAGCGGCTTCCTGAGAAAGCATCGTTTGCCAAATTCAATGTATCCATCCACATCATTTTCGTGAACTAATTCCCCTCAGGTGTGTCAGATCGAAGCCTTTGATATTCTCATACCTTTGGATTGTTTATTTATAACGTTTGTTTATTAGGCATGTTCGTAATAAGCAATATGATATATGCAATTACAAAAACCTGGAATAATAGGAAGAGAAGACGCCAGAAAAACTGAAAAAACGCTGCTCTGCCGCGCCTATAGTTACGAAAATAATTCTTGATGGAGATTATTGGCTGGTATAGGATTCCCATTACAATTCCAAAGAAAGTTGGATGTCGAATTATTTCTGGAGACATCACATTGCGGCTCTTGAAAAGCAGTAAAATGTGCACAATGCCAATAATTACATACGCGATTACTATAGCCATATATCCACTCATCTGATCAACCCTCCCAATTCAAATCGATGGTACAAATATTTCACTTTAGTCAATTTGCACTTTGTTTTGTATATTTATCATCATTTTCAAATACCACTTCCTCCTTGGAAGGTCAGCTACAAACTTTTGTTATAGCGAAATTTTAATACCCTTCTACAGGGTTAAATTCAATCGGTAAATCAATATCTGAAAATTTGCATTGAAGAGTATAATTGTAATCTCGAGAAAAATATTGGCCGTTTCTTAGGCTGTTTACATCAAAATAAACAAAGCCAGAAACAGATTGAGAAGGGAACACAGTATTTTTTTTTGATTAATATCGAATTTATACTTTTCATATAGTAATCATAAGTGTCGACAATATTCTTAGCACGATCTGCATTATTTTTATTAACAGTATCCAGCTTTTCATCTAAATCATTTGCAACTACCTTCACACCAGTTGAACTGTAAAATGTTGTTGGTGCGGTAGAGGCTGTTTCTTCGATTCCAATAAAAGCATTTGCAATCATCGCTGCCTGTTTTTGTTTTGAAACCAAATTCTGGATCGTGGATGGAAAGACCGGTTTGTGGATTATTTCTTCATCTGTTTTTAAGTACTTCTGAGTAAGGGTGAACGACTCCATAGGATCAAACAAAACGGGGATTTTTGAAAAGAAGCTTGCGAATGGTTGGAAGCAGCACCCGAAAGAACCGCAAAATCAATTTTTGAGGATCTTCAGCAAAAATATCCTGGTAAATTCAAGGATGGTCAGCTTAGAACCATGCAGAGACATGTTAAGGCATGGCGCTCCAAGGCTTTATTGACTTTCGATTATCAATGGCTTAATGATGAATTATTGTCAGAAGATAAATTTACAACTAAGTTTCAGGGTAAGGTTATTCGTGAGGCAGTTACTTAATAAAAGTATGATTTACTCGTGAGGCAAGACGAACGGGAAAAAGCCTTGTCGTTGATCAATAACAAT
>Ga0307992_1001023_pt1 | contig 16872 bp, 18 predicted proteins | sample EllFjometagen133_FD_203162 | JGI IMG/M metagenome (GOLD analysis project Ga0307992, IMG submission 203162) | Marine microbial communities from Ellis Fjord, Antarctic Ocean - #133 | ecosystem: Environmental > Aquatic > Marine > Unclassified | place: Southern Ocean | collected 2014-10-08
CATCACAAGGAGTTGATACATTACTTCCACTATTTAATGAATACCAACATACATCTAAATTATTATTTGGATCATCAACTGTAAAATTAGCACTATCTACTGAAGTATATGTTGCCCCATTTAATGGAGAAGTTATATTAACAATCGGAGCATTAACATTTACAGAAAATATAATTGAATCACTTCCAACATTTCCAAAAGTATCATTTGCAGAAATTACTAATTTATTTGTTCCTTGTATTGTATTAAGTCCTGAAATCTGATTTGGACCTTCTGAACAAGAAAAAGTTCCTTGTTGAATTAAAGTTAATGTTCCATAAGAAAGATTATATAATGAATAAGAACATGAATCTAAATGATCTTCAAGATCATCAACAGTAAAATTAGCACTTGTAACTGGAAAATAATATACTAATCCTTGGGGTTCTATAATTGTAACATTTGGAGCAGTCAAATCTATTGGATTTATTACAAAATTTACAATAAATGTAACTGAATCATTTCCAATGTTTTCAAAAGTATCATTTGCGAAAATAGTCCAAGTATTTGAACCTTGTTGTGGAGTTAAACCTGAAATTGAACCTGTACAAATTGATTGTGAAGTTGTAGTTATCCCATCTGTAGCCCAACATACATCCAAGTTATCATCAATAGCTGTAAATTCAACATGATTTGGAACAGTATTTTGAGTGTAAATATTTCCATCAACAAGATTTGTTATCTCAACAACTGGGGCAGTTTCATCTACTGGTAAAATTTCAAGAGTTAAAGTAGCATAAGCTGAAGTTTGAGAACCTGTAGCAGTGAACTTAATAGTGTAAGTTCCGGGCGTATAAGAAGCTGTGTTTATAGTAACTTGGTTACCATAAGAGTAATAACCGCCCATATCTTGTCCTGGTGAAACATATTCTTGAAGTAATAAATGGTATTCTGCACCACTTAATTCAACTTTTTCAGAAGAAAATACTTCCCCAAATGCAAGAGCTACTGGAACAACATCAAAACTATCTCCTTGGTTAACAATCATTGTATTGCCAGCATAATTATAATAATCTAAAGTAGAAAGAACACTTGCTGAAGCAAATGAAGCAATAGCTACTAAGAAGACAATTCCAAACATTACACTTAAGATATTTTTTGTTTTCATTTTATTATTTATTTGTAGTTCTTTGTGCACTTTTTTTAGATCCACCAAATTTAAATCCTATATATCCTTTTACATTTCCATACACTTTATTTAAAGGTGGAGTTTTTGAAGTTTTATGAGGTAAATCAAGTAAACTATTAGTCATTGTAGCTTCAGTACCAATGTAAGCTCCATTAAGAACTTTTATGTTAGTAACTTTACCAAGATCAAGGTTTAATCCAAATCCTGCTTTTAATCCACCAAATTTAGAATCATAATGAGTTGTTGGTTCTTTATCTGGAGATAATGTTGTTTGATGGTCAACCTCGCCAATGTTATTATAGATAGTAACAGCTCTATCAAGAGGAGTTACTCTTTGTTCAAGATCTTCTTTTACAAGACCTAATGAAAAGTTTCCTGTTAAAGGACCTTTATTAAATGCAAGTCCAAGTCCAAATCCATAAGGTTGAGAAATTTCTCTAATATCTTTTTCTGATCCTATTACTTTTGAAGAATATCCTGGAGTATCATCTACAGATTGTGTTGTAGGGTCATATTTAACAAATTGATCAAGAGATTTAAGTCCGTTTGAATATTCACTATAAACAAAAGCTCTTAAGTTTTCTGAAACCTTTCCTTCAAGAATAAGTTTTCCATTGTTAATTAATTGTTTTCCATTTTCTATTCCAGCTAAATATTTTCCTACTTGAATAGCAATTGAAGGGTTTAAACCTGATTTTGCTCTTTCTCTCTTTTCTTCCAAAGGTTCTCCTGAAAAATTTTCTGCATGACCTGGAGTTCCTCCAATTTTTACAAGAGATCTAATCTCTTTTTTATTATCTTTTAAATAATTAGGATCATAAGTTATAACTCCAATCTTCATATCATTTACCTTATTAATCTCGTGCACATCTTTAGTTCTTGTCTTATGTGTAATTTCTTGTCCTATATGATCTGCTTTACCTAAAGAATCATACACTATCTCATTAATAGTATCAGTTATAATTTTAGAAGTTTGAAAAGTTGTGTCTTTAAGTATATAATTATGAATAGTATCTTTTAATAAACTTAAATCAGATCTAGATTCATCAAGAATCATTTCATAAATCTTCCCGTTGAGATAAGTATTTCCTTGTTCATCTCCTGATTTTAAAGGCGTTCCTTTAACTTCTTTAACAAAAACAAAAGGAAGTTTAGAACCATTAGCAACAGCACTATCTAATTCTTGATCCATATAAACATAATTTAAAGTATCATAAGATATTTTTTTATTTTTATTATTTGGAAATATCACAACTTTTAAACCATTTCCTAAATCGCCAATATTCTCAGACCATTCTCCTCCAATAATATCCCCTGTTTCACCTATTTGACCTTTTGCTCTCTTTACTCCTAAAGGACTTTCATCTACTGATTTTAAAAGAACTTTAGATTCTTTTTTTTCTTTTGCAACATAAAAAAGTTTTGGATTAAAAGATGTTAAGTTTTTACCATCAGTAGTCCAGCTCACTAAATTTTTTCCTTTAACATTAGGATAAAGTTCAAAACCAATAGGACTATTTTCATCTGGTTTTGAAATATATTTTAAATTATAAAGTTTTGGACCCCCTAAATTTATTATTTTTCCTGTTTCTGTTTGTAATTTTGCAAATTCAGGAACTTTGTAAACATTTTGTTTTTCCTGAGCATTAGCATTATTAGAATACATAAAAGGCAATGCTAATAAAGGAGAATACTTAACTAATTTTTTTGCTCCATTCCAAAGCTTTCCTACCAAACCATTATCTTTATTTTTTCTTGCCATATTTATCTTATGAAAAAAGGGTTTATAAATGTTTCGCCTTTGTTATGATTACATAGTTACAGAATATTTATGTTATTTTTCAAGAGTAATCTTGATTATAAAATTTATCTGCCGACGTAATTTTATCTATAATTATTGAAATATTTTAAGTTTTTAAGGATTCTTGTAATCCTTTGTATATATTGAAAAATCTATTTTTTAGAAAAAATTAAAAATTCCTAAAATCTTTTGTATCAAATTTTCTATGGCCTATAGCTTCAAGAAAAACAATTCCCTTTTCTTCTTTAATTTTAAAAATGCGGCGTGGGAGAATTGAACTCCCGTCTGAACGTTGGCAACGTTCTATTCTACCACTAAACTAACACCGCATATATTATTTAAGAAAGAATGATTTAAAAAATTATATACTCTAAGAATGAATTAAAAACCATTTTAAAAATGGACCCGACAAGAATCGAACTTGCTATCTTCTCGGTGTAAACGAGATGTCATGCCAATAGACCACGGGTCCGTAATAATATAATAAGAAATTAATTTTTAAGTCTTTTGATTTATTTAAATATCTTAAAAAAGATTTTCTATTTATAGAAAGATTTCTTTAATTAAAATTACTTGACTTTAAATTCTCGTTTTGGTAAAAAATCTTGAATAGAAAACTTATCATATTTGAATATTTTTCCTTTGTATTCTTTAACTGAAAAATATATTGGAATTAAGATTGAATCTACTGCTGTTGATAATCCTTTTACATTAATTTTATTTTCCACTAAATATTCAGCAAGAACATTTTTTGCTCCTTTTGTTAATTTAACATCCACATCATATTTTTCTTTAAGAAAATTTATTTTTTTATTTAAATATGAATTAGGCATATTAATAATATTATATAAATCATTTTCATCAAAACCTCTAAGTCGTGCATGATTAGTAAATGTTCCAATTAATTTTGGAGTAAATCCATATTTTACTAAATCTTCTGGGGAAGTATAAAGTTGTAATTCTTTTTCTGGATAATTTGAATTATTTCTAAAACCACTTTTTATTTCATTTGATATTCTTTGTTCAATTATTTTTTCAATATCAAGGACACCGGTTGCAAAAAAAGTCATATATTTAGTAGTAAGCCCTTTTACAAACTCAATATCATTCCCCAAGAAATCAACAAGGACGTCTTGTAATGATTGTTTATCTTTTATTTCATCAAAATTCCTTGAAGCAAGTTTATCAATTCCATCAAAATGAATAATTGCTGAACTTGCATTTTTTTTATATTTTTTTATTTCACCATTAACTACTTTTTCAGCAAGTTGCTCTCCAAAACAGGAGTTTATAAAATACGAAAAATCTGTAGGAGAGTAATCAATATAATTTATTTTAACAAGAGGAACATCAACTATTTTTGATAAATCATGAATTATTTTTGACTTGCCAGTGCCACTTGGACCTGTCATCAAAATGTGGGATCTAGAAAATTCATAATTTGGATATTCAAACCGCTCTTTTGAATTTTGCAATGCCATAATAGCTATCTTTTTTGCTTCTTCTTGATTATATGATAATTGATTAAGTTTTTTTAAGAGAGTCTCTGGAGAATTAAGTTTCCACTGGTGTAACTCTTCTTTTAATCGAGATTGTTCAGATATTTTCTTTTTATTCATTATAATATATAATAGAATAAAGCATTTATAAACTTTTCTATTTGTAATAACTAAGAAGTAGTTATTAGTCAAAAATTCGCTAAAAATGTATAAACACATCTTATAATGAAAAATTTTGCAAATCTTTCTCACATCTTGAATAAAAGATATCGCCCACTGGAAACTCATATTTTTGAAAAACATCTGCACACTAAAGTGTATGGTTTCAAAACCAAGAACTTATCAAAATCAGTAATCTTTATAAGTAAGAGATATCTTTTTAAATAATGGAAAAAAGTGACAATATTCCTGGAATGAAATTAGGTTCTAAAAAAAAATCTTCTGCCTCACTTACTGAAGACATTGAGCAAAATTATTCTGTAAATCCAAAAATTCAGCAAAATTCTGAACAAGCTAAAAAAGAAATGGATAAAACAAAAAAAGAATTAGAAAAATTAAAAAATCTTATTATTAAGAAATATTCTTATATTCAGTCAATAAGTATTTTGCCGCCACAATCAATTAAATTTTTCATTGACGAGGAAGAAGTTCCAAAAGAAACAGAAAAATATATTCATCTTCAAATTATTATTCCAGATGAAAAAACAAAAGAAATTAATAAAATAAAACTTGAGATTATAAAAGAAATAGAAAAAATAAATCCAAAACAAAAAATTTGGTTGCATCTTACAACTCCTTCTGAAATCTGGGAAATTTGCATGGATCAGAAATTTGAATTAACTTCTGCTATTTTTATGTCTTTTCCACTTTATGATAAAGGTTTTTTAGGAGCATTAAGGGTTTCAGAGATTCATAAATCATTGGTTTTGCAAAAGTTTGACAAATATGTTGTGTCCTATGTTATTGGAGGAAGCTTAGTAAGAGGAGATGCTGTTAAAACTTCTGATGTTGATGTTTTTGTTATTATTAATGATACAGATGTAAAAAGAATGCCTCGTTTAGAATTAAAAGAAAGAATGAGAAGTATTATTTACCAATATATTGGAGAAGCTTCTGCCATGGCTGGTGTTGAAAACAAATTAGAGCCGCAAATTTATCTTTTAACTGAATTCTGGGAAGCTGTTAAAGATGCTCATCCAGTAATGTTTACTTTTATTAGAGATGGTGTTCCATTACATGATCGAAATACATTCATGCCCTGGAAAGCTCTTTTAAAAATGGGCAAATTAAAACCATCTCCAGAAGCAATTGATATGTTTATGTCTATGGGAGATGAAGTAATTCCACGAAGCAAAAAAGTTTTGATGTCAGAAGTTTTTACAAATATTTTTTGGGGAGTTACTACCCCTGCACAAGCATTGTTAATGTTATATGGTCTGCCTCCTCCAAATGCTAAAAAAGAATTATTATCTGATTTCAAAAGAGAGTTTTTAAATACAAAAATGATTGAAAAAAAATATGTTGACTTCTTGGAAAAAGTTATTATAACTTGGAGAGATTATGAACACGGAAAAGTAAAAGAAATTTCAGGCAAAGAAATAGATAAATTTTTAGGAGATATGAAAGATTATTTAAAAAGATTAAAAGAGCTAAGAGAGCAAATTGAAAAAAAAGCAAGTGAAAAAACAATTGAGCAAATTTATAATGATATTTTCGAATTACTAAAACAAATAACCGAAAAAAAATCTCAAAAATTAATCACAGAATTTTTTGAAAAAAATTTTGTTAAGCAGGGAAAATTTACATCTCAACATTTAAGAATTTTAAAAGATGTAATTAAAGCAAGACAAGATATTAAAAAAGGAAAATTAAATCCTCATAAAGTAGATGTAGCCCGTAAAAACGCAAGTATATTAATTAATGACTTGATTGAATACACCCAAAGAGCTGATTTAATCTATTTAGAAAAAGGAAAAATGAGATTAAATTACAAAGAAAAAGGAACAGAAAAAGTTGCTGAACTTTTAAATTGTGAAAATATTAGTTTCTTGTTTAAAGATAATAAAGTTAAGAAAATAACAAATAAGATTGAAGATGCAAATATGGAAGAAGTTTCAAAAGCAATTGAAAAACAAAAAAGCAAAAAAGAAGTTAAGGTTAATCCTAAAGTTTTTGAATTGTTGAAAAAGGAGTTAGGGGATTTTGAGGTTGTATTATAACTCTAAAGAAAACTTAAAAAATCTTTTTTCTTAAAATACTCAAATTTAAAGTTCTCTAAAGAATTAAAAAATATATTATTAAACAATACTATTGTTTTAAATAAATCCTTATAAATCATAAAGTTTTAAATAAAGTATGAGAAGAAAAAACAAAGGAATAATATATTTTTTAGGATCTCTTTTATTAATTTCAGTTTATTTAGGGGTGCATAAAAATAATAAAAACCAAGTAAAAAATAATACATTAGAAACAAAAATAAAAACAGACTCTGTTTTTTATCATAAAACATTACAAGATACAACAATTTTTTACTCAAACAAACTTACAAATTTTTCTCAATTATATAAAAAAAGCCTTTTAAAAAACACAAACCTTAACAAAAAAAATAAAAGTTTATCTTCTCAATTAAAAGAGAGCATAAATTTAGAAGACAAGAGATTTCAAGAAAAAATTAAAAAATTAAAAGAGAAGCATGAGTATTCTTTAAACAATTTAAAAAATTCAGACTCTATAAAATATGCTATTCTGAAAAATAATTATATTAATTCAGAAAGTGGAAAAAATGAATTTAAAAATTTATACCAAAAAGAAAAATTAAAAAATAAGAAATTCGCGCAAAACACAAATCCTCTCTCAAAAAATAAAAGTGAAAAAGAAATTTCTTTTGATGTACGAAATAAAAATTCTTTATATGATTTTTGGTTTAATGTTCCAAGATTTAAAGCAGTTGGACATAAATACTTAATTTTCGAAGATGACCATCCTGAATTTATAGAAGGTTGGGCTTTTTTTAACAAAACAGGTAGAGGTCCTATACCCTTAGAAAAATCAGGATATTCTACAAGACATGGAATTTTTGCTTTTCCTGATTTTAGTGGTTATGAAGGACCTTTTGATGTTTGGGCTAATGATAAAGGAAAAGAAGAAATTTACAAAAAAAAGACTCTTTATGTTTGGGGTAATATTGTTTATACTAAAAAAAGTTTGGTCCCAAAAAATAAATTAAATAGAAAAATTAAAAAACAAATTTAAAATATTTCAAAACAAGTAACTTTATAAATTAATCTTCTTGATAATATTTATGGCATTAGGAAAAGTTATTCAATTTAGGCGAGGAAGACATGTAATTCATGAAAGGCATTTTTTAATAGAAATAGACAAAGTTTCAAATAGAGAAGAAGCTGGAAAATTTGTTGGTAAAGAAGTTACATGGAAATCTCCAGCTGGAAAAATAATCAAAGGCAAGATTTCATCTGCTCATGGAAATAAAGGTGTTGTTCGGGCGATTTTTGAAAAAGGATTACCTGGTCAAGCAATTACAACAAAGGTTGAGATAAAATGAGTTTAGAAAAAACAAAGTGTAAATATTATCATTCAATAGATAAAAATAAGCAAAGAACTCCTGAAAATTGTTTGTGGCGAGGAAATAACTGCTTTAAAAAAAATTGCCCTTATGAAATAAAAAATAAATTAAATTTAATTAAAAATACTAAAACAACTATTTAAATGGCAACACTTAGAAAAGCAAACGCATATTCAAAGAAAAAAGTTACTCCTTTTACTCGGAATAGTAAAAAAAAGAAAAAAGCTTACATAAAAACAATTCCTCCTTCAAAAATTGTTAAGTTTGAAATGGGAAAAAAGAATCTAAAAAAATTTAAACATAATTTAAAAATGATTTCAACTGAAAAAGTTCAAATCAGACATAATGCTCTTGAAGCTTGCAGACAGTATATTAATAAAAAACTGGATAATGAATTTATAGGGCAGTATTTTTTCAAGATTATTCCTTATCCACATCATATTCAAAGAGAAAACAAAATGCTAACAGGTGCTGGTTCTGATAGAATGCAAACCGGAATGCAATTATCATTTGGGAAAACTACTGGAAAGGCAGCTATTCTTAAAAAAGAAAGTGCTATCTTTTTCGTCGCTGTTGAAAATGAAAAAGCTATTCAATTTACAAGAAAAATTTTCAAACAAATAAAATCAAAGGTTCCTTGCAAAACAAAAATTATTTACGAATTTGTAAAATAGATGTTACTTTTTTAAAATAGTGACAAACCGAAACATTTATAAAGTCTTTTTTCTTGGGTTTGTTATGACAAACGAAAAAACACAAGGAGTTGAGAGAGCAGAACAAGCAAGAGCTTTGAATGTTAAAAATACTCTTGAATGGAAATTAATGCAGGAGACTGTTGGTTTTAATGGTGTTGATAGAAACCAGGGAGATTGGGGAAGGTTTGGTGTTCAAAGCGCAAAATCTATTCATAATGAAGCTATGACAAGTGAAGATGCTGTAAAACGAAAAAATGAAATGTATGAAAAGAAACAGCAAGACTATAATAGAGTTGGTGTTGCTGGAGATCCTTCTTATTCAAACCATCAAGAATTATCTTATTCTTTATTAACTCAACTTCAAGAAGTTATGACTATTGCTAAATTTGGTGAAATAGAAAAACATACTAAAGATATTGTAGAAAAATTAGGGGGTTCAAAATTAGAATTTCAAGTTCCTGAAGATATGAAAAATTATAGCATTGCGGGAATAATGGAAAAATATAAAGATGAAAAAACTGGAACAGTTAATTTGAGTAAATTAAGTGAAAGTGATAGAGAAGCTTATATGTTTTATGAAAATTTTCTTTCTACATCATATAAAAAAGCTTGTGAAGCAACTGCTGCATCAAAAGGAAATTATTTTGCAGAATTAAATGCTCAAGCAAAACAACAACTTGGTAAGAAATATGAATTAAAAGAGAAAAAAGAATAAAATGACAAAAACACAAAAAAATAAATATCAATCAAAAAGAGAAACTCCTCTTAAAAACTGCGGAGCTTCTCTTAGTCAAATATTTAGTAAACAAAAAGAAGAAAAATAAAATGACAAAAAAACCATTTTTATTTTTAAATAGAGGAGAAATTTGGCCAGATGAAATTAAAATAGGTAGAACTATAATTGATAAGTTTGATGAAGAGAGAATAATTATAGGTATTAAAAATATTCCAGGATATGATCCTGCAAAATATATTGAAACAATAAAACCTATTAGAGGCCCTAATACTGGTGTTAGGAGAATTTATGTACAAAAAGAAAATGGAGAAATTTCAGATATGTATCATCAAGAATTATATGACACATTAAAAGATTATCTTTATTTAACCAACAATTCCATTAATTAATTGAGCCATTACTTTAAGAAATTCTTCTGCTTTTGCCTGCCAATCATCAATATCTACACCTTTTAAATCTTTTATTTCACCATGAGATATTTGTTTATGAAGTATAAGCAAATCTTTATACCATTGAACATATTTTATTTTTAATTTTCTATTATTTACAAAGGTTATTCTTAATTCTCTTGCAATATGTTCTGGAGAAGCAGGAAAAACATTTGCAGCAATTAAACCAGCATGAGCAGAATCAACCATTGCCCAAAACAAACCTTCAATTGCATTTAATTCTGCTGCTTTGCTTCTTGCAATATGCATTGGAGCTCTTTGCAAACAAGTATAAATTGATTCTGGAGTTGAATTTATTTTTCCATTAATTAATAAAAATTTCAAAGGGTCAAAAAAACCAGCTAAATCAATTAAAGATTCGCCATTTCTTAAAACATTTAAAACAACTGGATCTCCTCTCATTAAATCTTCCCACCATGTTGTTAATTTTATCGTATTAATATGAAGATTCATATTATAAGGATTTGTTTTTAAAATTTTATCTAATTCTTCTCTATACCAAGCAATTAATTCTTGATCCCATTTTATTGAAGCATCATCAATGATAATAATTATATCAATATCAGAGCCAGCTATTTGAGTTTTTTTAGTTGTTGAACCAAAAAGAACAATTGATTTAACAATTTTGTTAAATTTTTGAGCAACCTTTACTGCAAAATCCATTGCAATATCATGCTCGTTTTTTAATTGCAACGTCGGAATATTTTTTTTATTTATTTTTTTAGAAAAGTTTTTTGCAGTTTTTTTTCTAAAAACTTTTTTTACTTTTCCTCTTGAAACTCTATCACTCTTTTTTTTAATCATATTTATTTGCCTCTTTTATTAAAATACATGGATTATATTGTTTTTAAATTTATTCCATCCCTTTTCCACTCATCCGGCTTCCTTGTCCTCCGCCTCTTTGTCCACCAAGCTCTGCTGGAAGTTGTGAAAATCCAGCACCAAATGTTTCATAATGCATTGAAGGAAGCATCTGACCATAACCAACAGAATAACTTTGCTGTAAACCAATTGCTTGATTCCAATAAGGTCCAACCCCATCTGAATAAATTGGAGATCCTACTCCTTGTAAACTTTCTTTAAATGGAGATGTTTTAAAATGTTGAAACCAATCTGCTACTTCAATAATTTTCCTAGCTTCATATCCTTTTTTCCCTAATTTTTTCATAATTTCTTTTAAAGGAACATTTCCCATTCCCATTGGAAGTTCTGTATGTTCAAAACCAAAATTATCAGAGAAATGAACATGCTTTACAAAAGGTGCTACAATTTCTGTTTCCTTAATAATTTCCTTATCACCAAAACCTTGTCCTCTAAGCATATTAATATGCCCTACATCCCAAGTCGCACCAATTAATTTTTCAGCAGATGCTTTTGCTTCTGACCTGCCAATTCCTTCTTTAACTGCATTTTCAACAAATTTCTTTCTTGACTCTACAACTAAATTTTTCAAATCTTGACCAGTAGCTAATGCATGCCCAACTGGAGGATTCTCAATACATACAACTGGTGCCTTATCTCCAAATTTCTTATAAGCTTTAAAAGCAGCATTTCCAAATGTTTTAGAAGACTGCTCTGTTGCAAATTTTTCAATTGGAACAAACATGTCAGGAGCAAGCTCATTTCTGGAATCTTTTAATTCATTAATTAAAACTTGCATTGCATCTGATTTTCCAGAAATTTCTCTTCCTTGTTTGTTTAAAACATCTTGGTAATTATTTTTAATTTGAACAAGTGCTTGTTTTTGTTTTGGTGAACCATATTTGTAAGCTTGGCTAAATAAAGCACTCAAATGCTGATCTGTATCTCCTAAATATGCTTCTGCATTATCAAGGTGGTTTAAGGTTTGTTTTTGTATTGGAGTTAAATCTTTTGGTTTTAATCTACCACTTTGAAGAGCAGGCATCAAATGTTCAATTTCTGTTTTATTTCTCTGAAGAATTTCATCTGCTCTTTCTTTATTAAATAAAAGCTGAGAAAGATCATCATCCCATTTAGTGGTGTTTTGCATTTTTATACTTTCTTCAGGTGAAATTATTTTTCCTATTTCAAGTGGAACCTGAGAATAATATTTTGCTTTATTAGATCCTATTTCCTGAGCAGTAATTTTTCCTGCTTGATATTTTTGCTCAACTCCGGGCTTTAATTTAGGCATATCTGGATAATATCTTTTTTCTGCTTCCAAAGGAACCATCTGTCCTGTTTGCCTGTTAACAGCAATCATTTTTTTTGCTTTTCTTTCTTTCCCAAGAGTTTCCCACTCTGTTCCTTGAATTCCTTCTGTTGTATGAAAAACAATTGGAATATTTCCTCTTGGGTCAAGTTCTTGACTGGTTTTAATTGATCTTGTTATTACTCTTTCACTATTCTCCCTATTTATCTCACTAAAACCTTGCTGATTTATTCCTACAGTATCAATTACAGGTCCATGCACAGAAATATCTATACCTGTTAATTTACTTATTTGATTAACTTCTTTTAATTGTTGTTTTGGAATTGCATCAAAAACTTTTGGAGAAACCCATTCAACTTCTATTTTTTTTACTCCTGATGCAAGTTTACCAGAAACTTCTTTAACAATATTTGCTGAACGAGGATCGGTTGTTAAACCCAAACTTCCTGCTGGTGTATGATAACCAGTAAAAACATCTCCATAATTTGATTTTAAAGAAGAATATCCTCCTTGATAAGTATTAGTTGTATAATCACCCATATTTATATCAGAAAAAACTAATTTAAATAATTATTGGATAGGTAATTTTTAAGATTTATTTTTTAAAAAATTACAAATCAATTTTAATCAAAACAGAGTATATTTAATTTCCTTTCTTTCTAGTAAATCTCTTTTTTCATCTAACAATGTTTTTCTGTCTTCAGAATTTAACCTTTCTGCAGAAATATATTTTTCAATACTAACTGAATCTAATACTCCTGATTCTTGCGAAGGTGTGAACTTAATTTCAGGTTTTTCTAATAAATTTGTTGGCCTTCTCATTTTATCTTGAAAAGAAGAACGAGTCATAATCTTAGAAGTTCCAGTTCTTTCTAAAGATTGATATTTCGCTTCTCCTTGATTTGAAGTAGAAAGATATTTTGAATCTTGCAATCCAGAAAGATATTTTGAATCTTGTTTTTCTTTTACTTGTTCTTGAAAAGGTGCAGATTCTGCAACTTGTTCTAAATCAATTGACTCTGGAGCTTCCCCAACTTTTTCCAAAACAGGTGAAAAAATTCCTACTTTGGGCCGAATAAATTCCTGAAATTTGTTTTTTTGGATAATCTCTTCTTGTTCTTTAATTTCTTCAAACTCATCTTCTTTAATTTCTTTATCTTCTGTTTTTACAATTTCTTCTACTTTAGATTCATTCAACTGCTCATCTTTATTCCGAGTAATTGAATGAGATTTATCTGAAATCTCATTATTTTTTTCAGATTTCTTTTTTTTCTTTTTTGTCATAATTTATTTAAGATAGATAGATATATAAAATTAATCAATTATATAATTTTATGAAAAAAGAAAAAAGATTATCAATTTTTTTAATTTCAATGGGATTAATTTTAACTGCAAATTCTTCTCTAATAAACATCACTGGAAATGTAGTTAGTGAAAATATTCAAGTTACAAGTTCAATTTTAGGTTTGGTTTTTATTATTGGTGGAATTGGTTTATTTTTATCTATGAAAGAGGGAAAATTGGAAAAAACATTAGCTCAACAAACTTTGGAAAATAATTCGGTGGTGACAGATACAAAAAAATTGAAAAAGATTGCGAGAAAAAGCGGTTATACTATTGGAAAAACAGTGAAAGAAGGATATCCAATATTTGATAAAAAAAATAATTACATAACAGTTATCCCTTACCGTCATGTTTCAATAGGAGTTTCTAAAAATATTCTAAGGGCTTTAGCAACAGGAGAATCTAGTTTTAGAAAATATTACAAATAATTTTTTAATTTTTTTGTATATGACAAATATCTTTTTGTTATTTCAGGATAATCGTCTGCGATTAATGCAATAATTTTTCTTATGTCAGTTCTTCCATTATTTGTTGGTAACTTAATTTCTCCTTTTGGATTCTCAAGACCTAACCTTTCATTTCCTACAATAATTTCTAATCCCCTTTCTTTTGTCTTTTCAAATCCTTTTTTTAAAAGGAATTTTTCATCTTTTCTTATTTTATATTTTAGACAAAGTTTGTTTACAATTTTCATAATTCTAAACAAACCTTTAATTTTATAAAGCTTTCTAAAAAATTAATTTAAAAATGATAACAAGGCAGTAGTAAATTTTAGAAATAAATAAATTTCACAAACCATTTTCATGTCTAAATTTTAAAATAGTTACACCCAAAAGATTTATAAACTTTATTTTCATACATTTTTTATGGGAAAAATATTAAAAAATCTTGGAACATTAGTTTTAGGAACAATCTTTGCTGCAGGATTAACATTTAATTCTTATAGTCAAAATATAGAAAATACAATTGTTGCATATGTTACTCCTAATAAAAATAAAGGAAAGCTTACTATAAAATATGATTCTATAAAAACATATAATGTTCAATCCACAGGAAAAGTTATAGATTTATTATTAAAAGGGGAAGGACTTCATTTTAATCCGCCTCTTAAAATTTATTGTGCTCAAAAAGATGAAGGAAAAATTTATGTAATTCCGCTTACATCTCAAGACAAAGAAGGATATAATTTTTTAAAAGATAAACCTGAAAAAATTGAAAAAGAAGTTCAAGATCTTCTAAGAAAAGATAATATTGAAAAAAATAAAATTTTTGTTTTAAAACCAGTAAAAATAGATACTCCAGAAATGTATAATGCACTTATTAAAAAGAAAAAATAAAAATTAATCAAGAAGTATAGCTTGGCATTCCATGAGCTTTCTTATAAACATCAAATAATTTAAATGCTTTTTCCAGTGCTTGGTTTGCAACAAAAGGTCTTATGACATTTGCTTCTATCCAAGTGTCTTTTTTAATTATTATTTGTTTTTTCTTTTCTTCAGATTTCTCTTTTGGTTTTTCTGTTTTTTCATATTTTCCAATTAATGCTAAAAAAGGATTCACTTCTTTTGATTTTTTTTCCTTTTCTTCTTTTTCTTCTAAAAAACTATTTATTTCGTCTTGCAATTGTTCTAAACTCTCAGTTGTTGAACCTTCTATTAATTTAAAAACATCTCCTAAATCTGATTCCCCAATTTCTTGGTTTAATTTTTCTATTTCATCAGCATTTAAAGCATAAGCCCGAAAAGTTACTTCTGTTCTTCCTCCAAAACCATAATCTCCTCGCTGGGATATTTTTTGAGGTATTCCTCTAAAATAAAAATCAACTAAAACGCAAACATAATATTTTCTCTTTAAAGAATTTAAAAATCTGTCTTTTGTAAATTCTTCTGGTAAATCTTCTTCAAGTGCTGCTTCTTTAATATTAATTTCTGATTTTCCCAATAAGGTTAATTCAAGAAGAATTGTATTAAATGTCTTAACTAAATCAGCACTTCTTCCTACTTCTTTTTGCTCAAGTTTTTCAGCTGCTTTTAAATAGGGTTTTGCCCAACGAGAATAAAGTTTTAAACTATTTACCTGGCTTTTCAAATAATTTATTTCTATTTCATTTCTTTTTCTTAATTCTTTTCCAGATTGCTCTGCCCAAATATTAAATTCTTGAATTCTTGGTTTTAAAATTCTTTTTACTGTGTCATTAATATCAAGAGCATCAACTGCTTTTTCATCTTTTGAAGCTAAAAAAGCATCAATTAAAGTTGCAAATCCTGCCTGGCCCAATGTCATGGCTTTTATTGAGGAGTTTCCTTTCATCATATCAACTTTATCCATCCAAATTTGTTTTAAAGATAATCTTGCTCCATCACTTATTGAATTATTTTTTGATTTCAAATCCTCATATGTTTTTAATCTAATTTTAAAATCTTTTAAATCATAAACTAAATTTAAAACACTTCTCAAAACCATATTAATATCCCCAAGAAGTTTAGCGCCTTGCTGCTGCATTGTTGTTCTTCGTACACCAAGTTCACCAAAATGTCCTGAACCAGGAGAAGAAGTAAAATTATCAATAAGTTTTTCTGTTGAAAAACCAAGTTCATTCATTAAATCAAGAATAAAAAAGTAAATCGGCTCTAAACCTTCTGAACCTGAATCATAAACCAATTTATGAGAAGCTTCAGCATCTCCCTTTTTTTTATAATAAGAACTAATTCTCTTAATAATATCACTTATACTTTCTACCATTTAATTTGGTGTGTTTTAGTCTTTAAAAAATATTCTTTTTCCAAAACTCTTATAAAACAATCTTTCTTATACAAATTATGGCATGGTTTAAGAAAAAACAAAGAATATTAGATTTAACAGAAAATTATAATAGAATAAACCCAGAAAAACCTAAAACAAATACTGATGTTCTTGATTTAACAAAATCAGATAATTCTAATTCTCAAAAAAATATTTTTACAGGACTTTTTAATAATTCAGATAATTCTACTCCAACAAATGAAAATTCAAGTTTAGAAGAAAGAAAACATAAGCTTGCAACTAGATTAAAAAACATGACAGAAAAATTAGAAGATATTTCAAATCAGATTTATCATTTGCAACAAAGAGTAGAATTAATTGAGAGAAAAGCAGATGTTGGAAGATATTGAAAGATTAATAAATAGTTATTTCTTGTTTAAATCATGATAAAAAATTTTGAAAAAAAGAGTAAAGCTTACGCCCTGAAAAACGCAATTCTTTACAATGGCAAAGCCCAACAAGGTTTTGTAATTTCTGCTTTATTTAACGAAGGATTAAAAAAACAAGATATGAAAATTTATGGGAAAAAGATTTCTAAAATTATTTTAGAAGTAAATAAATTATCTTTAGAAAAACAAGAAAAAGAATTTGAAAAATTAAAAAATTTAATATCAGAAAGAGA
>Ga0307992_1001024_pt1 | contig 16867 bp, 27 predicted proteins | sample EllFjometagen133_FD_203162 | JGI IMG/M metagenome (GOLD analysis project Ga0307992, IMG submission 203162) | Marine microbial communities from Ellis Fjord, Antarctic Ocean - #133 | ecosystem: Environmental > Aquatic > Marine > Unclassified | place: Southern Ocean | collected 2014-10-08
CCCCATTCATTTATTTCATTATCAATACAAGTTTTATATTCTCCATTTTTAAATATTAATACATATATTTGTCCTTTTTTAACCATTTTATTTTTAAAAGATGATCTTGGTGTTTTTAATAAATCCAATTTGACTTTTTTAATATTTCTAAATTCGGTTAAGGCTCTTGTGTTTACAATAGCATCACAAATTATAAATTTATTATCGTCTTTATCTTTAATGTATTCTTTTATTTTAACTGGAATATAAATCATAAATCAAATATAATTAATTTTTTTTAAATTTCAAATTTTATTATCGTATTCTACATATGTCAGTTTTCGAAAAGTTTACAATACTTTCTCTTTCTTCATCAGTTAATTTTCTTCTGTGTTTATTGATTGATTTTTTTAATTCTTTTACATCTTCTTCAGTCATATCACCAGGAAATATAAATGCATCAGCAATTTCATCATCAGTATATACTTCACGAAGTTCATTATAGATTTTATCTACTTCATCTTTTTTCATCTTCATTTATTGGTTTTTTAAAACCACTTAAATGTTCAACATAATCATTTATATAATCATCAATAATTTTTTCTTCGTCAATATCAATATTATCATTATCAATAATTTCTTCAATAATTGGTTCTATTTTTGGTTTTTTCTTTCTAACTATATGTCTTACACCCATTTTATCCTTTTATTTTATATATTAAATAAAAAAAGGGTTATAAAACCCCTTTTTCAATCCATTTTCCATTTATTTTAACTCTATCGAGTTTATTTAAACGAAAACTCCATTTTTCAGGAAAATCTAATAATCTTAGATTCATACCTATCACAATCTTATGGACATCTTTATATCCTTTTTGACTGCCTGCAACCTCTATCAATTGATATGGTGCGTGATACCCATTACGGTGTATCAGATCAACTCTCCAAAGCTGATACTTTTCATTTGAATTTTTCATAAGCTAGTAAAACTAGCTAAGAGGAATTAAAGTATTTCATATTATTGTTATATAAATTTTATTGAAAAGTTTAATTTTATAGATAAGATATTTAAGTTAATAAAAATTTTTTAAATTTATCATTAATATTTGGTTCATACTTCATATTTATCTTAAAAATACAACCTATTAAGAATGATTCTTCGTTTTCAGTCATAATATTTTAAATATTTTTTTGATGTACCTAATATGGTACATTCTCTTAACTATTTGGTAATCAAGTTGGTGGAGCAGATGGGATTCGAACCCATGTCTTGAATAGAATTTAAGAATCATCTACAAGTTTATTTAAAATTTTCTAATTTTAACAAAATATTTGATTTTATTTGTTTCAAGAGATATCAAAAAACTCTCTATTTTGATTTTATAAAGCTTTCAAAAATAAGCCTTACTAGTGTTTTCCTGTTCCCTTCTTATACTGTGATAAGAGCTTCTTCAGCAATTGGGCTAGTAACCAATCTATCTGCTAAAGATGTAGGGATGGACATGATGTCCTCAGCGTTTTCGCCATTTAAAATTGTTTACCTACGAGTTATTAACCACTTTGTAGATAATGTGGTACATGCCGATTCATTATTTCGCTACACAATCTATTGCCATTCTGCCCCGATTTCAAAGAACTAATTCAACTCTATATATTCAATTAATTATATAAAGTTTTTCCGTTTTTAATTATAATACAAAGATAAGCCTTTTTCTTATTTTACAAAGGGTTTTCTATTATTTTTTATGATTAACTAAGTAATATAAATCTATTACTTTGGGATAAAATTCTGATATGATTTTTTTTAGTGGAACGGTGTTTTTGGTTGTGGTTAATTCTATTCTTAGCATAATGTCGTGAATATCAATTTCATTACCAATAAAGAATAGATTTAAATAAAATGATAAATATTTGTCTTTACCTAATTGTTTTTTAGATATGTAAATTTTCAGTTGTCTATTTTTAGTAAGTAATTTCCACTTTAATTCTTTATTAAAAGTTTTTCGGATTACATTAGAAAGTACATCATCTGATTTATACATTACAAAACATTTTATATAATCTTCTTAATTCTTTTACTAATGATCTATTTCTTTTGGTTTCTTTTGCATTATTTTTAACATCATTCAATTCATGTTTTTTGAATCTTATTCTTAATTTTAAGAAAGTTTCAAATGCATTTAATTCTTTTGGATTTGTTAAGTCTTTAAAATGTTCATAATCATTATATAAATCAGATTTATGAATTTCTTCCATTGATTTATTTTTCCATGATTTTTTACCAGTTCCAAGTAATTTTCCAAAGGGTTCTATATCATCAATGGATATCCATTTTTGAATTTTATATCTCATTACTTCAGGAATATCATCATCATTTCCCCAAAAAAGATAATAATATAATTTTTTTGAATTGTCGTTTTTATAAATTCTCACTTTATAATCTGGTAATATTGGTCCTGTTGGTTTAGCTATGGGAGTATCCTTCCAACCATCATTAGATTTAGGTTTTGATTTAGGATTTTTTTCTTGATCTATCCATTCTTGATAACCCATACCATTTATTAAAAAATGTCCAAGTTTATCGTAAGTTAATACATCATCATCTGATTTATCAATATAACGTTCAACGCCTTCATAACCTTCAGCAGATGACACATTTAAGATTTCTTTTTCATGGTTTGATATATTTTTATATCCGACTTTACTTATTCTATCTAAGATTTGATTTACTAATTCTTCCTCTCTAGATTCTCTTCTAAATGCTTCATTCATTTTGTTATATTTTAGAAATTTCTTTATCATGTTAAATATAATAATTTTTTATTATATATTAAATTATTTTTATGGTTTTTTGAAAATACCATCATAATCATTATCTATATTTTGAACATGGGGAGATAATAGTTCAATTAATTTTTCTTTAGTTACATTAGGGTATTTTTCTTGAATTTTTTCAAAAAGTTTATCAGCATCATTTTTTAAATCATTTATATTATTTACTATTGGTTCTATATGATTTTTCATTTTTGTGACCTCTGATGTTAAATTTTTAATTTTAGTTTCCATTAATTCTTTATCTATATCATTAATGTGTGCCATTTCATATGCTTTAAGAATATCGTCTTTGATTTTAGATATATTATTTTCATTATCTTTTAATTTAGATAAAAATTTTAAATATTCTTTTCTTATCCTAATAGATTCGTCAATGAATCGTTTTTCCATTCTAATTTTTCCCATGTTTCTTTTAGTTCTTGTATTTTGTTAGTATAATAATCTTTTGATTTCTTATTAATATATATATCAAATGATGAGTTTGTTACAATATCAAAAGTTAAAACTTTGTAATCATCCCCAATAGTTCCATCTGCATTGACTGTTCCCATTCCTCTTGATGCAATTCCAATTGATCCATTTTTTTCTAATAATTCTTTAGCAATTTTACCTTTTGCTGTATCTAATATACTAATATCCCCATAAATTGCATTATCTTTTATATAAACATTTTCTATCGTATGAGAAATATTATTCATACTAATATCAAAATTTACATTATCTTGTTCTAACTCACCATATAATGGTTTTTGTTTAGAATCTATTTGTTCTAATATATTATCCATTAAATTTTTAGGGTAAATTCTACCATTTTTATTTTCTTTATCAAATTCTATTAGTTTTGTTTTAAATTTCATATTATTCGTTTAATCTGTGCATTTTTGTATATTCACCTATCCAATCTGATATATTATCTGTTTTAATTGGAAGCCAGATATCTTTTGGAATTGGTAGATTAGGTGACTTAAAAATTAATTCTCCATTATCGTCATCCCAAGTAATATCTTCTTGATATTTGCTCATTAATTCTTTAATATTTTCTTTGGCTTTTTCTTTACTTAAACCATTAACTGGAATTATGAAAGTTTTTGAATAATTTGATTCACCTGTAATGTTCCAATGATCTTTATTAGTATCAACTGGTTCAATATATGGTATATCAATGTTTTTCCATTCTAATTTCCCAGTGTAAGGGTTATATAAATCTACATTATTTAATATGTAATCATTCAGTCCCATCTTCTTTTGTTTTTTTTGTTTCAGCTATAACTGGCTCAACTTTTTTCATAGTTTTTCGTGGTGTTCTTTTAGTTGTAGTTTTCCTTTTAACGGGTTTCTTTTTACCCATAATCATTTCTTCTAATTGTTTGTAAATTTCTTCTTCTACTTTTTGTGGATTATTTGCAATATTTTTAAAAATTTCACTTGTATAATATTTAATAACATCTACTTCAAAGTTATTTAACATCATTTTAAGAAATTCTGGATCAGCGATGTATTCATCAAAGCTTAATTCAATTGTTACTTTATGGTTTTTCTTAAACCCTTTAAAGAATTTAAAAGATTCTTCATTTGGATCTTCTACTATTGGTTGTGATTCAGGTTGTGTATTATGAAGATTTTCCGTATAATAATCACCAGTTGAAGATTTATCTCTGTCTTTTTTTACGTTTGGATCAAATTCAGGATAATTTGGATTATCATTTGATTTAATTGGTGGTTTTTGATGTGTATCCAATAATTGTCTAACAGATGATTCGTCATCATTAACTTGTTTATATTTTTTCAATTCTTGGTCATTGATTCTTTGTTTTTCTATGAAATCATTCATCATTTGTTGTTTCTGATCTATTGAATCTACTATTGGATTATTTTGTTGTTCATCCAATCTTCTAACAGTTCTATCTTGATTACTATCTTGAACTTGACTAGGATCTACTTTTTCTAATTTTCCAACTAAATCTTTAACATTTCCTTGATTGTTGAAAAACTCCATTGGATCAATTATTTCAGAGTATTTAACAAAAAAAGAATCTTTTTTTATTTTAGCACCATTAGTTAATGTAAACCATATACCATCATCTTGTCTAATTACTACAATATCACCATTTTCTTTATTTTCAAATTTCTTATTTATCATGTGAATAAACTTTTATTTTTTAATTATATGAAATATAAATGAAAAAGTTTTTTTAATATATAGAGATATAAAATAATAATAAAAATTATGAAACATTTAAAATTATTTGAAAATTATACCACATATGGTAAATTATTTGAAACGAAAGAAAATCAACCTGCAGAATTAAAAATAGATATTTTTAATGTAAAAGATGATCCTGGGTTAAAAGATGAATATAAACAATTATATGATGAATTAGCAGGTGAAACATCTACTCAAAGTGAATTATATGCTTGGGGTGTTAATCCTTATAATTTAGGAGATCTTGAACCTTATATTAGTATATATATGGAGACTGGAACTAGAGGTACTTATTCAGAAGGTAAATTTGAGTCTAATGATGGGTTAAGTGTTAATGTTGGCCCCGATGATGTTTATGTTGGTGATCATTTAAAAGGAATATGGGATGAAGAAAATAATAATTAAAATAATAAAAATATGAAACATTTAAAATTATTTGAAAATTATGAAGTTGATGAAGTAGAAAATATGACAACAAATGAAAAACATGCTACAAATTTAACTAATCAAATTTGTAGACATTTTATTCCAATTGATAAAATTAGGCATAAAGAAATGATATATGATATAATAGAAGAATATTTTAAAAAACATGAATTAGGTTAATGAGAAGGTATAAAGAACTTAAATATGATGGAAAAATTTACAATGAAATTTATCAGATTGATAAAATTTTAATTGATAAGGGATTTCATTGGTTTTTAGATTGTGAAGTAGAGAATGTAAGAATAGAAATTGAATATGAAACTTTAATATTTAATTCAGGTGTATTTTTCAATGGTACATGGTATTATGGTGTATTTCGTGATGGTGAATGGAAAAGCGGAACATGGAATAATGGTGTGTGGTACAATGGTTTATGGAGAAATGGAACATTTGAATCAGGGTTAATTTTCGATGGTAAATTTTTCGATGGAAAAATCTTAAAAGGAACAATAAGAGGTGGTGAATTTTTTGATATAGAAATAGATAAAGAAGTCGAAAGAGAAGATAATTATAAACCTGAAAAAGATAAAAATGTACAACCAATTGAACCAATTTCTGTAGTTGAAAATTTATGGTCAAAAAAAGAATTACCTCAACATAGGTATGAAAATTATCCACCACATTCACCAGATCATATGGGAGGGTCGCACACAGCGACAACAACAGAAGAAGAAGAAGATGAAAAAGGTAATGATGAAATAGATCCTTTTGATGAAGAGGATTGGGATGAAAAAGATGCACAAAATGATTTATCTGAAGAGGAACAAAAGAAAAGAGATTTTGTTACAAATATAATAATTAAAATTGATAATATAGTCGAAAGATTAATTGGTATGTCTATAAGTGATTTTGTTAAATCTCCATATCTTTTGATAATTAACAACAATGATGAATTAGAATATAAAAAGAAACTTAAAAATGGTAATGTTGTAAATGTATCAATAGGTAATTTTATTAATGTTTATGGGAGGAGTGATAACTATGCTAAAAATACTTATGATTTCAAAATAGGTGAAGATACTCGTATAGATGATGTAAATTTATCAATAGATACAATAGACACATTTAATAGATTAAAAAATAAAGTTAGAATTTTATCAAAAAGAATTATAAAAAGAAATTCCTTTGATGATTATGATGATATATTTGAAAATAATGAACAAATGTCGGTTGCAAAATTTAAAAAGGCATCTGAAAATAAATTAGTTGAAGGATTTAGTGATTGGTTTAAAAAAAAAAAACCTAAAAATCCTGAATATGATTTAGATCCTTTTGAAGAAGAAGATTGGGATGAAAAGGAAGTGAGTGATTTGAAATTTTATTTATCTGAAGAACAAAAACCAACATACGCTGATGGTAGTCATTTTGAATATCCCTGGACTGCAAAATATTTTGTATTAATAAAAAAAGGTGATAAATATTATAGGATAGGAGATTATAGATTTACTGATAGTGATTATAAGGGTTTTTATGCAGATTATCATGAGATAGAATCAGATAGTTTAATAGAATATAAAGATGATATATTTAGAGAATTAACATCACAAGAAAAAAAAGTTGTAAATAATATATTAATAAAAAGCATTAGATTTTCTAAAGATTTAATGGGTGATGATAAACATTATGATCAAATAATTCATGATTTTATAAATAAAAAATAAATTAAATCTAAAAGATTGGTAATGAAATATTTAAATGAATATAAAAATTTTTTAATACCAAATAAAGATTATTTTCCTCAAAGAACAAGTCACTTATGAAAAACATAAAAATTCAATTATAATAAAAAAATAATTAACTCCCCTTAATCACTTTTCTCCAATATGTTACAAAATCTTCTATAATGTCTTCAAATGGAATATGAATTTTTTCCGATAACTCATCAATATATCTAACAACCACATCAGAATCTAATTCTTTACTATTTTTAATTATATAATCAAAGTGTTTATGTAATTTATCTATCGTTATCATTTTACTAAATTAATAAATTTAATTTAAAATTAAGAATTTTCTTTCTTCTTTTTCCTATTAGCGTATCGTCTTTCTATTATTTCTTCTCTTGTTTCAATAAAAGATACTTTAGGATTTGGTCTTTCAGTGTTATAAGGTGTGATATTATTAATTCTTTCGTTGGAAATTTCCACATATTCTTCTACTTTATCAATACCTATAAATTTTCTATTATTTAATTTAGCCATTTTTTGTGATGTTCCGCCGCCACTCATTGGATCTAAAATTAAATCACCTTCGTTAGTCCATGTTAAAATATGATCTTCAGCTAAACTTTCGGGATAAAGAGCAGGGTGGGAATATGCAAAATCATCTTTAGTTGTATAATTTTTACCATTATTTATATACCACACATTATATCTAAAACCAAAGTCAGCCACTTTGAAAGTTTCCTTACTTTTTAATTCTCCATCTTTATTTCTTTTACTTGGTTTTCCGAATGTAGACACTCCTGCCCATCTATTGGGTTTATCTTTTAATAAATTAACTGTATTTGGTTTAGCACCTTTAAGGAATACGAACATATATTCAAAGACTTGAGCATATCTACCAACTTCTGGAAAAGCTGCACCATTTTTATGATAAATCATTGTATCATAAAGTTTAAATCCTAAATCCATAAAATCTAAAGCCATTCTAAAAGATGTTCCTGTTTCCCCACCGTTTTTTACTTGATCGTTTACCACCCATACTACAATACCACCGTCTTTAGTTATTCTAAAGAGTTCTCTTGCTATTTCTCTAAATGGAATAGTATAACCCCCATCAAAGGTTTCAATACCAACAGTGTTTTTGTAATTTCTTAATTTGTCGTATGGTGGGCTAGTGATTGTTAAATCAATTTGATTATCTGGTATGTGTCTAAGTACTTCTTCACTTGAACCACATATGTTTTTATTTATAAAATTGTTTGGGTATATCATGGTGATTTTTTTGTTTTTGTAAAATATAATGTAAATAAAGATTCATAAATATTAATATTATCAAATGGGGTTTCAAAATTAAATCCATTTCTACATAATTTATCAATTATATTAAATCTTCTAAAAATATGATCACAGTTATGAAATTCTAAATGAATTCTTTCTATTTTAGAAAGTGTTTCTTCTGAAATATTTTCAATTAATTCATATTCGTAACCTTCTATATCCATTTTCAAAAATGATATTTTATCGAGATTATATCTATTTATAATATCTTTAATTGAAATAGTTTTTATAGATTTTTCAATATTTGCATTTATGTAATTATATTGATTCTTTTTAATAGAATTGCCTAAATTTTCACCTTTTTCATTATCAGTATAATATACTATATTTTTATCTGATTCGACATGGATTGCATTATTTAAAGTTATGATATTAGGATTATCAGCAAATGTATTATTACATATATTATAGAAACATTCAGACATTTCAACTGTGATAATTTTTAAATCAGGTTTTTTTGTTAAAGCATGAGCAGAAAATATACCAATTGATGATCCTAAATCAATAACTGTATCACATTTATCTAGTTCGAAAGTATTATTAAAATCATCATATGTGGTATTTACTAAATTTGCAAATAATCTACCACTCATTTCTATAGATATATTATCTTCAATATTTTTGAATTTTATATTACAGAAAGGTAGATTATTTCGTATTCTAAATTCTTTTTCAAATATTAATTCATTATTTTCATAAAATCTTACTATCCACCCATTTAGAAATTCAAATTGTTTATAATTTACAGAAAATGTCGTCCAGTATGATAAATTTGTTTGTATATTATCAAAACGACCAATTATTATATTAGTATCAATATCATATACTTTATAAGATATTGTTATATCACTTGTTGCAATTGGTGTTATATGAAGTTTATTTTCTTCATAATTAAAATTTAAGTTACAATCTATCATTAGTTTCTTCCATATCTTTTAATAGGTAAAGTTTTAAAAAATTCCTTTCTTGTTTCTTCGCCTGGTAAATCACCTTGCCATCCAAAACAATCTCCCCATCCTTCTCGATAAAGAAATGACATACAATCAATAAAACATTCTTCGGTAATTGGACTACCTTGTTGAATTTCATTTATAGTTTCTTTTAGAATATTTAAATTTTTTTGATATTCCATGTGAATTTGTTGACATCTTGGTATTTTTGTTTTTTTCATAGTTTTTATATGATTTTTAAGATGGTTAGTTTGTTTTTATCATATATTTCAATGTTTTTATTTTTATATTGTTCAACAAATGAATTAAATTTTATTTTGGCGTCATCTCTCCAATATCCTTTGATTTCGATATATAAATTTTCATTGATTAAATAAAAATCTGGAGTATATGTTCCATCTTTATTATTGTATCTAATTGAAAATGCTTCTGGTTCATATAACCATTTAATATTATTTTCATCTAAATATTTTGCATATTTTATTTCCCATGAACTTCTCATCCATATTTTTTTATGGTTGGTATTTATATACCAACATCCCTTACCATGATGACATTTTCCATATAGATTAGAATTCTTTCCTCTTTTTACATTTTTCCTTTTCTTATCTATCATTTTTTGATATCTTATATTTGCTTCTTTTTCACCATGTTTTTCTAACCAAACACTATATACTGAATGACCATACATTGGATTATTTTCACCCTTACTTGATTTACTGATTTTCTTTTTAGTTTCATCTGAATGAGTTTGTCCTTTTTTAGATTTACTTATTTTTTCTTTCACTTCATCTGATCTATGTTTATCTTTAAGATGGTGTTCATTGTTTTTATACCATTCTTTTAGTTTTTTTGATTTTAATTCTTTATTTGTATTAGCATTTATTTTATTAGAACATAATAAACATAAATTATTTTTTAAAGCAGATACATATTTTTTTTCTTTTTCAATATTACAAATACTACATTGCCATATAACAAGTTTATGACTATTCGGTTTTAAAATATTTGTATTGTAACCAAATATTTTCATTGTTTTTTTATTTAAAATTTTACCCATAATAATATATTTGTTTTATGGTATATATAAATGTTTCCATATAGATTTATTCCAAATGTGAAATATGATTCCAGAAATCTTCTGGTAAGTGTATATTTGGTATGTGTTTTGATTTTTTGAAAAGTGGTGCAATATCAATTGGTGAATATCCAGATAATCCTGTTCCGATGGATGTAACTAAAAAAATCATATTTTTATTTTTTGATGCAAAAACAATAAATTCATCAATAAACATTTTGATTTTATCTATAGGTAATATTTCAAGACTATCACCTTTTGTGGGAATTGCATAAGTCTGACCTTGTAACCCAATACCTTGTCCATATATTGCCCCCCATTTTGTTGCTGTCTTTGCTGCACCTTTGCCGTGTCTGCCTTTAGTGTTTGATCCAAATGTAAAGATTTCATTATCTTTTAATTCGGTTATATAATCATTTGTTATTCTATATTGGAAAAATTTTGATTTTCTATTACCAAAATAAGATCCTCCCAATGCATCTGATAATCCGTCGCTCATGTCTTTTTATTTTTTAATTTTATTTTCAACTCTATATTGTAATGGGTTATATAAATCATTATCAACTATAATATTATTGTAAGTTCTTTCTGCAACTGAATCATCTAAATATTGATGTGCTAATTGATTTACTGCTACATTATCTGTATCTATATCAGAATAATGAATATGTTCAAATGCTTCCATTAATTCTTGTCTATCTTCTTCAGTAGGGACAATAATTACAAATCGTGCCCATTTTACATTTTCTATTTTATCGAAATCTTTATATTTTTTCATGATTTTAATTTATAATTTATTGTTAATGGTTCTATTCTTAATGGGCATTTTATAGGAATTGCTCCATCCATACTATTCATTTGTGTGATAATCATATTATCGTATGATCCTTTATTATCCCAATATGGATGATTATACTCCATACCATCTATACTAGAACCATAAAATGGACAAGAATTTCTACAATTTTTTATTATTTTATTCATATCTTTTATATTAAAAAAATATTAAATTGTTTAAAATAAAAAAGGGATGATATATAAATACCATCCCTTTAATTAAAAAGAATTATTATTACTTTTCTTCGGTAACATCTTCAAATTGAACATCTTCAACATCATCTTTAACATCACCTGGTTCTGTTGGTGGTGCTTGTTGATCTTGATACATTTTAGTACTAATAGTTTGCCATTCGTCATTTAATTCTTGTGTATATTTTTCAATATCTTCAAGATTTTGTGTTGAATGTGATTCTTTTAGTTTATCAGATTTATCTTGAAGAATAGTTTTATCTTCATCTGATAATTTATCACCAAATTCTTTAATCTGCTTTTCAGTAGTGAATATTAACGCATCTGCTTGATTTAATTTATCAATTTTTTCTTTTTCTTTTTTATCTATATCTGCATTTGCTTCTGCTTCTGTTTTCATTTTTTCAATTTCATTATCAGATAATGATGAAGAACCCTCAATTCTGATGGATTGTTCTTTATTTGTTGCTTTATCTTTTGCAGATACACTTAAAATTCCATTTGCATCAATATCAAATTTAACTTCAATTTGTGGAACACCTCTTTGTGATGGTGGAATGCCATCGAGATGGAATCTTCCAAGTGTTTTATTATCTCTCGCCATTGGTCTTTCACCTTGTAGGATATGAATTTCTACAGATGGTTGATTATCAGCGGCTGTTGAAAATGTTTCAGTTTTTGTAACAGGAATTGTTGTGTTAGCATCAATTAAACGAGTCATAATATTTCCCATTGTTTCAATACCTAAAGATAAAGGTGTTACATCAAGTAACAATACATCTGTAATTTCACCTGTTAAAACTGCTCCTTGAATTGCTGCTCCAATTGCAACTGCTTCATCAGGATTTACATTTTTAGAAGGTTCTTTTCCAAATACATCTTTTGCAATTTTTTGTACATAAGGAATTCTTGTTGAACCACCTACTAAAATCACATCATCAACACTTGATAAACCTGAATCTTTTAATGCTTTTACACAAGGTGCTTTTAATCTACTAAATAATTTATCTGATAAATTTTCAAATTTAGCTCTTGTTAATTTCTTAACGAAGTGTTGAGGGATATTATCAATAGGGATAATATAAGGTAGATTAATTTCAGTTTCAGATGAAGATGAAAGTTCCATTTTTGCTTTTTCAGCGGCTTCTTTCATTCTCTGTTTTGCTGTTTTATCTTTTCTTAAATCTATTTTGGGAAAATCTTTCATAAATTCTTCAGCCATCCAATCAACTAATAGTTGATCAAAATCGTCACCTCCAAGATGAGTATCACCATTTGTGGATTTTACTTCAAAAACTCCATCACCTAATTCAAGGATTGAAATATCGAAAGTTCCACCACCTAAGTCGAATACAGCGATTTTCACATCTTTATCAATCTTATCGAGACCATAAGCCAATGCTGCCGCAGTTGGTTCATTTATAATTCGTTCCACTTTTAATCCAGCAATTTCACCAGCTTCTTTTGTGGCTTGTCTTTGTGAATCATTAAAATAAGCTGGAACTGTAATAACAGCTCTATCAACGGTTACACCAAGATAATCTTCAGCAGTTTTTTTCATTTTTTGAAGAACCATTGCTGATATTTCTTGTGGATTATATGATTTACCATCTATATCTACTGATGGTGTGTCATTTGAAGATTTTTTTACTTTATAAGATAAATTTTTAGATTCTTTTTCAATCTCACTATATTTTTCACCCATTAATCTTTTGATAGATGAAATAGTTTTTTCGCTATTTACAACAGCTTGTCTTTTAGCAGGATCACCTACTTTTCTTCCATCGTCAGAAAAACTAACAATTGAAGGTGTTGTTCTTTTACCTTCTGCATTAGTTATAACTATAGGATCATTTCCTTCCATTACAGCTACACATGAATTTGTAGTTCCTAAATCGATGCCAATAATTTTACTTTTACTCATATTTATTTATTTTTTTTTAATTTAAAATTTGTTTTCACTAATGTATAGCAATTTCTATACCAAATGAATTTATATGTCAAAAAGTCAGTTAAGTTTTTGATTTATTAGATTAAAACAAATCCCATATTATAAACTATATAAAAATAAAAATAGTCTATGATAACGTATGATGATAGTAAAAAAATATCTACTTATTTAAGAAATAAAGTAAAAGATAAAATAGAGGTGACTGATTTTGGTGCAACTATTGTACCAAAAGGAAAAAAATTATCAAAGGGATGTTATGCTTGTAAAACAGGATCATGGATATGTGTTTATATCGGTGTGTCGTGTAATTTAAAGTGTGTATCATGTCCTCAAATATCTCGGCATCACGTAAATGAATACATATGGGCTAATGGTGGTGATGATAATATTCATTCATTAGAAGATTTAAAAAGAACAATTGATAATAATGAAAGAATAACTGGTATATCATTTTCTGGTGGTGAACCATTTTTATATTTAGATTTAGTACATGATTGGTTAAATTTTATAAATGAAAATTTTGCACATTTAAATTTATATAAATGGATATATACGAATGCTGAGCTTGTTACAAAAGAAAAGTGTGAGAAATTAAAAGAACTTGGTATAAATGAAATTAGATTTGATTTAGCTGCAACAAATTACAGTAATAGGATAATAGATAAATTGGAATATTGTAAAACAATATTTGATAAAATATCAGTTGAAGTACCAGTTGAGCCATGGAGAACAGATAAATTAATTGGTTCATTAAAAAGATTAGATGAAGTTGGTTTGGATTATTTAAATTTACATGAACTTAATGTTTGTAGTGATAATAAATCAAGACTTATAGATGGTGGTTATGTGGATGAAAATATGATATATGAAGCACCAACTGGAGAACATTATTTACCATCTATTTTTGATGTATATAAAATAGTAGATTATATAGAAGATAATAATTTAAGTATTATTTATAATGATTGTAGTGCGAAAAATATGGTTTTTCAATCAATGGGTTGGCAATATCAAAGAAATATACAAAATCCAGAATTAAGAAAGGAATCATGGGAAATTTTTGTAAAAAGAGCAGAAGAAAATGGGCATATACCGTAATGAAAATATGGAATTATAAAGAATTAAGAGAAAAGGATGTTGATGAATTATTAGATTTATTATCAGGTTATTTAGAATTACAGAAAGATGTAATAAAGATTATGAAAGAAGATCATGAATCGGAAGAATTCTATTATAAAGAATTTTTAATGTATTATGTTATTAATATAACGAAAATTAAAAATGAATTAGTATTATATTCCTAATTATAAATTCATTATTTGTTTATAAATATCGAATATATCTCTTTTAAGAATATAATGTAATCCATCTTTTTTAATAGTACTTATATCATCAACATTCCCAATAAGTTTATCAAATAACTGAAAATAATCATCAGGTTTTATTGATATATTTTTAATACCTGCACCATATTCTTCATCACCATAAATATCTCTAACATAACCATTATAATAATCTAACTCATTCCAATCTTCTTCACCATATGGATCAAGTTCTTTATCTCTATTAAGATAGTTAAAATTTAAAACTTGTTCTAGATATATGAAGATAGTATTAATTCTATAATCTGCAGATTTCCAAGTTTTTTTATATATTTTGAAGAATTCTATTTCTTCATTCTTTTTAATATCTATTTTATCACCAAGATAATTATTAAATTTTTCTAAAAAATAATCAGGAGATTGATGTAAAAGATTCAAATCTCCAGATAAGAAAATTATTGTAAATGATAGTAAGTTATGTAGTTTAGCGTCCATTTTTTGTATATATAAACATAAAAAGTTGAATTAAAAAATTTAATATATAATAATGTAAAAATAACCCAAATAATATGAAATTAAAAAGATTTAATGAAAATTTTGAAGAATTAGGAATAGTAAAAGATGAAATGACTATAGATTTTTTAAATAGATTATTATCTAATCATTTTGTGTTATTTTTAAAAATGTGGAATTTTCATTGGAATGTAACAGGTCCTAAATTTGATTCAGTTCATAAATATTTAAATGAATTATATGATAAATTTTTTGAAGATATTGATGAAATTGCTGAAAGAGTAAGAATATTAAATGGTAGACCAATTGGTACTATTAAAGAATATCTTCAAACTACTGAATTAGAAGAATTTTCAGATGATAAAGAAATACCTAATCCAGAAGAAATGTATGAAATCGTTTTACGAGATTATGAATTTCTTATTCGTGAAATTAGAAATTTCTTATCAACTGAAAATTTAGATAATGGGACTATAAATTTTTTAGAAGATATGATAACCAAGAAAGAAAAAGATGCTTGGATGATTAGAAGTCACATAGAATAATTTTACTTATACCAATCAGGTCCCCAACATTCTTCATCATACTCAATTTCAAATTGATCAGGTGATACGATTTTAACATTTTCTACATCAAATTCGTTCATGAAAAATTCTTTTTTATTTTCATCTGTTTCATTAAACCAACCAACATTACCTTTGAATAATAAATTTAATACATCATCTTCATCGATACCTTGATCATCATAATTATCACCCCAAAGATATAATGTATAATCAATTAATTCTTTTCCACTTACTGTAATTTTTTCCATAGTTTTTTTTATATTTATTATAAAGATAATACATTTTTAAATAATATAAAAATTTTTAGGAAGAAAAGTATTTGATAATGCTTTTTGTGAAAAAACTAATCTACCACCAACTTTAAATCCTAATTCATCCCAATCGACATTATTTAACATATCAATTGTTTTATTTATATTTATTTCTTTTTTAGGAAAAATTGCTAAAATTGAACCATCATAATATTTACAATCGTGTGTAAAAAATGGTTTATTATCTCTTGTTTTACAATTTACATATATTCTATCTTTATCGCTTTCATAAAGTCCTCTACCCCATTGCCACCAATTATTTTCATCAAATTTTTTGATTTTTCTATTAATTAATTTATCCTTATGTTCTTCCAATTGTTCAGATTTAATATTGAAAAACATTTTCTTTAATTCGTTATTCTTTTTAGTATATGAACAAACAAATTCTTGATTACCTTTGTCACTTATAAATATTTCATCCATACCACTAACTGCACCAACTTTAACAAAGAATAAATCACTAAATTTAATATTATAATTATCATTTGTAAATGATATTTGACCATCATTGACATTGAATTTCTTTTCACCTTTGTATGTATTTGTCTTTCTATTGAAATTGTTTTTTTCAAATCTCCATACTACAACAGTTGGACTATAACCTTTGAAAACCACCTTATCACCATATTCATACCAATGTGT
>Ga0307992_1001025_pt1 | contig 16862 bp, 36 predicted proteins | sample EllFjometagen133_FD_203162 | JGI IMG/M metagenome (GOLD analysis project Ga0307992, IMG submission 203162) | Marine microbial communities from Ellis Fjord, Antarctic Ocean - #133 | ecosystem: Environmental > Aquatic > Marine > Unclassified | place: Southern Ocean | collected 2014-10-08
CCAGTCGCTCTTGTCCAGCCCGCTCTTGCCGCCAGAGCGGTAGCCGCTGACACCCTTGGAAGTTCCCGCGTAGGCGGACCGGGTGCCTACAGAGTCCCCAGCGAAGGCGGAGGTCATCGACCCCTTGATGCCCATAGCTTGGGCCTCGTGGAAGGCGTCTACGCCGGTCCCCAGGTACATGAAGGCCCAGTCGTACTTCTCCTCCTGGTGCGTCACCATCTTGGCTACCTGCTCCTTGGTGTGCTCCACAGAGCTGTTCTCCTGGCCATCGGTGATGACCACGCAGATCACCTTGTCCGGGCGGTCGTCTTCCAGCAGGTTGACCAGGCGATTGCCGGTCTCGGTGATAGCGCGAGCCAGGGCGTCAAGCAGGGCGGTCCCACCGCCGGGGATGTAGGTTTCCTCGGTCAAGGGGGCCACGTTCTTGATGGGCAGGCCGCTGACAGGGATGTCGTAGGTGGTGTCGAACAGGACCAGGGTGAGGTTGGCCTCTCCGGGCTCCTTCTGTTGGTCTGCCAGGAAGGTGTTGAACCCACCAATGGCGTCCGTTCTCCGGCCATTCATGGAGCCGCTTTTGTCCATCACGACGATGATTTCGGTTGCATCTTTCATAGGGCTTCTCCTTATTTGTCGAATTTCGATGCAGGACGCGGGGCGATGGGCCAGTTCTCCGAGTCCGCAATGATGTTCTCATTCGCGGGCTTCTGTCGGGTCCAGAGGGTCTCCCGGCAGTAGCACAGACTGGGGCAGCCACAGTCCACGTCTACCTTGTACCAGCGACCCTCAGCCTTCTTCCGATACTCCTCGTCCTGGTATCCGGGCTTGAACTGCGGGTCCTTGGGGTCTAGGAGCTTGGTTACGGGCATAGCTTATCCTTGGTTGAGGGTGGTGCCGACACGACGATAACCGAGACCCACTCGGCCCCTCGGTGGAAAGCCTCCGCCACCCGCATCACCAAGGTCCCCTGCTTGTGGTCATTCGGGCTCTTGAGGTGGTAGGCAACGGACACGTCCAACCCGGCGTCCTCCAGGGCCTTGATGGTCGTAAAGACTGGAGAGTGCTGAGGGTCTGCCTCGGCTACCTTTTTCCGGTTGTGTGCGTTCACGGCAGCCATAAAACCGATGTCCGCCCCATCGGCGGACACTGCCTTGGCCCCTGGGTGCTGCGGGCCATCGGCGGCTATTACTTTCACAGGCTGGTATCCGTCTGGTGGGCATTCGCAGGTCATGGGCCTACTCCTTTGAGTCCAGCTTGGCTTGACGCTTCAGCATCAACCTTGCCCGTCTCAGTGGGTTTGTTTCGGCCTCGATTTCGAGGTCCGGTTGTATCGTCTTTTGCTCGGGTCGCTTGGGGCACTGTGGGGGGTTCTTTTCGTTAAACACTTGAAGGGCCTTAAACTGGGACATCCTGATATGAAACACTTTGAAGTGGAGAGGTTTGATATGGGGTTTCTCCCCCACGCCAAGGGTCCACAGGTCCACACCCACGTCCCCAGCCTCCCGGATTTTGTCTCCCAGCTTGTGTTCCAATTCAAAGAGGCGTGTGGGGTCCGAGAGGAGCCTGAGTATGGCTTCTCCGGGACTTGTCTCGGACATGGTTTCGCTGCCCGAGGGCTTACATGCAGGGTTTTCAGAAATCAGGTAGTCGGTCACAGGTTCCTCTTCATTGGTATTTCGGAGCGGTGGGGGAGCAGGCGTGGCTGCACTCTAGCGCCGGTTTCTTGGAACCTATGCAGAGGGTCACGCAGGTTGACCGGACCTTGAGGGTCGTCTTGTGGTAATCCCAAATGGCGTAAATGCCTCCGCCCACAACGAGGCCGAGGACAAGGGTGATAAAGATTTCAGTGAGGTGTTTCATGGGCTACTACTACCCCCTGGGCGGCTTTGGATCGTGCTTGTCGTCGGCGTCCGAGTAGAGCTGGATATTTCTCAGAGCCCTCGGGTTGTAAGTACCGGTGCCGACCTTGTATTCAGGCACCGTGAAGTTGATCTTGGGAAGTGGATCCGGGTTCGTGTCCTCCAGCACCTCCAGCTCAGGGCAAGGGGAGAGCACATTGGCGTTCGGGAAGGGCCGGTAAAATCTGGCACCCGCCAGGGCGTCGTAGGCGTCGGCCATGAGAGAGAACCGCTGGGCATTGGCCTCAACGGTTGTTCTACCGGGGTCGCCTTCGGCCACGTCGCAGATCCAGACGCCGGGTTCGAGTTCAACAATGTAGCTCATCTTCTTGGGCACCAATCTGGGATAGGGGGGTGAGGGTCAAAGGTTTCTACCTGCCCTATCTTACGGTTCTTCGCGTCCTTGCACAGCCAGTCGAAGACCATCTCAAAGGCGTCCGGCGTGTACATCCGCTTGGAAAGCTGGGCGGGGCACTCGGCACAGTCCTCGATTTCTATTTTGGGCATCTACCCCTCCTTCAACCTGTTGAGTAACTCTACCCCTTTGCACCCGTCTTTATGGAACACCTTGCTGTAGCGTTCAAAGTCCCGGCTGCCGCAGAAGGGGCAACGCTTGTCCATCGGGTCGCTCTTGATCACAACTCCGTTGACGACGCTTTCCAGGGCGTCTACGAGGTTGGCAGGTATCTTCTCTTGATTTGCCATCACATCTCCTTGGCGAGTTGCGGCACGAACTGGCCGGTTCGCAGGTATCGAAGGTAGCTGTTGTTCCCAAAGGTGTCGTAGATCCACGGGCCGGTGGGGGAGAGGCGGAAAGCCATGGCTTTCGTCTCGATGAAGGTTCCCTTGGGCACCGTCTCCTGGTAGCGCATCATCTCCACGTCACTGGTAGCGACCCACTTGAGCGGCCCATGGAAAAGGGTCTGGACAGCGTAGGCACACCAGCCCATCAGGTCGGTGCGGAAGGAACCCATCAGGAGGGTGTGCTCGGGGCGGGCGAAGGTGTACCGGAGCCAGATCTTCACCGTGTCTTCAAGACAGCGTTGGTGGACAATGGCGGTGACAATATGCGGGTGGATAGCGAACAGGAACTTGATGTCCGGCATGGCCCAGGTGTATCCCCCCTTCGCGGGGGCAGCGGTAAGGACGGGCATAGGTTCCGGTGTGACGAGGATGTCGAGGTCCGGCGGGAGAATCTGTTCGACCTTGGAGGCGTCAGGGGTCAGGCATTCCCGAATCAGCAAGACCATGGCCTCTGCCAAGTCGTTGCGTTGGATGATCACAGGACCATCTCCAGGGCCGGGTCGAGGCTCCCCTTGCGGATATGCGGGGCCAAATTCTCAGGGAATTTGAAGGTGTTGCCACCCCGGAGACGGCTGGTGATTTTCCAAGTCTTCCGGGTGATCTCGACCGTCTCCCCATGGCGGATCACGAGGATTTGCCGGGCGTCATCCTCGTGGCCAAAGGGCTGTGGAGGCTCCTGGATGCTGAAGGGGGCTTGGGAGACGCTGGTGTAGGCCAAGGGGCTGTTGTAGAGCAACTGGACCACGGTGGCGCACCAGCCCAGCACTCCGGCCTCAAGGTTGTCCACGTCTAGCTCAATGGCCAGCCAGGTGGGTCGAACTGGCAGGTTGAGGGCGTTCCTGTTCCCCTGCTCAGTTGCGTCGGTGATGACGTAGACGTGCCCATGGACGCTACTCGCAAATCCAGCGGGGTTCGCGTAAATGTAGAACCGGACCCTGACTCCGGGCAGGTTCCACAGGTCACCGTGGGGGTCGATGAAGATGGTCTCCGTTCCTTCGTCCTGGGTGTACCGAACCTGAGAGTCGCGGAGGGGGTCCAGGCCGGGGGCTTGGAGGTAGTCCTTGGCCAGGTTAATTATCTGTAGGGCTTGGGGCGACTTTGTATTCATAATGGCTCTCTTCGCTTCCTCGGCGGTCATCACCACGGTTAGGTCTGCGGCCTGGCAGCGTCCCTCGTAGCCCGTGAAGGCCACCCACACATAGTGTTTGATATCTGAGACGATACCCTGATGGCCCTTGGTCGGGGTCTCCGTAGACCAGTCGTCCACGCATTCTCCGATGCCGTTGTGGGTGACGATACAACCCACCTCAAGTCGTTTCCTGGGGTAAGATTCAGCCTGCCCAAAGAGGGGCATCATGGCTCCTCCACGAAGATGTCTCCCATGTCAGGGTTGATTAAGAAGGGTTCGCTCAAGGTGAACCAGCCGGGGGACGTGGGCGGGCGGAAATAGCGCCCGTCCAAGGTCATCTCCATCAGATCGTCAACAAGCACAATGACGCTCTCGCCGCGTGCCCCCCCAGACTGGGTTGGGTAGGTTTGCCGCTTTTTACAGCGGTAGACCTGGCTGTCAAGGAGGTTCTTCCACACGGTCCAGGCATGGAAAATCCAACCGGTGATGTCGGTCGGCACGCTGTTCCGCAGCGCCATGCGAGCCAAGGACTCTGTAATCCCCAGTACCGTTGTCTGTACCGAGTGGTCCTCAAGCTCTATGGACAGCATGGCGGTGGTGGCCTCGATTGCAGAGGACATCTTGATGAAGCCGTGTTTCGGGCTCCCCTTGTAATCCTTTGACGGAGGCAACGCCCCGAGGTCTACCGTGAGCTGGGTCATCCCGCCGTTTTTAGACAAGCCCCAGCGTTCCCAGGAACTCCGGGGCACCGGGAAGCACTCGTGAATGAGGGCGATAGCCACGGACAGCATCGGAGACCGGGGGTCCGTGTCGATAAACTGGCGGTACGGGTTGAAATCCAGGGGCAAGCCAGGGGGTATGGACCCCGCCGCCTTCTCAAACTGGACGTTGGCGATCCGGGTGGCGAGGAAAGCGTCCTGGCCCTGCATGAGGCGGAGGGCCTCTTCTTCAAGAGCCCTGTCCGTTACCTGGCTCCCCAGGGTAAGAGCGGCGAGCTTGAGGGCCTTTGCAGCCCTCTCGTCTAGTGCCTGTTGACCGTCACGAGCCTTGGTGGCTCTGAGGGTCTTGAGGATAGCCAGGTCTCGCTCGTTAGTGACCCTTTGCCTGGCCTTCCGAATGTAGTCCTGCATGTTCAATTGCCGTCTCCGTAGCGTTCGGCAGCCGCGAGTATCATGGCGGTCTGTGGGCCGCTCTTGTATTCGGCGGTCTTGAGCCACTTTACCCATTCGGGGTTCGGTTGCCCCAGATGGTACAAGGTTCCCTTGTGCGTGATGGCGGTCATGGCCACCAGATCGAGGTCTTTGAGCCGAGAGGTGCGAACGGCGTCCCCGGTCTTGAACTTACCCTCCGGGTCCGGCTCGCTAATGATGCCCTTGAGGTAGCTGTCGTTGGGGTAGTCGGGGTGTTCGACCCGCATCAGGGTCCATTGGTTCAGCTTGGGCATGGTTCCTTTTCCTCTTCCTTGATGGCCCGGATGGCGCACTGATTGGTCAGCAACGTCCAGCTCTCGGGGTCTCCAGTACGACCTTTCGACACCATGGCTGTCTTGGCAGCCCAGTAACCGGCTTGCCGCTCGGATTGGCTGCTCCCGATGGCTGCCCAGTGAGCTGCAAAGCAGGCTGCGGTCGTGGCGTGGCCTCCCCAGGGGTAGCCGTGGGTGTCTATGAGCTTTCGGGCGGTTTCAGCCGAGGCGTAGGTACGGTCGGCTCCTGAAATCCAGCGGTCTGCCCAGGATCTCCAGGCAGGCGAGATGCCTGCCTGGGTGGCGCGGGCCAGCTTAATCGCCCAGCGGACGCGGGAACTCATGGATACCGACCAGTCGATGTCCAGCTCCTCTGAGCAGGTCAACTGGCGGCACCCCACCATGGCCCCGTCATTCGCCACCACGTCTCCCTTGCAGATAAACAGGCGAGGGTTCTCGATGCCCGCGTGGACCGGGTTCATCATGATCCCCAGCAAGGGGTGCTGGTAGGCATGGAGTACGCCAGAGGAGCACAGTACCGGGGGCAGCTCGGAGTTGGTGACGGTAACTGTCTCGCCGGGGGTCCAATGGGTCTCGTAACCCTCGATACCACGGCGGGTGTATCCGTCCCGGTCTGTGAGCTTATAGAGGTGTTCCATAACGCAAATGTCTCCCGTGTTTCCTATTCTACTCGGGAGAACGGTCAGCTAAGCGGTACAGTGAGCAATAAGGGAGATGCACATGGCCACCACCCCACCAGAAGAACATCACGACCTGGCGCTCAAACTCCTCGTAGGCCGCTCGCTGCCCGGCGGTCTGCCCTGGAGCATGGATGAGGACCGAAAGCTCGTCATTCGTGAGCGAGTCCTGTGGGCACAGCTCTCCAAGGAAGAACAACTTCAGGAACAAACCGCTCTCAACGCTCTGTGGCATGGCGACCGTCTCATCTCCGTCAACCGTCGTTGGGGCTCCTGGGTCAAGTCCGTGGACGCAGAATTCAAGGTTGAGGACCGGGCCTTCGGCGTCCCCTCCCAAGGCTATCGCCCCTACCCTCGTGGCGTCCCACCAGGTGAGTATCCCGGCCTGGAGAAGATCTTGGCCTGGCTGTGGGAGCGGGGGTTCCAGGTCATTGACATCCGGGCCGATGATGAGCTGGTCCTGGTTGTCCCCCAGCACAGGGTGGCTCAGGAAGCGGACCGCCTGCTCGGGTTGTTGGGCAAGCTGGATCCGCAGCGTGAGTGGCTCCCCTACGATGAAGCGGGGGTGTCCGGCCACCTTCGGTTGCTCTCCACTTACGACCCGGTGGGCGGCGTGGGCCTGATGAGGGTCAAGGGTGTTTCGGACGGTCTGCTCGGGTAACTTGGCCCGCTTCGACTCGATGACACAGGTAGTCCCGGCACACCAGGGGCCGGTCTTCTCGGGGCAATGAGCACCCGGTCTCTGTCTGCTTGCTGCACCCCACACAGCACTCGCCACAGCCGATAGGACAGCTTTGGTCTTGGGTGAGCAGCAAGGGGTGTCTCTTGGATACCAGGACGTGCCCCAGGTAGGCGTCACTTGCCATCAATATCTACCCAGTCATCCCAGTCGTACAGGTCGATCAGCCGGATGACGGTCCTGGGGTGCCCAGGGATTTCATCGCAGGAAAGAGATGTGTGTTCCTCCGTGATGAGCTGGGAAAGCTGGTCTGGCGGGATGCGGTAGGTGTACTCATCCCAGTGGTCATCGAGGACGACCTTGCGCCCATTGTCCTTGACAATGGTGATCTTGACGGGCAGTCCCGCCTCGGGAGAGGGCGGCATGTAGCATAGGGGGTATCCCTTGTGCAGGTGGTCCAAGTCCTCCACAGCCAACCCCAGCTTGAGGACAACCGGACCCTTCGGGTCTAAAAGGAGGCTGGCTTTTTCAGGTCGCCAGATGTCCGGCGGCGTGGCGAGAGACCCGCAGCGGGGGCACTTGTACATTGGAAACTTGGATTTCCTCCTCTTCCGAAGCCAAATATAGAAGACACAACACACTTGTCCCGCGACATACGCGGCGAATATCCAACCAGTCATCGCTCCTCCCGCCCATCTCCAACAACCGAGACCATGGCCCAGGTTACAAGAACCGGGTCGGTGATGGCCCGCAGGGCAAAGAACCCAGCCCCGACGAGGTAGCCGGAGACCAGGAACAGAAAGGTGGCCTTGGCCCAGTCGATGAGCACCGGGATTGGGATATTAATGTCCATCGCTCCACCTCTCCCCTGTCTACTGGCGGGACTCCTCAGCTAAGCTCTTGAGTTCTTCTTTGCGGATCAGGGTGACCAGCTCATCCCAGGAGGGGGCTTTGAGGCGGGTTTCCCAGTCCGTGCATTCGCCCATCGTAACGCAGAAATCCACGTCGTAGTCTCGGGTCTCGGTGTTGCCGAAAGCATAGGGGTAGCGGCGGTAGTGCAAGTAGATGGTCAGCTCCTCGCGGACATCCTCCAGCTTGACCCGCACCAGGTTTTGGTTCCCGGAGCAAATGTCCGGGCCGATGATGCAGCCGGGGTGCTCGTACAGGCTGAGTTTCGCGGCATGTAGCGAAGCTCCCTCACGGGCCTTCCAGGCGCTCTTGCAGGACCACCAGGCGACGAGCGCGGAGCAGATGGAGACGGTGGCACTGAGGCTGGTGATGATGGCGAGAATGGTGGGGGTGGTCATGGTGTCTCCTCTCGGGTCTTGCGAGTCTTCATTGCAGCGTCCATGGCGTCCACCGGGTCGGTGCGGGTGGCGACGATGTCCCCTGTCTGGCCCACTGGGGGCATCAGGCGGCACTCACAGCAGCTTCCCTCGTGGACATAGGTATGCAGCTCCGCCCCGAGGGCGAAGCCGTCCTGGAGCGTCTGGAGGGCTTCCAGGGCTTTACGGATGGTGTAGATGTCCACCCCCCACATGGCGGCGTCCTCCATGCCCAGTTTTCGGATGGTATCAATGACCCTGCCCAGGGATTCCGTTGCGTCGTCTGCGAGCATGGTTCCTCTCCTTTGGTGGAAGCGACGGGAATCGAACCCGCGTGGTGTAGTTGCCTCACCCACTGCTAGGTGGAAAAATAACCACCTGCCCGTGGTAGCTGCTTCTACTCAGGGTATTTCTACCCTGGCCTCGCCCATCGTAGGCTACGCTCCCGAATCAAGCGGGAACAAGTCCCGCCGCAGACCCTCCCGGATGGCCTCTTTCCTTTTGCACTTTTCACAGCCTCCGCAGAAGCTCTTGCCGGGTGGCACACCCTCCGCCTTCATCCAGTCGTCATAAGAAATTACCCTCTCGGCCACGGTCGCGTACTCACCAGCTTGCTTCGCCAGCAAACCGTGTACCCGGTGGCACTTGCGACCCGTGACCGTGAAATTCCCCATCTCGTACTTGGAGTAGGAGGTGATGACCCGGTTCGTCCAGGACCGGTGGAGGATCGGGAAGAGGACACCGTAAGGGCTTGGGAGACCCACAACGGGCCGGGGTGTGCCGCCCGGTGTCAACACGATATCTCCCGTCTCAAGCTGGTTGAACTCCTCTCGGGTCACCTACTTCATCCCGTCGGTCATCTCATCCAGGTTGAAACCTCGCGGCAGCGTTTCTGTCTGTCGCTTTTGCGAAGACTGGTGGCTTCTCACCCCGTCCTTGTGCCTTGCACAGGCTTCATTGTCCTTGGCCAGCAGCACTCGGCCTTCCGCAGCGAGTAATGCTGGCAGGTAGGACATTGCGTTTTCAATGAAGGTCCGGGTTCGTTTTGAGAGCATCGCCTAACCCCCTTATTCGCCCAGCGGAGGCAGGATGCCTTCGTCGTCGGCCTCAAGCTCGTACTTGACGTAAACCTCTTCGCCCTGGATCTCGCGGTCCAGCATGTCGCTGTTGAACACGTCCAGGGAGTCCCGCCACTCGGCAACCCGCTCTGTCGAAAGGTCGGCCTCGGGTACGGGGAGGAAGTGACGGGGGACGTACTGGGCCTGCTGGTAGAGCACGTTGCGGAGCTGGGTCAGCTCTCGGACTCCCATCCTTTGGTGGGTCTTGATGAGGATCACGCAGAAGTTGGTAAGTACCCATAGGCCGATGCCGGAGGCTCCGAAAAACAGAGTCCAACCCGCGTCCTCCGTGGGGCCGACGGTTTTCAGGAAGGTCACGATGACGATCAGGAAGCTGAACCCCATAGGGAAATACCAGGCAGAATGGCGCTGAGAATTACTCAGCAGCTTGATTCGGGCCTCGTGATAGACCAGCTCCAGCATGTGGAGGCGGTGGGTGTACCGGATGAGGTGCTTCATGGAAGCGGCCAAGGGGCCACGGACATTGTTCAGGAGCTTGATGGCTCGGTCTATGTTGTTGCCCTTGATGAGCGTCGTTATCTTGGAGCCCAGATTCTCCGCGTTAACCACCGTCATCTTGAACATGAGGAAGCTCAGGCCGAAGGTCGTGAGGAAAAGGGAAAAGAAGATGATTGAAACGTGCAGTGCGGTGATGAACATGGTGTTCCTCCCTATGCGGCCAGCAGGGCTTCTAGCAGCGGCTTGAGTTTGTCGAGCATCTTCCGCCCATCCGAGGATGGCGCGACGGTGCCGAGGTCATGTTGCGAGCAGATGTTGTCGGGGTGGTTAAGTAGCTGGGCCACCTGAAAGTTCCCCCGCTTGGTCACGTTGACCGTGAACTCTACCTCCCTCGCGGGGGAGGAGATGAGCAGGCCGGTTGAGTGATGCTTGGTGTAGTCCGCGTGGCTGTTGAAGCCTGGCTTGTTGGCGTTGGAGTCCACCATGTACTGGACCTTGAAGCCCATCTCTTCCAGTTGGGCCTTGGCGTTGATGAGGTCGTCGGGGCTCTTGAGCTTGATCGTGTAATCCATCATATCTCCACGTTGATTTTCCTACCGTGTCCATGCAGGGTGCCAGCTTGGCACACTGGGCCGCGTTGCTCTGCAAGTACCTGGCTCATAGGCAAAATCGGGTCGATGCCTGCCATCTGTCGCTTGAGCATCCGGTCGTACAGTAGCAGGTACACCGCCGCCGACAGGTTCGTGCAATGCCTGGTCGGAATCACAACGAAACGGTGACAGTGCCGGGTCAAGGCATGAGAGACACTCCCATCCTCTGGCCCGAAAACGTAGACGGCGTTGTCCGGGTGGACGAACTGCGGTAGCAGCTCGGATCCCTGGCGAAGCTCCACGGCCACAGGGGTCGCCCCAGCGAACCGCTCAAGGGGATATTCAAAGTTAATGAGTTCCACGTCCCCGAAACCTTTCATACGCTCCTCACGGGGCACACGGCGGGCGTCCTGGATCTCGGTGGCCACCCGGTCTCCCGTGAACCAGACCTGCTTGACGCCGAAGCACGAGGCGGCTCGGAGGGCCGCTCCCACGTTGTGGGGGAAGTTGGGGTTGTCCAGCACGATGGCCGGGGTGATGCCGTTCTTGGGGGCCTTTTTGCCCAGGATGTCTTGGCGTCGATTCATTCTCTCGTTATCCACTGGAAGAAGGGGCGTACCACCCACAGGTATAGGAGGCCCCCGGAGAAACCGCAGGTCAGGAGGCCCACCACCCAAAACGGAATGGCGAGTGGCCCATAGAGTTTGATGTCGAATGACCCGTAGGGGACCAACCCAGCCCAGAGGGCGGCGAACCCACCGACCCAGGCTCCTTGCTTGATGCGGTTTTGGGTTCCCACGTTCAGTTTTCGCCATAATCGGAGGACAGCCAAAGCCCCAAACCCGGCCAGGATGCTAAGGGCCACGTTGAGGGGGGCAGGAATAAGTGGGTAGACGCGGGTTGCCAGAACCGCCACGGTCATGCCGAGGAGGTATTCCACCAATTTTTCCTTGGTGTCGTGGGTCATTTCTTCTCCGTGCAATCCAGTTTGAGGTCGCACTGGTAGTTACCACTTTGAAGGCCAAACCCCAGCTTGAGGGGTGGGCGGGTCGGATGGGGCCTCCGCAGGGGCCACTGCCTTGAGGGTGACCTGGCAGCGGTCAAGCAAGTTCTTGCAGGCTCCATGGAGCTTGAGGGTTTTTCGTTGGCCGATGCCCGCCGCCTTGAGCTGGCTGTTCGCATAGCTCAGGTGCTTCTGGCTGGAAGTCAGCTCGGACTTCGGGACCATGGGCACCAGAGGTGTTCCTGGGATGTTGATCTCTTTTTTGCACCCGGGAGAAAGCCCCATCACGGCTGCCAAGACCAGAACCCCAGCGATTGCGCCGAAGGTGGCGCAAATGTTGGTGGCAATGTACGACAAGAATCTCATGGTTGGTACTCCCTCTGTTGCTCTCTTTACCCGCCCAGGCCAATGACCTGGACCTTCTTCATGCCCAGATTCGAGAAGTTGTCGGTCAGGAAGTCCATCTCGGCCTGGCACATGGGGTACAGGGACAAGAAGGTGACGGAGACCTTCTTGAGCCGGAGCAACCCCCTCTTGCTGGCCTTGAGATTGTAGAAGGGGAAGTTGACCGCCCCATCGGTGATGATGAGCATCCGCTTGAGCTTCGGGTTGCGGCTCGCGTGCTCCAGCACAGGGGTCAAGGCGGTGTAAGACCCGTGACGCATGGGGATGTTGGTGATGTTGGAGCCCTCGAACCCGCAGACCGGGAAGTACCCCATGCTGGCGCTCTGATCCATGTAGATGACGACTTCACGGCGGGGTTCCTTCTCCTTCTTCGGAGGGTCCGTCAATCCGACACCAGGGGCGCTGATCAACTGCTTGAGCAATTCGGGTCCGGTCTTTTTCTTGGTCATGCGGGTCTCCTCTGTTTCTTACCCCACTGGCGGGGTGTCCCGACTAAGCGGATTTCCTTGCTGGTCACGCAGGTAGGGGAACGATGCCGGGCAGTCACACAGCACCCATCGGCAAGCACAGTCAGGGCAGCGGTTGACCAGCCGCCCACAGCCTGGGCAGCGGGGGTGGCTCTTGCGGCCCGCCATGGCTCCTGGGTGAAGGGGCTGGGCCTCTTTGCAGTCCGGGCAGATCATGGGGGTTAGGGCTTTCGCATTTGCTGAGGCGTAGGGACCGGCTGCTCGGTGGGGGTGTACTTCTCCAGCAACTTGTCCAGTTCCGCCTCATCGCCGTCCTTGGCCAACAGAACGGCGTTCAACACCTGAAGGTGAAGATGGTTCACCCTCCCTTGGACGGAGTTGTAAAAGAGGTCGTCCTTATTCCTCTCTTCAGCTCGGTAAATGGCTTGTCTGAGGGCCTCCATCTTTTCCCATACGGTTGCCATGGTTCACATCACTCCTGTTGTTCTCTTGCGTTACTGAAAGGAATCCCAGAGGGCCAATTTTTTGGCTTGGGGGAGTTTGTCGCACTTCCCTATCAGCACACCCTCCTTGAGGACATGGTACGCCTTGGGAGACCCATGATTTCTAGCCCGGTTCTCCGCTGTGGAATCCACTTGCTGTATGAGATACGGGCCAGCCGTGTGCTGGGTGTAACCCCCCTCATTCGTTCTTTTCCACACGGCTTCCATGGTTACTTCTCCACAGAGACGATTTCCGACTCGGCCCAACCGCTGTCGTGGTTGGCGATGTAGTTCGTCGCGGCCTTGCGGTTCTTGAACTCGCTGACCTTGCCGTCGCGTTTGACCCACTCCCATTTTTGGGGGGTTTTCCTCCCCACAAGCGGTCGGCGGTCTGGCAAGCGGTACTTCACATTGAAAGTCATTCGATGCCCTCCTGGGCTCGGTCTACTGTTTGGGTTGACCAGCTAAGCACTTTGTCAGCCCGCGAAGATTACGATAATGCTTGCTATTACCATGCCCAGGACAATGCCCAGGACAATGCCGGACCCAAAGGCGTTCCCCATGGGCTACACCGGACCTCGGAGGGCGAGCATGTACGCTCCCAGCAGAAGCCCCAAGGCCAAGGCCAGAGACCATGTTGCGACCCTTCCGGTCGTGTGGGGGTTCTTGGGTCCGGGGTGAACGGTCGCCCCAATGAAAATAGCGCAGAGGATGCCACACCCCATGCCACCTGTTAGAAGGATTAAATGCAGGTGCTCGTGGGGGATTGGGATGTATTCAACCACCGTGGGGATCCCCGATACGATGAAGATCCACAACATGAGCCGCTTGACCAAAGCCACGTCTGACATTTTCTGTGGTTGGCTCATTTGGTGTCTTTTTCCTTGGGCAGGGACACCTTGGCCTCGGACCCGGTGGCCTTCATGTAGGGCTTGAACATGTTCTCCATACCCTCATTGAAGGCTGCATGGGGGTTGGCCCGGTAGTGCTCGGTCTCGGGGTTGTGGCCCTTGACCCATAGGCCGACGAACTTGACCCCGGCGGCTTCCAGCTCGGCCTTGAGCTTGTCCCCGATCCCCAGCTCCTCGTACTGGTGGCCGTCCGTGATTTCCACCGTGAACGGGTTGGTGTAGGCACCCGAGGCGTCGAATACCGGAGCGGAAGCGGACACCAGAACCTCAGCGGGCTTCCATCCCCTCTTCGTGGGGACCGTGCCGAACGCCTCCAGATTGATGGGGACTTCGTTGAGTTCGTTCAGGGACACCAGCTCAAGGCCCTTGTAGTAGCCATCCTTGAGGGCCAGGCGGAACACGCCCTGTCCGCTGGTCATGTCGCAGCACACCAGATACAACATGCTGGTGGCGTCCACGTACATCTTGTCCAACAGCTCCAGGGCGTCCTGAAACTTGGTGACGACCGCCTCGATGGTGGCGTGCTCGACTTCGACTCGGATGATGACATTGATAAGGTTCATGGTGCTCTCCGGGGCTCGTTGTACAAGGTCTACCGTCGAGAGAGGCCAGCTAAGCACGCCGGACGTTGATTATGTTGCCCCCGTCCTGTAGGAACAAAAATCGGCCCCACCGCACACAACACTCCCCCACCGGGTCTGATCTCGGGTCTGGGTCTTCTTCAAGCAGGCCGGGGATGGCGTCACGGAAATCATCTCGGGAAATGGTGCTGGCGTAGGTGATTTTGGGTACGCGGGGGATCATGAAAATATCTTGTAGCCGGACCTTGACCCGATCCATGGGTGTGGGTCCTCGTGAGGTCTTGGGAGGGGACTGGCTGGGCTCTGGTTCAGTCGGTTCTCTTCTGAGGATGCGTTGAGCCACCTCAGCCAGCCGAAGGTAGGTGATGACCTGCCCCTGGGGCGAGATGACGAAAACCCCCTGCTTGTCCTGTGGAACAATGTAGGTCTCCCCTGGGTTGGGGGGGCAGGTCCGCTTGGTCAAGGCCCAGATGAGGGGTTGGTCAACGTACTCGCCGCCTTTTACCGCGTTGTACATTACGGCAAAGTTGGCTCCGGGGTGCTGGGTTTGGTATCGCTCAAGGGCGTGCATGTTAGACATTGATCAACCTCTCTGTGTCCTTGGCGTCCAGGCGCACGTAGCGGGTCGAGGACTGCGCTTCCCGCCCGGCGTCGTGGTCGTCCACCAAAGCCTTGAGCGTCCGCTGGTGGAACGCCCTGAGCAGCTTCAGCTCCTCAGCCGTGTCCTTCTCCTCCGGGGCCTTGGGGATGTTGTACATGAGCCGTTTCGCCTCTTGCTCGGCCTCGTAGGAGATGGTCACCGCTGACCTGGCCATCTCATCCGGGACGTTGAGGGACTTGAGAGCCGTCAAGGCCAGGTAGGCCACCACCTCTTGCTCGAAGAGGGGGTCTTGGTCCGGGGCGAGGAGGCTGTACTCGATGATTTTGGCAAGCAGTCCCCTGATCATTTCTTCAACCCGTCCTCATAGGTCTTGCCTTTGACCAGCTCGGCTGCTTTGTCGTACCTCTTCTTTATCTCCGGCCATCGGGCGAAGAACCGCCTGGCGTACTCATTAACTTGCCCCTCGGTCAGCTTGACAGGGGTTTTAATTTTCTTCGTCATCTCTACTCCTTAGCCGAACGGTCGGCCACAGCGCCCGCAGGTCATCTTCCACTCGAACCCCGGCTTGTATTTGCAGTGGAGGCTGTCCCCCTGATACATGATACTGACGGCCTTACAATGTGGGCAGGTACGACGCCCGCAGGGATCACCGGACATCCCTTGGGCATCCCCAGGGTAGGTCCAGCAAAAGAGCGCCGGAGGGTCTTCAAAGGCCCTCCGTTCAGCGTCTTCCTCAGAGCGAACCCAGGGGTCGCTGATATGGATGAAGGTGTCGTCCTCCCGCTGCCACTCGACGTACCAATCGCCGTTCTCCTCCTGGCCCGTGGTGACGTTGACGATCTGAGGCTCGGCTATCCCGCCGCACATGCCGCAGTGCTTGGACTTATTTTCCCCACGGTACATGGTGTGGGCAGAGCCACAGAGGGAGCAATCCTCATCCAGGGGATCCATCGGGCGGCTTGGCTTGGCGTCCGGCGGGTCTCCCAGATTCAGGATGTAGGCCCAGCAGAAGGATCTTTGGTTCTTACTGGAGCGGAGAATCACCGACACCACCACGTCCTCTGAGGTGTAGGTGACGGACATCTCCACGTCCTTGTCAGGGATGGCCCCACGACAATAGTAGCCGGAGCTTTCCAGGCCACCCAAAAGCTGGTCGGCTTCTTCCACCCTCGGGGGGTCGTACAGGGTGCAGTCGCGGGCGCAGCCCAAGACCTTGCCGTCCTTCAACTCCAGGCGGGCAGGCCCCAGCACGATGGACAGGAGCTTGTGGGAGGCCGCTTCGATGGTGCGGAATACTCCGGTGGCACTGTTGGGTTCTCGGCTGATGACGGTGTACATGGTCTATTTTACCCCTTCCGGCGGCTGCTACCCCAAGCCGCCAGCTCGATGCCGACACAGCCGGTAAGGAACAGGCACGCTCCGGCGAGAAAGACGAGGGGGATACCGGAGATCAGGTAGAACAACCCTGTTAGGGCGGCGGCTCCGGTGTAGGTCAAGGCGTTCTTGGCTGGCTGTTTCATACCGGGTCTACTGGTGGGTGTGGCCAGCTAAGCAGGAACCCCGTTGATTGTCTCAGGTATCTTTTCCCCAATCGGGTATAGAAGACCTGGAGGTTGGACCATGCAGATTCTCGTGAACACCGACCAGTGCGGAAGCGGAACTGGTAAGTACGACAACTGGAGCAAAGACGCCATTGCCATGCTCTACCCGGAGACCGCACGGGACGTATTCGTCCTGGCAGCCGTGCTCCTGCTCTGCAAGGGGTTCAAGCGAACATGGGAGCACTGGCCCTCCTTTGAGCAGCTCCGCCAAGGCAAGCTAGGAACCTTGACCGTCGAAACCAAGGCTGAGCCCACCGACTACCCCTCCTGTGCAGGCTGTTAAAGGATACGATGAGCAACGGAAACGGAAAACCTGATAGCAGAGTCCTCCCCATCAGCGAAGAAGTCGATTGGGCCAAGTGGGCCAAGCGAGGCGTCACGGCGACCCGGACCGGACTGGAGTTGTTCCTGGCCATGAAGACCCGCAACGTCGCCCTGCTCAGCCTGGCTGCGGCTTCCGCCGTCGAGCTGGCGGTAGACGTGACGAGCAAAGAGAAAATCATCCCCTCGATGGATGAGAGACTGCGGAGCATCGGCGTCCGCCCGCTGTTCTCCCAAATGCAGATCACTCGGTTCTTACTCCAAACCTGTCGGGAGCTGGCTCTACCCACCTACAACCTGGTCACGGGAGAGTCGGGCAAGGACGACAATG
>Ga0307992_1001026_pt1 | contig 16856 bp, 24 predicted proteins | sample EllFjometagen133_FD_203162 | JGI IMG/M metagenome (GOLD analysis project Ga0307992, IMG submission 203162) | Marine microbial communities from Ellis Fjord, Antarctic Ocean - #133 | ecosystem: Environmental > Aquatic > Marine > Unclassified | place: Southern Ocean | collected 2014-10-08
TATAAAATTCAAACATTTCGCGACTGGAAAATACCCAGAGTCGGAGTCGAACCGACACATTAACTGGGTTTGAACCAGCCTCCTCTGCCAATTGGGATACCTGGGCTTATTATTCTAGCTCTTCTTTTTCCTTCTGAATAAGTTCGTAGATCTCTTTACGATGGACATCTATAGATCTTGGAGCAGTTATGCCTAAACGCACTTTATCACCTCTAATATCTACAATAATTATTTCTACTTCATCTCCTATCATCACACTCTCATCTTTTTGTCTACTAAGTACTAGCATTATAAATTCTCCTTAAATAAGAGTTAATACCCACGAGTGGAATCGAACCACCAATCATGAAATTTTAAGTTTCATAGCTATGCCAGTTTGCTTACGTGGGCATATTAATATTATAGACTAGATCACTTTCGCTTATCAAATAAAAAGTGAAAAAAACAGGAGGGCTGAGAATCGAACTCAGGGCTGAGGTTTTGGAAACCGCTGTGTTACCACTACACCACCGACCTATAATAAACGTCCCAGGAAGGATTCGAACCCACATTTCGCTCCGTTCGTAGCGGAGTGCCTCTCCATTAGACTACTGGGACCTGTAAATTTTTGCTGGTATGAATACTCCAGATAGGACTCGAACCTACACTAACAATGGTTTAGGAAACCACCGCTTCTCCATTTAAGCTTCTGGAGCGAGGAATAATATTAACGCTCTAGGAAGGATTCGAACCCACATATATTCCCGTTAGAAGCGGGATGCCTATCCAATTAGACTACTAGAGCTTAATTACAACTACCATTCTTATATCTATTTTTTCTATATTGTTGCCTTATAGAATCTCTTCCGTTATTTTTGTTACGACTTTTATATGTAGGAAGAGTAGCATCGCAATTAGAACATAATAATCTTACATTAGTAAGTTTATTATTATCAGAATTACCATCAATATGATCTAAAATCAATAATATAGGTTTATTTAACCATTCCTTATTTCCGCAAATTTCACATTTGCGACCTCTTTCTTTAATAAGAAATTTTTTACCAGTTCTATTGCTTTTTATTTCCCCCGTTTTTTTTATCTCATCTTGATTAACCTTATTTTTATGATCAGTAGAGCACTCTATAGAGCAATATTTAGGGTTTAAAGTATCATCTCCACAAAATAAACATTGATTTATAGGACGAGTTCCTAAAGATATATTTCTCCTTACACCCTTGTTATTAAACGATGCTGAACAAGAAGAATTACAAAACTTGTTATACTTTTTTTCTAATGGAATCTTTTTTTCACAAAACAAACAAATACTCATAATCGAACCTCATAGTATATAAAAATATTAACATACTATTAAGTTCAACTATAAGTTTTAAAATCCTTTATTTATTAAGTGATTCGGTGTTATAGATCCTTAAAAATCTCTGCAATATTCGTATCAGCTTCTTTAAGAGAATTGTCAGCTATCTCATCCCAGAAAGATTCTATCTTAATTTCTAAATTAGGAAGAAGAGCATGAACATATGCTAAAGTCAGTGCTAAAATTTGCACTTGTCTCAGGTCAATAGTATCTTCTCTAGTCCCCATTCTATCGTGTACCCTTACAGCAATATAAGGCATTTCTACACATAGAACCTCTAAAACCTTACCGTTGTAGTGATCCCTTTCCCTCACCCTAAATTTAGGCCCATTAGGTCCAGGAACCATTCTTTCATCGGTTTTTCCCTTCAGGATCGTTATATACATCCCTATTCTAATATCATCCATCTCAAGTTTGCGCTTCATGATTACCTCTTTTTAAGTTCCATAACCATTAAATTCAATGCCATTTTTCTTTTCAATAAGGCATCTAAATCTTTCATTTTATTGTTTAACTCATCTTGAAGATTGCAAATTCTAATATTCGTTGTCTGTAATTGATGTTTCAATATGTCCAAATCTGCATCCATAATTCATCTCTCTTTCGTTATATAAGATTCATATGTTTCGCGACTGGAAAAATACGGGGAGGGGGAATCGAACCCCCAAAACTCCTGATTCTAAGTCAGGCGACTTTGCCAGTTTGCCCACCCCCGCGTTAAATAAATAGGAACAAGTAGAATCGAACTACTATTTTCAGGTGCATGATCCCTGGGCTCTACCATTGAGCTATATTCCAAAAGCAGCTAGAGGGAGTCGAACCCTCCTTTCGACCATGGCAAGGTCGCGTAATGTGCCGATATACGATAGCCGCATAACCAACATCCAATTCATGAACCGAATGCTGGGTTGAGATCCTTTTTTTTCTGAAAATTTCACTCGGTAAAAACAGTCCCCTATGATCACTTAGGAAATTCTCCATCCCAGAGTCGAACTGGGCCGTCAAGGTTGGAAACCTCGCATGCTGCCGAAACATCTATGGAGAGTAAAAGGTCAAGGAGGGAGTCGAACCCTCTTATCGAGTTTTGCAAACTCGTACCTAGCCATTCGGACACTTGACCAAAAGGACCAACGATGGGATTCGAACCCACACTCCAAGTTCCACAAACTTGTGTGCTGCCATTACACTACATTGGACATAATATGGGCAGAGTGGGACTCGAACCCACAAGCCTTTACAGGACCAGATTTACAGTCTGGCGAGCCAGCCAATTGCTCAACCTACCCTTCTTAAAATACAGGATGTGGGATTCGGACCCACAAGACTCTAGGGTAAGAACCTAGTGCTTTACCAAATAAGCTTATCCTGCTCATGCCGATGGTTTCATTTCTTTATTGAATAGGGTTGAAACTTCGGATAAAAAACATTTCCCTTGCAGAGGATCTCCACGCTAGCCACAGAGAACTTACAACAATACCCCCACTTGGACTCGAACCAAGGGCCTACGCCTTAAAAGGGCGTTGCTCTAGCCAACTGAGCTATAAGGGCAAAAAATAGATCTGATGGGACTCGAACCCACAAGACTCCTGATTAAAAGTCAGGTGCTTTACCCGATAAGCTTCAGATCTGTAAGTGGCCCCTCAGAGATTCGAACTCTGGACCAATCGGTTATGAGCCGAACGCTCAACCACTGAGCTTAGGGACCTATTCGGTGCTACAAGCACTATAATCCCAAAGGGATTCGGTGCTACTAACAAAATGGTAATGATCGGATTCGAACCGATGTCTTCGGCTTTTCAGGCCAACGCTAAACCGTCTCAGCTACACTACCTTAATACTGGATGAGGGTTACGATCCCACTTCTCAAGTTTACAAAACTAGTGTTCTACCGATTGAACTAATCCAGTGTAAAAAGTACCTACTCTCAGAGTTCGGCTAAGGCTCTGACCACCTCTTCTTAACCTCGGTACTTTGTATTTTAAAAAATCAGATATGCGATAGTAAAAAAGGTGGCCCCAAGGCCAACCTCCCCATGTTAAAAGGGGAGGATAAGAGTCGAACTTACGATAACTTTCCTACATTCAACCTGATTATATGGAAGTAATGGGACTCGAACCCATATCTCCGCCTCTATCGGCAGTGAATTTGCTCTATTATCCGATACTCCCTGCAAAAGTGGAGAGGACGGGAATCGAACCCGACACAAGATCCTTGCAAAAGATCTTCGCCCCCTTGGAACATGCCTCCCCAGTATAGCACTTGAATTCAGTGCTATAATTAACAATAACTAATATAGATGTGTGAGTGAAAATAAGGAGTTTACGCTCTACCAATTGAGCTACACTCACTTGCGTGAGGCTTGGACTCGAACCAAGATCTTGAAATTAAAAGTTTCGATAACTTATTCTCTATCAACCCACTTTAGTTATATTTTGTGCTTTAAGACCTTTCTCACCTGGGACAATTTCAAATGAGATTAAGTCATTAGTTTCTGGTACGTGTTTATGATCCATCTCTGAATGATGAATATATATATCTTTTCCTTCATGAGTTACAAAACCATAACCCTTCTTCTTATCAAACCATTTCACATTACCCTGAGGCATCATATAAATCTCCGATTCGGTGTTAGAATAACACTATAATCACTTCGTGATTCGGTGTTAGATAATAATATCTTATCGATATATCTTTCACTTTTGAAGAAAAAAATAGCGGATGTGTGAACGAAAATAAGAGTATATAAATTCGGGCGGTTAGCCCGATGGTTAGCGATAACTTATAATCTCCAACCCGCTATAATCAGTCTGAGAAGATTCGAACTTCCGACTTCTGGTTCCCAAAACCAGCGCTCTGACCAAACTGAGCTACAGACTGTTATCTTTCTGGTCCGATTCGAACGGACGATCTTATGGTCCCAAACCATACGGATTACCAAGCTTTCCCACAGAAAGGTTAAAATAGGAAGCGGAAGGACACATAATACTGGTAAGTATTATCATGCCGATGCGCTTCCTTGGAGGTATACTACTACGCCACATAGCAGTAAATAGCGAGAGCAAGATTCGAACTTGCGTGATTTGGCTTATGAGACCAAGCTGGGGCCAACTCCAGTCCACCTCGCGATATATTTATTCGGTGTTACATAATAGAGAGAAAAACAGTAGACTAATGGCAGACAAAACTAGGTCATCAAGGTAATTACTCCTTGATATTCATTGCAACCTCTCTCGTCCTACAACCTTATCTAAGTTGCTGAGAAGTACCACTTCTTGTAAGTCGTCATGCCGAAACGTTCAGCCCTTACGCAAAATGTGCTTTAGCCAGGTAGGATACAAGCTTATTAAGCCACTACCATTAATCTACAAATTCGGGGGAGGGATTCGAACCCACCTTCTGTTCTAAGACATATGATCTTTAGCACTATAAACGAAAGATCGACTTCAAACCGCTTCAGCCTGTTAAGCTACCCAAAATAAAAAGGTATCTGAGGTGGGATTCACACCCACGAGTATCCATTCGGTGCTAGTCATCTTGGAATGCATAGTTCGTTTTGGAATTCTTGTTTAATAAAAAATTTGGTGTTAGATCAAACCAAGATCACTAACTATAAATCATAAATTAAAAAACAGAACATCATTTGAAGGATCTCTCCTTCATCGTACAACTCAGATATATATTGGTATTCGGGGAAGGATTTAAACCTCACCATCATTTGTTTCTTCGGGGGGAATTAACAACTGTTTTACATATAAACTACCGAACATAAATTATTGGTCTAAGAGAAAGGATTTACACCTCTGTTTCTCACCTCCGAAGTGGTGAGTGCCTTGGATCAGACGACTCTCAGATAATTGTATTAGGGGTAGGATTCACACCTACATTTCCTCTCTTAAGAAACGTTTATAAAAGTAAACTTCTAAGAACTGTTTCCTAAGGAATCGCATCTATATGCTACCCTAATATAAAACGCCTGTGGATGTGTAGAAGAAATTGGAGTCTCCCAATTATAGTAACCTCTATGAGATCACGTCAGGGATAATTTGAAACAAAAGGGAAATTTAGGAACGCAAAGCCCAATAGTATATTTCAACCTGGGTTCTCTCGAAGCTCATTAGTCTTCCCATCAAACTTCCACTTGGCGTTAGCTTCAGAACGATTTTTTCCTAACTTGCTTCTTCGATCCTCACATGCTTTTCCATTCAGAGTAATCGATAACCATTTTCAATCAACCCACATGCAAATATTAAAAAATACGGATATGGTGTTGCGGTAGAGATGGTTTGCAAATAAGCGATAACTCTAGTGCTTCAACCCGTATTTATTATTCTCTCTATTAATTTGTAAAAGATGTAATAATTAACTATTAAGTTAACTACCATGAATAATACTATATCACATTATCTTTCGCTTTCCAATACTTTTTTCAAAGTTTTTCATTTTTCCGAAAAAAGGTTAACCCTACTTTACCTAATTCGGTGTTAGCAATAGACTTATAATGATTCGGTGTAAGAAAAATATATAAATAAATCTTTCTGTGAGAAAATTAAAGGATTTCTCACATATATCTCGAATATTAAGTATAAAGGAGATATAATTATGAATAAACAATGCACTAAATGCTTAAAAACAAAAGATTTAAACGATTTTCACAATGATAAAAACAGTCCAGATGGTAAAGTCAACTATTGTAAGACTTGTAATAAGAACCGTTTTAAAAAATATGGTAAGAAGAATAAGAAAATAATAAGTCAAAAGAAAAAAGCTTATTACCAAGATCCTAAAGTTCAAGAAAGACAATGGAAAACACATATCAAAAGAACTTATGGAATAACTTATAAGAAGTATAATCAAATGCTTAAAGATCAGAACTACTGTTGTGCTATATGTGGTAAAGATCAAGATGAGTTTAAAAGAAAATTCTCAGTTGATCATAACCACTCAACAAGAGAAGTTCGTGGTCTCCTATGTGACCATTGCAATAAAGCAATAGGTCATGCTTTCGATGATATCTCTATTCTACAAAATGCTATATCCTATTTAAAACAAATACTCTGAAGGGGAGTTGAACCCCTGTCTTCACCTTGAGAGGGTGGTATCCTTCCATTAGACGACCAGAGCAGTTAGGGACAGGAACCGTGTATAATCCCTTTACTCCCATACTCCTCTTGTATGGGAAACCCATGAATAGCCTGACGGAGAATCGAACTCCGATCTTCACCTTGAAAGGGTGGTATCCTTGCCGTTAGACGACCAGGCCATATTTTTATTCGGTGTTACAAACACTATAATCACTACGTGATTCGGTGTTACAAACACTATAATCACTACGTGATTCAGTGTTATGTAATAGCGACATTGGGAATCGAACCCAAGACTTATCCTTATGAGAGATACGTGTTTACCAACTATACCATGTCGCTGTGTAAAGCGGAGGGAGAGGGAGTCGAACCCTCAAGGATTTCTCTCGTTGGTTTTCAAAACCAGTGCAGTCGCCAATCTGCTTGCCCCTCCATAACGGGTAAGATAGGAGTCGAACCTACAAGGCTTTCGCTCGTCTCCTTAGCAGGGAGGTGCAGTCGCCAATCTGCTTGCTTACCCAATAACCTTCAATGAATCATATAACTCATTTAATAAATCATTATAATCATCAATTAATTCTTTATAATCCAATAATTTCTCATTATATTGGACTAATTTTCTTTTACGTGCTATATTTAAAATCTCTTCAAATTTAGTACCCTTGTAAAAATAATAAATACCACCAATAGATTCAACTTTAACAGATAAATATTTGTCTATATGAGAGATTTTACTCTTATTGTAAGACTGCATTACTTCCATTGATCTATGACTTAAAATACTTATATACTTTACTGGTGTAATAGCTCCATAAGAACAACTACCCCATTTATAATATTTTGTTAATGAACGATGTGATCCTCGAGCATTTATTTCAGATACATTCCATCTTATGATCTTCTTGTCAGTCCCCCGAATATTCTTTTTAACTTCTTCAACTAAGTTAGGAGAATACCAATCATCTTCATCAACAGGGAAAATCAAAGTATTATCTTTTATCTCTTCATATCTTTCTTTATCACTCCAAAAAAATATATGATCAAAATTATTCTTCATCTGACTTCTAAAAGCTATTGACGCTATTTTTTTTCGGAAATGAAGATAAGGCATTACAAAAGACTCTCCCCATCTCCCTATCATATAAGGAATCATTGGCTCATGATAAGAATAATCTCTAAGCCATTTATTATCTAAAGTGTTATTTAAATAATAATCCTTGTCTCTCCTAATGAATAGCACTGTCTCCATGCTTTCTCCTTAAAATACGAATGCCGATCTCAACCGTATCTAATAAAAATGCTCTAACACATTAATAAAAGACCATTAGAGTGGTCAATCACGGCTTCATTGACAGCAATAGGACTCGAACCTACAAGTCTCATTTAAGAGAGGGAGGGTTACAGCCTCCTGAGCCACCAATTGCTCAATACTGTCTTAACAGGAAAGAATTTGGTTTAATTCCTTTACTAATCAACAACCTTGTTGAAAAAACCTAAATCGCGCATAGCGGTATCGATCCGCTGCTCTCACATCGACAGTGTGACGTGCTTCCATTACACCAATGCGCGTTTTGCACAGATATGGGATGAAAAAAAGTGGGAGTTTCGAATCTCCCGAGATTGGGTCCGAAGACCGAATCGATGGTCCGATAACTTTAATTCTTCAACCTGTGAAACTCACTTAATAGGATTCGAACCTATATCTTCTATCCAGGAGCTACCCAGACAGCTATTCTGCCAGTTAAAATACGAGTGAATACCCGATGGTGGACTCGAACCACCGATCTTCTGCGTGTAAAACAGGTGCTTTAGCCAACTAAGCGAATCGGGTGTAAAAAACGGATATGTAAACGATTGTGAGTATTTCATGACTGGGGTTTTGCCGTTAAACTACAAGGAGGATTCGAACCTCATCACCAGTTTGGGATCGATAACTCAGTATCTTCAACCCGTTTAATATATTAGAAAAACGGATATGTGAGCAATAATAAGTTGGGGATTATCGCTCTGCCAACTGAGCTACATCCTGCAAGGCAGGAAGGTAGGACTCGAACCCACGACATATAATTTTCGATAACTTAAAATATTCAACCCGTTTAAATTTTTGAAAAAAGCAGATGTGTGATAGGAATAAAGTGTTTTAGCGTGCTGCCATTACACTATCTCCCGATGTCAAAAAGACGGGAGACCAGGATTCGAACCTGGACTACTCGTTCCGAATACGATAACTTATTCACATTCAACCTGCTTAGTTTTTTAACTCTTCTATTTCTCTTTGATCTTCTTAATGTCTAAACAGAACTGTAATCCTGCTCCTATAATAGATAAAAGAGATATAATTATTATAGATAAAACAACATAAGTAGTAGCTAGTGTAGTAACAATCATATATATTAGGATCATTGCTACTGCTAATATTATGGACTTCCTGCTAACCTTCTGTACTAACTCTTTCAATAGTGATAAAATTGTAGTTTCCATATTGACTCTATTTTAATAGTTTATATATTATTATTTCTGCCAAAAAATGAAAATTACCTCTAATAGACCTGAGTGGATTCGAACCACCGACCTCTCCGTTATCAGCGGAACGCTCAACCAGCTGAGCTTCAGGTCTGTAAAACACGGAGATCACCCATTCGGTGTTAGACATAACCATAACTCCAGTATATCTAACTCTGAACGAGGATCATCCGTGTGTAATTACAAAAACTTAACACAGTGTGCCACTTACCGTGGCCCCTATTAACTTTTTAAAAGATCTAAAACTCCACTACCAGGACTCGAACCTAGAATAGCTGATTAACAGTCAGTCGTGATACCAATTTCACCATAATGGAATATACCTACCCTACATGGACTCGAACCATGATCTTCAGATTCAAAGTCTGATGTGCTGCCGATTGCACCATAAGGTAATATTTAATTTTCTTTTGTACTTTCTTTTGTACCTTTAATATTTTTGAGCATAAAAAAAAAGGCAACTACTTATTAGTAGCCGCCTTTGAACGAGGAAAAAATCTCAAAAGCGCCTACCCTGATTCCCCTTTATTAATAGGGCGGGACCAGAGCATATCAGCACATTGGCCCACAAAGGCGAATCCATGAATCGGATACGCAACCAATGTGCTTGGTCTACGGCTTAAATATGTTGCAACTGATTGTCTGGTTATGATAGTCATTCTCTTGTCAATTCCTAAATTTTCTATGTTCAAAAACTATTAACTACTCTATTATAAACTACTATCGTCAAATCCTTCTTTTTTCTTTAATCTTTTTTCGGAAAATATAAAAAACGAAGGACTCGAACCTTCTTTGCCTCACGGCTAACACGCCCCACATCAAGCATATCTCTTATAATTCCTATACTACACTACTTGCTTTCGCTTGTCAACCACTATCTTATATATTTTTTCACTCTCTAAATAAAAGCCAGGTTCAGACAAATACCGAACCTGACTTCGGAGGAGGGTGATGAAAAGCTTATTACCTTTTAATCAACTGAACTGCATTATAGCGATTTCATTTCGCTTGTCAATAACTATTTTCTATAATTCTCACTTTTTAAAAATTTATTAATCAACAAAACTTCTCTTGAAACGTTAAAATTTTTTTGACTAGCCAGACATTTGCTAAGGTTCAGGAGGCTGATGAGTGGGTAAAATGACCTTTGCACACTCAACAGGTGTAGGAAACTTAGTAAATGTCGTTAAATACTACCTCAATAGGAACGAAGTATTAATCCGAGATTGATACGTTGATACTCCGTCAAAAAAATTTTAACAAATACCCTTTCGCTTTGCAAGAACAAAAAGATAATTTTGACAACAAAATATCGCGACTGGGTATTTAACCTGCATTATATTTTCCCAGTCGCCATTTGGCGATATATAATGGTACCTCTTATAACATATAGAATCTAAACTTTTCGCGACTGGAGATTTAAATAGGGAAATAATTTTTCCAGTCGCGAATATTTCTATTAATTTTTAATAAAAAAATCTATTAATTTTCAGGAGAAAAAATGTCCGCAATAGAGAGTTCCATCGATAAAATCAAAACTGTTTGTGAATTAGATATAAAATCTATTGTAAAACCTATTATAGATTAGAGTAATTTACCTAATACAAAACCTAATATTCCACCTATTCCAAAGGCAATACCTAGACCTATTAGTATCACAGTTCCAAGACCATCTAAATTTATATACCCCTTACGTTTAATCATTATTTTAACCTTTCTATTTTGAATAGAATATAAATCTATTATGGATTTAGAACCAATTCCCTTGACTATCCTGCATTACCTCTTTATGACACCTTGGACAAGTTCCATTATTCAGAGTAAAATCACCACGTCCTACATCGACAACAACCTTTGGTCTTATATGCCAACCCATACCATCGCAAGCATACCACTTTGGCAACCATCTTGAGCATAGACATAGAAGCATTTGAGAGATCATCACTCCTAAACAGACAAGCATAATCTTGCCCTGTAATGGAGTAATTGTATCTGTCTTTATCGATCCCATACCGACAAAGAAACATACTACAATAGACGACAATATTAACATTGCTGATAAGAAGCACATCTTACTTATTATCCAATTAGCTATTTTCTTCATTCTTTTGACCTTTCCTATTATAGGCTTCACTTGAGTTATTAACATTAATTACTAATTCTATAATAAACATTGAGAAGAATAGCATAAGGGTAATGCCTACCCAAGTTCTATCAAGTTCAGGAATCCTTATTTCTCCTGAGTGCATATCAAGTATAATAAGACCTGTCCCTAATGTTCCACTCATTAAACAACATGCAAACAATGTTAACATTCTAATACAATGCATTATTTTAACCTTTCTTTACAATAGTCTATATATCTTTATATACTTTCTTATCATGGGGATTTTTAGACTTTTTCTTCATTATTAGGTTTTTATTGATGTTTTTTATTTTCCCGAGAAATGTTTTATCAGGTTATTTTAACCCAAACATTTTACCTACGCTCTGATTAAGTCTTCTTAAAAGACCTCTTTCGCTATTAGGTATTACTTCACCATACTTATCTAGCTTGATTTTTCCGCTTGCAACCCATTCTGCTTTTGTCTTTTCATAATTGGCTTGTTGGGCATCTGACCAACCATATTGATTGTTAGGGTTTGGAGCATAAGCATCATATACAGGAGCAGGAGCATTTTGATACTCTTGCATAGCAGGAGCAATATTAGGATTATACTCTATTACGCCATCATTAGTATGTTTGAACAATGCTGTATTTTCTGTAGATCCATATCTATGTTTAGTTCCTACTTCTACTCTGAATACTCCATTAGTATCAGTTTTAACTACATTTAATGCTATATCTACTAGGTGAGGTAAAGAAGTTCCTCCTTTGATAGTTTTCCCATCTTGGTTTAACTGCCCTAGCAGTATTAAATGCGCTCCTACATCATGAGTTGCTTGTTTAAGACCTACTCTACCATCAGCACCTTGTATTATTCTTCTTGCTTCTTTCTTATTTCCATTCTCAAACTCATCAATCTCATTAACACTATCTATAAAGATAAGTTTAGGTTTTACTTCATAGATAATTTTTATCATTTCATCTATTTTATTTTCCCCAGAACAATAAATTTGATCATATTGTTTAGTATCTTTGGCCCATGAAGCAAAGTCAGATAATGGAGATTCTGTTTGGAAGTATAGAACTACTCCACCAATATACTTTGTGCTAAAGTTTTTAGCAACATCTATACACAATCTACTTTTCCCTACACCTGATTGTCCTGCCCACAGTGATATTTTACCTTTAGGCATACCAAGATTATGTTCGGGTAGTTCATTAACTCCATAGATCAGGTCAAGATCGAAGAACCATGTTCTGTTCCTTAGAGTTGGTTTTGCTTCGATCTCAGATAGTTTTTTTACATTAGTCATAGTATTCCTTTCACTATATGAAATCCCTATGTTTCGCGACTGGAGATTTTATTCTAGTGTATCTCCTATTTTGTTTTCTTCTTACAAAGAGTTGATCAATACGTTTATTTCTCTATTCAGTTGCCTTATTTGTTTATTTGTTTCACTATTCTCCAAAATTTCGGGGAGAACAATTACGATAAACAACATAGAAACACCTACTACGGCTACTGCAATTACTATACAAGTTAGATAGACCTCAAATGACATCTTAGCTCTCCAATTAGAGAATATTATTCAACATGAACATTTCTCTTTTTGCTACTTTTATTGTCTTAACTGCACTATTGTCATGGAAATCAATAATTCCCAAGTTATTATTCATGATGATAACAGTTATATCAGCCGTTTTGTATATAATATTATTTCTATTTGTGGCTGAGGTAAAGAAAGACTCTACGTTAGTATATCTTTCAATAAATTGAGATATAATTGATTTTACAGTAAAGTTTGTTTCATCATGTATATCTATATTTTTTATACCACTAAACTTAGTTTCTATTTCTATATTCCAGTGACTCATATTATTCTTCTTCTTCTTTCTTCTTTGATAATATTTTACATACGAAGGTATGAAAACTGTCAAGATCCTGTCTATCAGAAAGACTTTTTATGGTTAGTATAAATAGCCATGTAAATATTATTGCATCTACTATAAATTCAGTCATTTCTATTTATCCCGAAATTAATAGTACTTAACTATTCTTCAACTCTTCTAACTTCTGATACAAGAATCTCTTTTCAAAGCTCTCTCCTGTTCCTCTTAAGCATATTTTGATCTCTTCTATACTATTACTATTAACTGCCTCTTGCATAAAATCTTTTGATCTTGTGGTTATTAAAGTCTTTAACCCAAAAACAGTTGATAGAATAAAATCAAAAGAACTACCAAAAGTCTGAAAGTCAGGATGAGTTAATTTATATTCATCATCAACTAAATAGACATCTTTTCGGAAACAATCACCAATAAGAAAAGGAGTATTAGCATTGAAAAGAAGAACTGCATTATGCTGATACTTCAACTTAGACATTAAATCTATCTGCTCATTCATAGATAAAGAATTCTCTATTTCAGGGCAACATATTATAACATGATTGTTAGGATAATCATTAACGATATTATTATAACGATCTATAATATCAGTTGCTGTTCTACCACCTTCATCCATAATAAACAGATGTTCACTCTCTTCTCCATCAAAGAGTATTTTGGTGTTGTTATTTCGGGCAATTTGCTGAACCAAACCCCAACCGTTATCTCCTACAAAACAAACAGGACGAATTGTTTGAAGGTCCGAAGTATTTATCTTAGTAGTCATGGTATCTATATGAATAGTAATATTCGTATTAGACATAAGCCAAGATGGGTCAGCTTCGTTTATCTTTTCTATTTTAATATCTGATACATACATGTTTATTTCTCCGAAATTAGTATTTACATTATACTAAATTCAAACGTTTCGCGACTGGAAAAGTTACCCTTTTTCAACAATACATCCAATCGTAAATGCGCCTCTACGACAGATTGCATGATTGACATGAGGCTCTCCCTCTTGAAGTGGACCATTCAGAGTTTCGCATGCCGCACAATTAGGAGAGCATTTTTGAGTCAAATCAAAAGCACATTGTATAGGCTCTAGATCATGCTTATCTGTATTAAGATTCTCAAAAATTGTAGGTGTAGTAATATCTTTGTTTATAATAATTACATTTTTCATTTTATTTCACTCTTTCTATTATAATAGGAGTATTCCTTATCATACTAATTAACTTTTCTTTAAGTTCTTCTTTAACATCGGAAGGCAAGTATACATCAGGAGCAGAAAGTGTATTGTGTCTTTTATCCATTTGAGAGAAAATCTCTTTATTGACCCATTTACATCTTGTTGTTCTTCGGGTTCTATCTGTATAGCTCCAAACTTCTATTTCAATTCCACTATATTTGGTAAAGACATTAAATCTCCAAAAATGACTTTGGAGTTTATCTTCACTTTCTCTTACCATTTCTATAAACATTTTATTTATCCCGAAATTAGTATTACCATTATATGAAATTCCTATGTTTCGCGACTGGAGATTTAGAAGAGGAAGCACCAATCTAATGGAACGGGGAACAATTCTGAATCAGATGCATTGCACCAGTGATTCAAGATATATAAGAAAGGCCATGCTGTGATGATATATATTATTAATACTATGAAGTATTGTTCGTATCTTGCAAGTGCAACAATAGCACCAATAAAGACAAAGAACAATATAACTGATAATGCTTCTGCTGGGAAGTTATCGGCTGTAGTACTAGGATCTCCAAAGAACATTCTTGAGACAGCTATACATATGACAAATGCTGGAAAGAAGGCAATTATTGATGCTATTAGGTAGTAAACTCCTGCACCTAATCCTAGCCAACCTAAATTTTCTGTTGTAAATATATTGCCCATGATCGATACTCCTATAAGATTAACATTATTAACTACTATATAGGATTCATATGTTTCGCGACTGGAGATTTAATCAGGATGTTTCTGGGAACATCAATCGGGATGTTTCCATGTTCCTAATGTATCTCTATGGAATGCTTTATACTTCTTAGAGAAGGCCATTACTTTCTTCTTTATGAGTTTTCCTATAATTTTTGTATTTAGTAGGTCAGAACAGAAGTATTCTATATATTTACAGTTAGGAGGTATAAACTTTTGTATTGTATTTTCTAGTTGTTCTTTACCTTCTTTTAATGCTCTTATTTGTGTTTTCAGGTCATTTTCAATTTTTTCCGAGGAAAGAGATAATGCTGAATATTCATATGATAGTTTCTCAGTCTTATATCCTTCTTCCCATTTTTTATGCAATATGATTTGATTAGCATCTATTGAGTATGGATTATCTTCTAACTCTTTATCTCCCATCATTGCTTCATGCCCCAACTTCTCTGCTTCTTCTAAATTTTTGTTATAGAAAAATAGGTCAAAGAAATTATCTTCTTCTAGGTTTAGGCTTACATCTATATCTAGTCCGCATATATCGCATATTATATGACCATTATCAATATCGATACTTTCTTGATTACACTTGTGACATCTCATTTGCTACCCCTTCAGTTATAACTTTATCTTGGGTTATAATGGTTCCTACAAACTTATAATTAACGTATTTTCTCTCATGCCTTGGAAATACAAATTCGCTAAAATCTCTTATAGGCAATGATTCTTCGATATTCGAGTATGTCGATAATCGGTAGAAATAGCAACCATTAGGGAAACCCCTTTTGTTTATTCTTTTCATATCGACAGCGCTGAATACTTGCATTAATTTATAGCCAGTTGGATGTAGTTTATTTAGTCTTTGGAAGAACACCATATTCTCTTGTACTCTACCGACATAATCTTTACATCTTAGGGAATTGGTACGACTTGTTTTGCTTTTAAATTTGTCCCATGCGGTAAATATCATACCATCTCTATTGATGATATGGTTTGACATGATCTCTTCCATTTTTTCTATTACATCGCTTAGTTTATGCCATTTATTAGCTCCTAGTAGGAACATTGCATAGACTTGGTAATAATATACTCCTTTTCGGTATGGGTTGAAGAAATGTGGTCCCGCTTTCTTTCTCATATAGTATGGTGCTTTTTTTGTTTCTTTTTCCCATTTATTACGTGCTATTTCCATTTCAGCGTCTGTCATATGGTATTTTCTAATTGTTGTTTTTTTACCTCTGTTATTAACTACTTCTTTCCCCACGTCTTTGGGATCGTACATTATGTCAAGCATAGCTGATACTCCTTTCAAATATAACGAATGATAGCGATAATCACCGTATGATAGTATTATCTAATGACTTTGTCAAGTTTATTATTAACTCATTATTTCTTTTATTTTGTCTCTCACTTTTCTTGTTTGATCGCACATAAACCCATCTTCTTCTACGACTTCATCTATGATACTTTCTAATTGATCTATTGTCATTTCAGTGCTTCCTTATTTTTCTTGCTTGCTCTTGCCTTATTATAACCTCTAACTATTTTAGTAACAAGCTTCATAATTTTAGAAGATATTTTCTTTGATTTTTTGGACTGGTTTTCTTTGTCAAGTCTTTGTTTTTTGGCCATATAGTCTTCGCCACCACCATATCTTTTATGTTCTTTTTTCCATCCCATATTATTATTCCTTTATAGATCAAGTATTTCGAATCTATCATTAATTTGTTCATTTGGTTTTGATTTTGGTTTAACTTTATCTATTTGGTGATCGTACCATATCATACATTCAGTTTCTTCCATAGTAAAGGTATCTCTTACCATACCATGAGTTATTGTTTTTATAGTGAATCTATAATCATGTTCTATAAGATGCTCTTTAGCTCTTGAAGCATATGTTTCAAATTCTAATATAGACTTCATTAGTACTTTATCGCCTATGTTATGTTGGTTATT
>Ga0307992_1001027_pt1 | contig 16851 bp, 16 predicted proteins | sample EllFjometagen133_FD_203162 | JGI IMG/M metagenome (GOLD analysis project Ga0307992, IMG submission 203162) | Marine microbial communities from Ellis Fjord, Antarctic Ocean - #133 | ecosystem: Environmental > Aquatic > Marine > Unclassified | place: Southern Ocean | collected 2014-10-08
AATTTTCTCTTTTAGACTCATTTATTTCTTATCGTATTCTTTCTTTAATTCCTCCCTTCTTAAAGCTGCTCTTTTTTTCATCTGTTTTGATTTTACTTCTTTTATAAATCTATTTTTCCTTGTCCTAAACAAAATCCCGCTCCTCTGCATTTTTTTTGAAAACCTACGAACTAAAGATGAAGAAATTTCTCCTTCTTGTTTTTTTACTTCTAAAACCATATTATTTTAATTCTTTTATTTATCATTATTCCACTTTCCTAATAAATGCAAATGAAGATGATCAATTATCTGCCCTCCTTCCTTGCCAACATTAAACATTAATTTATATCCTCTTCCGTCTTTACTTGAGACTCCCTGCTCTTTGGCTATTTTTTTAGCTGTTAAGAACAATTCTCCAATCAGTTCTTTTTCTTGATCTTCCAAAGAGTCAATTGAAGAAATGTGTTTTTTGGGAACAATCAGAATATGAAGCGGAGCTTTCGGATTAATATCATTGAAAGCTACAAAATTCTGGTCTTCGTAAACAACGTCAGCAGGAACTTCTCTTTTAATAATTTTACAGAAAAGGCAATCCATGTCTTTTAATTATTTTTTGCCCATTCTATAACTTTATCCATTTTCATCGCCTTTTGCTCTCCTGTTTTCATATCCCTTATTATTATTGTGTCGCCTAATGCCTCTTTCTGCCCTAAGATTAAACAATATTTTGCTCCTAATTTATCTGCTCTTCCAAGCTGGGTTTTTAAAGAATCTTTGCTAAGACTTTCCAAAATCGGAATTTTAGCTTCTCTGAATTTTTCAACAACAATAAGACTTTTCTTTTTAGCTAATTCTCCTAATTGGGCTAAAAAAAGATTAGAACTTTTATTTCTCATTGTCCATTTTATTGATCTCTCTTTTGCTTCTTGAATTATTCTTTCAATTCCTGCTGATCCTCCGCAAGCAGGAGAATCTTTACCACCTAGAGCTTTTACTAGATTATCATACCTTCCCCCTCCAACCAAGGCAGACACTTTAGATTTTTGCTCTTTGTCTAATGATTCTGGGAAAATTTCAAAAACAGTTTTAGTATAATAATCAAGCCCTCTCACTAAATACGGATTCAAACTGTATGGAAGTCCAAGTTCATCTAAAAATTCCAGAACAGATTTAAAATGCTCCTTGCATTCATCACAAAGATGATCAATCATTTGAGGAGCATGGGATATTATTCTCTGGCATTTTTCCTCTTTGCAATCTAGAACTCTTAATGGATTCTCCCTTAATCTTCTTCTGCAATTTGAACAAAGAGAAACTTCTCTTGATTTAAGATAGCTTATTAGAAGTTTTTTGTAATAAGAGCGACAGTGGCGACATCCAATTGAGTTTACTTCAACTATTAAGTTCTTAAATTTTAATTCCTTTAAAATGTTGTAGAAAATCTGAATAACTTGGGCATCAATTATCGGCGAGCTTTCTCCAAAAACCTCAAATCCAAACTGCCAAAATTGGCGGAAGCGGCCGGCTTGAGGCCTTTCATGGCGGAAAAATTGACCAAAATACCAGAGCCTTAAAGGTTGAGGAAGATTAAGCATATTATGCTCGATATATGCTCTTGCCACAGAAGCAGTGCCTTCTGGCCTTAAAGCAAGCAGATCTCCTCCTTTTGTTCTAAGAGTATACATTTCTTTTTCAGCAATATCAGTAGAAATCCCTATCCCTTTTGAAAAAAGTTCTGCTTCTTCTACTATCGGAGTATCAATTTTTTCAAACCCATAAAAATTAGCAATATTCTCACATACTTCTTGTATTTTTTGAAAATACTGCTGATCTTCAGGAAGAATATCGTGCATTCCACTAGGGCTTTGAAACTTTAATTTTCTCATAATATTAATAATTTGGCGTTTCAATTTTAGATATAGAGTCGCTTGGCCAAAGTTTTAAAAAAACTTTTCCGATTATGTTTTCCTCTGGAAGAGTGCCCCATCGCCTTGAATCATATGAAGCATATCTATTGTCCCCCATTACAAAATACTGAGTATCATCCAAAAAAAGATGAACATTACCTGAAGTTTCAACTGAAGAAGAAAGATAATCGTCTTCATCTAAAATCTGCGTTTTCCCATTTTTTGAAACTGAAATATTTCCGTCTTCTATTAATATTTCTTCTCCGGGAAGAGCGATTATTCTTTTAATAAAGCGCTGGGAAGTAGAAAACGGAGGATTAAAAACTATTACATCTCCTCTTTGAGGATTGTTCAGACGATAAGATATTTCATCAACAATTAAATAGTTGTTATTTTGAAAATTCGGCTCCATACTCTGACCTCTAACTAAAAATGGCTGAAAAAGAAAATATCTTATCGGAACTACTATTAAAGAGGCAAGGATTACAATTTTTGAAATCTCCCAAAAAAAAGAAATTAGTTTTTTCATAGCTGAAATCATTATACCAAATTTTTGGAATTTTGCAAGAAAATGGTATAATTTAAAAATGATTGCAATTATCGGCCTGGGCAACCCAGGAAACAAATATAAAAGAACAAAACATAACTTAGGATTCATAGTAATAGACAAATTTGCAGAGGAAAACAATTTTCCAGAATTTAAACTTTCTAAAAAAGCTAATTCACTTATCTCGGAAAGTGATTTTAATGAAAAAAAAATTATTTTAGTAAAACCGCAAACTTTTATGAACAACTCTGGAAAAGCAGTAAAAGAATTGAAAACAAAAGATATAATAGTAGTGCATGATGACATAGATCTTTCTTTGGGAAAAATCAGAATATCCAAAAAGAGAGGATCAGCAGGACACAAGGGAGTTGATTCAATAATCAAAGAATTGAAAACAAACGATTTCTGGAGAATAAGAATAGGAATTCAACAAAAGAAAAAGCCTGAGAACGTAGAGAAATTCGTTCTACAAAAGTTTGAAAAAGAAACAGATATAGAAAAAGCAGTAAAAACAATTGGAGATTTTTTAATATTTGGGCCAGAAAAGGCAATGTCAAATCTTAATAAATAAATTATATTTGACATTAAGGCGAGAAAAGATTAAAAAATAAACAGAAGAGAAAGAGATAAAAAACTATCTTCACTAACTAATATTATATGTGCGGCATAGTAGGATATATAGGAAACAGAAACGCTGTTCCTGTTTTAATAGAAGGGCTTCAAAGGGAAAGCTATAGAGGATACGATTCTTCAGGTTTTGTTGTTTTTGATGAAAATAAGACTATTTGCCAGAAAGCTGTTGGGAAGCTGGAGAACCTGGAAGCAAAAATAAGCAATTTAGATATTAATGGAAATATAGGAATCGGACATGTAAGGTGGGCAACTCATGGAAAGGTAACCGAAGAAAACGCCCATCCGCACACAGGATGCAATGAAAATATCTGGCTGGTTCATAATGGAATTATTGAAAACTACAAAGAATTAAAAAATCAATTAATCAAAGAGGGTCACAAATTCACCTCAGAAACAGATACTGAAGTTCTTTGTCATTTGATTGAAAAACACTTCCAAGGAAATTTGGAAAACGCTGTAAGAAAAGCTTTAAAAGAAGTAAGAGGAACTTATGGTATTGCTGTAATAGCCAAAGAAGACCCAGGGAAAATCGTGGCTGCCAGGCTTTCATCCCCTATAATTTTGGGCATAAACGAAAAAGAGCTTTTAGTTGCCTCTGATCCAGCAGCTTTAATTACACATACGAGCCAAGTGATAACATTGGAAGATAATGAAATTGCTGTATTAAAGTCTAATAGTTTTTTTATTCTAAAAGAAAAACCAATAGAAACTATTGAATTTGAAGTAGGGAAAAGAGAAAAAGGAAAATATCCGCACTTTATGATAAAAGAAATAATGGAAGAACCTGAAGCTATTGAGAACGCTATCAGGGGAAGACTATTAATAGAAGAAGGAAGCGTAATACTTGGAGGATTAGAAAGTATAAAAGAAAGAATAAGAAAGACTAACCGCTTAATTCTAGTTGCCTGCGGAACAGCTTATCATGCTGCTCAAGTTGGAGAATATATGTTGGAAGAATTTGCCAATATTCCCACAGAAGCCAGCACGTCTTCAGAGATCCGCTATCGCAAAACAGTAATGGACAAAAACACCACTGCTATTTTTGTTTCCCAGTCTGGAGAAACAGCTGATACGTTAGCAGCAATAAAGGAAATCAAAAAGAAGGAAGCCTTGACCATAGGAATAACCAATGTAGTTGGATCTTCGCAAACAAGAGAAACAGACGGAGGCGTTTATACAAGATCTGGCCCGGAGATTGCCGTTGCTTCCACAAAAGCGTTCTTGGGACAGCTTTCTACCCTTGCACTACTTACAGTATATTTTGGAAGGCAGAAAGATATGTCTTTGGCAATGGGAAGAAAAATCACCAAAGAAATTACCAAACTTCCAATTCTTGCAAAAGAGATATTGGAACAAGCGCACGAGATTGAAAAGCTGGCAAAAAAGTACAAGGAATTTAAAAACTTTTGGTTTATTGGAAGAAAATATAATTTTCCAATTGCTTTAGAGGGAGCCTTAAAATTAAAAGAGGTTTCATATCTACACGCTGAAGGAATAGAAAGCGGAGAATTAAAGCATGGACCCCTTGCTTTAATTGACGAAGAGTTTCCAACAATAGCTATTTGTCCTTCGGACTCTGTTTATGAAAAGAACGTCTCCAATATTGAAGAAATAAGAGCAAGAAAAGGACCAATAATCGCAATTGCCACTCAGGGAAACAAGGAGATAAAAAAGATTGTTGATGATGTAATATATATTCCAAAAACAATGGAAGCTCTTACTCCAATTCTTTCAGTTATTCCGCTTCATCTTTTTGCATACTATATGGCAGTTGCATTAGGAAATGATGTGGACAAGCCGAAAAACTTAGCAAAAAGCGTTACAGTAGAATAATTTTATGAAAAAAAGAATATTATTGGGAAATGAAGCAATAGTTCAGGGAGCGATGGAATCAGGAGTCCAATTCGTTTCTACTTTTCCAGGAACACCTGCTTCGGAAATAGGAACCACTTTTTTTAAACTACATCAAGAGAAAAAGTTTAAAGGGCATTTTGAATTTTCTATTAATGAAAAAGTTGCAATGGAAGGAGGAGTAGGAGCTTCTTTCTCGGGATTAAAAACATTGGTAGCAATGAAGCATTTTGGATTGAACGTATGCTCCGAGGCTTTAATTCCTTTTTTATATACAGGAACAAAGGGCCCAACCGTAATAGCTGTAGCAGATGATCCTAGCTGTTGGAGCTCTGCTCAATCAGAACAAAATTCAAGAGGATATAGCTATCTGGCTCATATCCCCACTCTTGAACCTTCTGACCCTCAAGAATGTAAGGATTTTACAAAATTAGCGTTCAGTCTTTCTGAGAAATTCAAAATACCAATCATGGTCAGAACAACAACCAGGGTTTCTCATCAGAAAATGCCAGTAGAGATACAAACCATTCCAAATATAAAAACAATTGGAGTATTTGTAAGAGATGTAAAAAGGTTTGTGACTATGCCTCCGAGAGTTCTGGAAATGAAAAATGAGCTTTTAGAAAAAATAGAGAAAATTAGCAAGATCGCCGACATATCAAAGATAAATTATGCATCAGGTCCTAAAAACAAAACTGTTATTGTAACTTCTGGTGTTTCATATCTTTACGTAATGGAAGCTATGAAGGAATTAAAAGTTAATCTACCGGTGCTAAAAGTCGGTTTCTTTTACCCTCTACCTAAAGAAAAATTAAAAAGATTTATCAAAGGAGCTAAAAAGATTTTAATAGTTGAAGAGTTAGAACCGTATTTAGAAAAAGAAATAAGGGAAATAAGTTCAAAAGCTCAAATATTCGGCAAAAACTTGCTTCCAGAAACAGGAGAGTTTAGTCCGGAAATAGTAACCTTGGCAATAGCTAAAATTGTTAATAAAAAATTCAAGCTAAAAGAAGTTAAAATAAGCGTCCCAAAAAGGTTTCCCCAACTCTGTCCTGGATGTCCTTATTGGCTTGTTTTTGGAGCAGTAAAAAAAGCTCTTTCTTTAAAAACAACAATTTTTGGCGGAGACATAGGATGTTATATGCTAGCTGATTTTCCTCCACACAGCATTCAGGATTACCTTTTTTGCATGGGATCCTCAATCGGCATAGCTCATGGTATTAAAAAAAGTTCCAAGCAAAAATTAATCACATTTATCGGAGACGGCACATTTTTCCACGCAGGAATTCCAGCTTTAATTAATACTGTTTTTAACAAATCAAATCCTTTGATCATTATTCTTGATAATCGAATTACGGCAATGACCGGACACCAGCCAAACCCAGGAGCTCCTCTTACTCCTAATGGAATTAAAATTGAAAACATAGTAAAAGCATGCGGAGTAAAGAATCTAAAAATAATTGACCCGATAAATCAGAAAGAATTTATTGAAACAATTAAGAATTTTTCAAACAAAAAAGAGGTTTCTGTAATTATCGCCAGACGTCCTTGCATTTTTGTTGCAAAAAAATAAATATGAATAAAAATTTTAACATTGTCATAACTGGAACTGGAGGTCAGGGATTAATCACACTTTTGAAAATTATTTCAGAAGCAGTAATCTTGGAAGGATATGATATTAAAACTTCCGAGCTTCATGGATTATCCCAAAGAGGAGGATCAGTGGAAGTTCATATTAGGTTTGGTAAAAAAATATATTCTCCGTTGGTCACAAAAAACAAGGCTGATTTGATTATTGGACTGGAAATGCAAGAAATATTAAGAGCTATTAACTTTGCGAACTCAAAAACTATTTTTCTGATAAATCAACACATAATTCCTATTCCTTTGGAAAAGCCCGTTCCTCAAAAGCAGATTATAAAGAAACTTGAGATGCAAAGTAAAAATATATTATTAATACCAGCATCTCAAATATGCCAGCAAGAATTTGGAAAAAGCGTAACCGCTGGAATATATCTTTTATCTTTTGCTTCTTTTAAAGGAATTATTCCATTAAAACCTCAGTCAATGCTGTCGGCAATAAAGAAAATCATTCCAAAGAAATATTTTGAGCAGAATAAAAAAACCTTTGAATTGGCAGAAGAAAATGGAAAAAAGAAATAGAAAAGAGATTGTTTGTCTTGGAGGAGGAAATGCTATGCCGAAAACAGTTCTACAGGGACTTAAGAAATATCCAATAAGGCTGTCAGCTGTCTGTGCAATGCTTGATTCTGGCGGATCAACAGGAAGACTAAGAAAAGATTATAATATTTCGTCTCCTGGAGACATTAGAAGGTCTCTTCTTGCTCTCTCCAACACTTCCACTACTATTGAAGGTCTATTTAATTATCGTTTCCAAACGGGAGAATTAAAAGGCCATAATTTTGCAAATATTCTAATCGCTGCATTGGAATTAAGCTCAAATAATTACGAAAAAACATTAAAGGAGATAAAAAAAATCTTAAATATCAAACATCAGGTTTTTCCGGCCACATTGGATAAAGCTAATTTATATGCTGTTTTAGAAAATAATAAAATAATTAAAGGGGAAACTGATATTGATGTTCCAAAGCATAACGGAAATCTTAAAATCAAAAGAGTTTTCTTAAAGCCAGAAGCAAAAGCATATCAAGGAGCAGTAAAAGCAATAAAAAAAGCTGATCTTGTGGTTATCGGACCAGGCGATCTTTATTCTTCAATCGCTCAAATTTTACTTATAAAAGGAATTTCACAAGCAATACAGAAAAGTAAAGGCAAGATTGTTTATGTCTGCAACTTAATGACAAAATTTGGAGAAACTAACAATTTTTCTGTTCTGGATTTTACAAACGAAATAGAAAAACTAATTGGAAGAAAACTGGATTATGTAATTTACAACAAAGGGATGGCGTCAAACGTAAAAGAAAAACATCCAGAGCTTATTAATCCAGTAAAGGTAAATAAAAATCTTGACAAGAAAAAGTTTATCGGAAAGAACCTCTTTAAAAAAGGCTCTATTGATCATGATCATAAAAAAATAGCAAAAATTCTTTTAAACATATGCAAAGCGTAATTTTAGCAGCAGGAGACTCTTCCAGATTTTGGCCGTTAAACCAAAAACATAAAAGCCTTTTAAAGATAATGGGCAAGCCTATTATCTGGCATACTTTAAATGGCCTAAAAAAAAGCGGAATCAAAGAGACAATTATTGTTCAAGGGCCTGAAAAAGATATTGAAAAAGAACTGAATAATGTTTCAGGAATAAAAACAGTTTTCATTACTCAAAAAGAGCCAAAAGGAATGGGAAACGCTTTATGGCAAGCAAAAAGTCTTTTAAAAGAAAGATTTCTGGTCCTTAATGCTTCAAAAATAGATTGCAAAGAAATAATTCAAAATATTGGGCGCGACAAAGTAGCTCTTTTCGGCCAGAAAACAGAGAATCCAGAACTTTTTGGAATAGCAAAATTAGAAAAAGACAGAGTTATGAAAATTGTTGAAAAGCCGGACAAGAAAAATGCTCCATCTGACATAAAGATTTTAGGAGTTTATCTTTTAGAGCCAAGCTTTTTTGAAAGCTATTCAAAGATAAAAAAAGGAATGTATGATTTTGAATCTGCCTTATCAGAATATGTGAAAAAAAAATATGTAAGAATGATAATTTTGAAAAGAGAAAGCTCTTCTTTAAAATATCCATGGCACTTATTCGAAGTTGAAAAATATTTAATGGATATTTTTTTAAAAAGAAAAGTATTAAGCTCCTTTGTTTCAAAAAAAGCAACAATTAATGGAAATGTCTTTATAGGAGAAAATACTAAAATTTTAGAAAATGCAACAATCAATGGCCCTTGCTATATAGGAGATAACTGTCTTATTGGAAATAATTCTTTGATTAGAGAATATACTAACTTAGAAAACAATTCTATAGTTGGAGCTAACTCTGAAATAACAAGATCTATTTTCCAGGAAAATGTTCATGTTCATTCTGGTTTTTTTGGAGATTCTATTTTCGGAAAAGATTGCCGAATAGGAGCAGGATTTATCACAGCTAACAGAAGAATAGATAGAAAAACCGTGAAAACTATTATAAAAGATAAAAAAATTGATACTGGATTAGATTTTCTCGGAGGTATTTTCGGAGACAGCGTTGGTGCTGGGATACAATGCGGGATTATGCCCGGAGTAATGATAGGAAGCAACGCTAAAATATGGCCCGGAACTCAAATATTCAAAAACATTGATGGCTAAAGTTCTTGTTTTATTTTCTGGAGGATTAGACTCTATCTTGGCAGCACAGCTTTTGAAAGAGCAAAAATTGGAAGTTAAAGCTCTTTGTTTTAAAAGCTGTTTTTTTGACGAAAAAAAAGCAAAAGAAGCTGCAAAAGATCTTAATATTCCTTTAAAAATTATTGATTTTTCAAAGAAGCATCTAGAAATTGTAAAATCGCCAAAATACGGGTATGGGAAAAACATGAATCCGTGCATTGACTGTCATATTTTAATGCTAAAAGAAGCAAAAAAAATAATGAAGTCGTTTATTGCTACTGGAGAAGTTTTAGGAGAAAGGCCAATGAGTCAGAATAAAAATTCTCTTAAAAAAATTGAGAAAGAATCGTCTCTAAAAGGATATCTTTTAAGGCCTCTTTCTGCTAAACTTCTTGACATAACAATTCCAGAAAAAAATGGAATAGTAAAAAGAGAAAAATTACTTGATATTTCCGGTCGCTCAAGAAAAAGGCAAATTGCTCTTGCAAAAAAATTTAATCTAAAAAGATATCCCTCCCCTTCTGGAGGATGCCTTTTAACTGATCCAGAATTCTCAAAAAAGCTGAAAAAGCTCTCTAACGTGTTTCCAGGATATAAAGAAAACGATATTGAACTTTTGAAAGTAGGAAGGCATTTTTGGAAAAGCAAATTAAAAATAGTCATCGGAAGAAATGAAGAGGAAAACAAAAGAATAAAAAAAATTGCCAGAAAAGGAGATATTCTAGTTGAGATAAAAAATTACCCTGGCCCTTTAACTTTAATCAGGCCTTACGGAAAAGGGAAATGCGTTGAATATGCTGAAAAACTAACAAAACGTTATTCAGCAAAATCTAAAGGGAAAAAAGATATAAAGTTTAAATCCTGGGAAATAAGGACTCGCCTTTTTTAGGACTAAACTCTTGACTCTTTCCTTTTGAGATTTCTCCGAGTTGAGTAAAAATCTTTTTTGAGGTAACTGGCAAAAAAGGATTAAGCATCAAAGCAATCTCTGATAAAGAAGATAATAAGCTATAAATTGCTATATTCTGGCTTTTAGATTTTTCCCATGGTCTCTTCTTTTCAATATAGCGATCACAGTCTCCAATTAACTCCCATATAGAAGCCAGGGCTTCGTTAAATTTAAATCCTTCTAAAGCTTTTTTATATTTTCTCCAAACAATGCTACTGCCAATCTCTTTTTCCAATGTCTTAAACTTTTGTCCTTCCGCCATTACCGTAATTCTTGAGACTAAATTCCCCAATCCCTTTGCCAGATCAGCATTATATCTATCTTCAAACTTTTCATAACTAAAATCTCCATCTTCTGTTGAAGAAATTTCCCTGAGTAAATAGTACCTTAGAGGATCTGTTCCGTATTTCTCAACAATATCAAATGGACTCACAACATTCCCAAGACTTTTTGACATTTTCTTTTTATTAGCAGTAATAAAACCATGGATAAAGATTTTCTTTGGTATAGAAATTTTCAAAGAAAGAAGCATTCCAAGCCAAATTAAGCAATGAAATTTCTGAATATCTTTTCCGATACATTGAACGTCTGCTGGCCAATATTTTTTAAATTTGCTCGTTTCTTTAAAATAATCAATTGCTGAAATATAGTTTATTAAAGCGTCTGCCCAGCAATAAACTACCTGATTTTTATCATCTGGAACAGGTATTCCCCACTTTAAAGTCTTTTTGGGCCTTGAAAAACTCACGTCGTTCAATCCCTGCTTTATAAAATTAAGCATTTCTTTCTTACGGTTTTTGGGAATAATTTCAATTTTATTTTCTTGAAGAATTTTTTTAATTTTTTTTGAATATTTTGAAAGACGAAAAAAGTAATTTTCTTCCTGAACTTCTTCTGCTTTTAAATTGTGAATAGAGCACTTTCCATTTTTCAAATCTTTTTTAGAAATAAATGATTCGCATCCAGAACAATAAAATCCTTTGTACTTTTTTTTATAAATATCTTTATTGTTTTTCAACTGATCCCAAACTTTTTTTACTGCTGGCCAATGACGCTTCTTATCTGTTGTCCTAATAAAATCATCATTTGAAAGATTTAAAAGATTTTTCAACTTCTTGTATTCGTTAGAAATTTTATCACAGAACATTTTCGGCGTTTTTCCTGTTCTTTCAGCAGCTTTTTCAATCTTTATCCCATGTTCGTCTGTTCCCGTTAAAAAAAACACATCTTCGCCTAAAAGACGATGATGCCTTGCAATAACATCAGCTTGGATTACTTCCATAGCAAATCCTAAATGAGGCAATGCATTGGTATAGGCAATGCTGGTTGTAATATAAAAAGCTTTTCTCATGTTTCCATTCCTCTTTTCTTTTTAAGAAAATCTTTCATAAATTCATATACAAGTCCGAATAAAGGAATGGCTAAAATCGCTCCAAGGACACCCCACAATCTTCCTCCTATCATTAAGGCTACAAGAACCAAAACCGCAGGCAATCCTATAAACTTTTTAGTTAGAATCGGAGTTAAAATATTTCCTTCTATTTGCTGAATTAGAATAAAAATAACCAGAATAAATAATGCTTTTACCCAGCTTTCGAGAGCACAGAAAATCATAATTATTGCTCCAGCAATAATTGGTCCGATTATTGGGATAATATCCAAAATACCAGCCATTAGTCCAAAAGAAACAGCATACTTTATATTCAAAATATAACAAGCAACGAAAGTGCAAAAACCAACAAAAGTACAAAGCAGTATTCTGGTGCCAAACCAGCGAGAAATCTTAATCTGGCACTTCTCCCATAATCCTAATACATATGATTCATATTTTTTAGGAGACAAAAGCCCAACTACTTTTTCTACTCCTTTTTCTTCAATAGAGAGAAAAATAGCAAGTGCGAAAATAGTAAAAGCAGATAAAATTCCTCCAAAAATTGCAAAAATTGCAGTAAAAATATTAGTAGAAGCTCTAACCAGCCATCCCTCTAATGCACTAGTAAAAGTCTCAAAACTTTCAAATGCCGTCATTCCCAATCCTCTTAAAGAAGGAGCGATTTTTTCAAAATATTCTGGGAAAAGCTGACCAAACTGCTGTACTTCTTCAATAAAAGAAGGAGAAACCAAATAAATTATCCATCCAAGTAATCCAAAGATAGTTATATAGATTAAAATAGTAGATAATACTCTTGGAATCTTTCTTTTCTGTAAAAAATCAATAGCTGGATCAAATAAAACAGAAATAATCAGGGCAAAAATAAGCCAGCTTAAAATATCTTTGATCAAATAAATAAAATAAAAGCAAAAAAATGCAATACCAATTTTTAGAACAGTTCCCCAAGATATATCTAATAAACCTTTTTTTTCTTCCATCTATATTTTAAGTATTTTTTTAAAAGAATCTTTTTCTTTAAACGGTCCTATTACGGCAAGATTTAATTTTCTTGATCTAAAAATGTCTTTAGAAACTCTCAATATATCATTAGCAGAAACTTTATCAATTTTTTTAAAAATCTCATCCGGAGTTAATATTTTCTTTTCCATCAGCTCTTGACCTCCGTAATAAGAAGCTAAAGCATCTGAAGATTCCAACTGCAAAGCCATTTTTCCTTTTATATTATCTTTCGCTTTTTTTAGTTCCAAGGCAGAAATTTTTTTACTTGAAATTTTTTTATATTCTTTTAAAATGGTTAATATTGCTTTCTCTGCATTTTCATTATCTACCCCTGCTTGAGTTACTAAAAAACCTGTATCCGGATTATCATCAATACTTGTTCTTATATAATAACATAATCCTAATTTTTCACGCACTTCAATAAACATTCTTGAACTCATCATTCCTCCTAAAATAGTTCCGAGTATTTCAATAACATATTTGTCAGAATGAAAAGAATTATAACTTCTTACTCCCAAGCAAAGATGGGTTTGATCTGTTTCCTTAAAATGTACTAGGATTTGAGGATTATTTTGTCTTTCAAATACCTTTGCTTTTTCAATTGGAGAAGAAGTTGGCATTTTGGTAAAATATCTTTTTGCCAGCTCTAAAGATTGTTTTTGTTTTATCCCTCCTGCCATACAAACCACTGTATTTGAAGCCACATATTGCTTTCTCCAATAATCAACCAATTCTTTTTGGCTCATTTTCATAACATTTTTTTTAGTCCCAGCAATATTCCATCCTGCTGGCTGATCTCCGTAAAGCAACTCAGGCCAGAGAATCTGCACATAGCTCAATGGATGATCTGAAAGCATATTAATCTCCTGTACTATTACTCCTCTTTCTTTTTCCATCTCCTTTTTAGGCAAAGTTGAATTTAAAAAAATATCCGATACCCAATCCAGAGCTAATTCAAAATTAGAAGATTCAACTTTAGCATAGTATCCAGTATATTCTTCTGATGTAAAAGCATTAAAAACCCCTCCAACCTTGTCCAGAGTTTCTGCTACAGATAGCGGAGACGGATGATTCTTTGTTCCTTTAAAAAGCATATGCTCTAAAAAATGAGAGATTCCATTTGTATCTTTTTTTTCGTACTTAGAACCAGTTCTGACTAAAATTAAAACAGTAGCTGCTAGAGCTGTTTTTTTAGGAATGGAAATGATCCTTAAACCATTTTTTAGGACAATTTTTTTAAACATCCAATTTTCCCTTTAAAAAATTCTTAATATCTGAAATGTTTTTTCTTTCTTGTTTCATGGTATCTCTTTCTCTAATTGTCAGAGTATCGTCTTCAAGTGTTTGAAAATCACAGGTAAGGCACCATATTGTTCCCTCCTCGTCTTGGCGGCGATAGCGCCTCCCTATTGATCCTGCCTGATCATACTGACATGTAAAATGAACTTTAAGCATGTTAAAAACTTCTTTTGCTTTTTTTACCAGCTGCTCGTTGTTTTTCACTAAAGGTAAAACAGCAATTTTTACTGGAGCAAGCTCTTTTGCTATTTTCAAGAGAATTTCTTTTTCTTTTGTGGATTTGGTAGTTTCTGTCCTTCCGCCCTCAACTTCACAGAAAGCATCTAAAATAAAGGAAAAGAATAATCTATCAGCGCCAGCAGATGTTTCAATAACATATGGGAAAAACTTCTTTTCATCAGAATAAGTTAAATCCTGTCCAGAATACTTAGAGTGATTTGAAAGATCCCAATCTCCACGATTATGTATGCCTTCAATTTCATGCCATCCGAAAGGAAAATAATATTCAATATCAACTGCTTTCTTCGCGTAATGAGCTAATTCTTCTTTAGATGCCTCTTTGAATCTTAAATTCTCCTTTTTAATGCCTAATTTTAAATACCATTTCATTCTTTCTTCTTTCCAGAAGTCAAAAAACTTATCAACTTCTTCTGGATCACAGAACCATTGCATTTCCATCTGTTCAAATTCTCTTGTCCTATAAATAAAATTTTTAGGATTAATTTCATTACGGAAAGCTTTTCCAATTTGAGCTATTCCAAAAGGAATTTTTACTCTCATTGAATCAAGAACATTCTTAAAATTAATATAAATTCCCTGACAGGTTTCAGCTCTTAAATAGGTTTCTGTAGTTTCGTTTTCCAAAGGACCTACAAAAGTTTTCATCATTAAATTAAACTTTTTGGGTTTTGTAAGTTCTCCTTTGCATTCTGGACAATTTTTATCTATTTCATCAACTCTAAACCTCTTGTGGCATTTTTTGCATTCTACTAATTCATCGGCAAATCCTGCAGACAAGTGCCCTGAAGCATGCCAGACTTTTGGACTCATCAAAATAGCAGAATCCAAGCCAACTATATTATCGTGATATCTGGTCATTTCTTTCCACCATTCTCTTTTTATGTTATTTTTCATTTCCACTCCCAAAGGTCCAAAATCATAGCAAGACCCGAATCCTCCATATATTTCAGACGATTGAAAAACAAAACCGCGTCTTTTCAATAAAGATATAATTTTTGGCATTAAATCTTTCATTAAGTATATATTAGCTGATTTTTGTTAAAGCGACAATAAAAATTCATTGGACTATTCCTTCTTCAGACCCAGACAAAGAAGTATCTATAAAAGGAGATTGAGCTTCAATAAATTGATCTGTCCATTTATCTTCTCCTTTTATCGTAGATGAACCAATTATTTGAACTGTTTTACCCTTATCAGAAGAATTTGGAGTGAGCTCAATTTGAAAAGAAATATTTGGAACATTTTCCCCTGCTTCCATTTTTCCGATATTCCAAACTATCTCTCTTGATTTAGAATCAAAAGAAAAACTTTGTTTTTCCTCTTCTGGGAAGATCTTTCCAGTAAGAATTGTATTCTTTGGCAAAATGGCTTTAACTTTTACATTCTCTGCGTAATTATAGTAGTTTTTTGCCTGCCAAGTTATAGTATATGTCGTAGATTCGCTAACTTTTGGAGGAATTGGTCCTGAGTTCCCAAAAATTTCATCTCTAAAATATCCTTTCTGAATAATTTCTAATTTTGAATTAATCTTAGTATCAAATTCTCTCCAGATTTGACCAAGATATATTTTGTTTTTAATTTCCAAATTCTTTTCTTCTCCAAAGATTTCTTTTAATCTTACCCAGAATTCAATTTTTCCTTCTTCTTGAGACGAAAGCAGCTGAAGATCTGAGCTTCTTCTCCAATCAAAAATTATTGAATTATCTCCAAGTTCAAAATCTCCTTTGTCTGCTTTTAAGCTTGATAAATCAAAAGCTTGTCCTTCAAGCTTGGCAATTAAAAACAAATTATTAAAATCGTCTTCTCCAATATTCTTAAAGAAAATTTCATAATGGAGAAAATCTCCAGGAGAGGCTGTATATACTGGATTTCCGTTAATTTGCTGAGAAATATATAAGGAAGGTTTTATGATTTCTACTCCCTTGGCTATTTCTTTTAAAACAACAAATTCGCCCTGTCTCCATATTCCAAGAATTGCTTCAAATATTTTTTCTTCTCCTATCTCTCCCATCAGCCTTCCATTAATTTCAATTCTTCCTCCATTAGCCTTATTTAAAGGATTTTCTAAAACATCCCATTCGTCTTTTTCTATTCCTTCTGGATTAGAAGATGTAAATTCAAAACCAGAAGGGTATTTGATTCTTATTCCAAGATCAAATAAAGGATAATCTAAATTGGAAAAATAGTTTATTCTAAACTGAATATCTTTTGCTGATTCCATTTTTAATGGCAAATCAAGATCAAAGCTTAATGGAACTTTTTCAATAATAGTAGTAAAGGTTGTGGAGCTTTCGTAAAAAGCCTTTAGATTTTTGGGACGATAGTTCAAAAAAGCCTTAGCTTCTAGTAGCTCTGATTCTCTTCCGAATAATCTTGCTTTAAAAGAAATTGTTTTTTCTTCTCCTGGATAAATAGCATCTCCTATATCTAAAATCTTTCTAAGAGAATCTCCATCTTCTAAAAGAGAATGACTTGGATATTCAAAAATCAGCTCCGGGTCCTCTAGCCGAATATTCCCATTATTCTTGTACTTAACAGTATATTCAACCTCCTGACCCATAATAGCTTTCTCGCTCCCAAGTATCTCTAGCTTTAAAATATCTTTTGAATAGATATTTTTTTGATAATAAAAATAGCCAATTACACCTAAAACAATTGTTGAAATTATTAAAAAAAAGTAAAATTTTCTTTTCATCTTTTTTAGTATAGCAAAATTATTCCATCGTTGAAAGCTCTTGAAGAAGATAAAAGTAATAGCTGTCTGTCACGATTT